>JAAUYM010062750.1_pt1 | contig 30631 bp, 28 predicted proteins | sample 7278001 | NCBI WGS metagenome assembly JAAUYM01 (sample SAMN14350224, study PRJNA611818) | marine sediment metagenome | isolation source: surface marine sediment (1.8m) | place: French Polynesia: Moorea | collected 2018-08
AATTATGCTAGAGTAGCGACAATAACAACAACAGCAGCAGCAACAACAACAATTATGCTAGAGTAGCGACAATAACAACAACAGCAGCAGCAACAACAACAATTATGCTACAGTAGCAGCAACAACAACAGTCCCACCAGCAGCAACAACAAATGCTTGCAGTCCACATGTTGGCTCGCTCACGTCAGGATCAGTCTCTTGCCCGTCCAGACTGACGTCCCTGAACTTGTAGTCCCAGTATGTGTTGACGGTGATGAGGATGTTCCACGGGAGAAGGATGACCAGCCCGGTGAAGTAGGCGAACCAGTAGACGGCGTCGTGTCGGTCCCTAGGCCCCTCGTCGTCCCCCGCTTCTGCCGTCCGGAAATCGACCTCATCTTCCTCCATGACTTCTTTCATGATGGGCCCCCAGGGTAACAAGGGCCTTCTTCCTCTTCGGGCAAAATTCTTGAAACTGTCTTCTCTCTATAGCTCTCGACACTCTCTTATATATCTGCATTAGCAGATCGTACGAACCGGCGATTTCATGATCTCCCCTCCCCCTCCCCCATCATGCTTCAGTACCCAATCAACAACACCCCCTTAATAAATTCCAACTAAACTCCGAAAAGTCTGCCCCAGCTTTTTGAAGTAAAGTTTAGGCCAAAATTTTGTTAATAAGTGCTGACTGAGCAATACCATGTGATAAACACAGACGTAGGCAAGGTGTAGTACGTATTCCTACTCAGCTTCCAGTTTGCATCCCACCCTTGTTGGTTGGGTAGGCAATGTTTGCGTAGGGACACTCGTGTCGTCTGACGATGAGCCTATTCTGTTCAGCGTGTGCCCGAATCCAGCATCCCTGCTGACACCTGGTCGCCCCTTCCCCCTCGGCATTCGACACCGTTCAACGATTGTTCAGTTCAGAGGGTGAACTCAGCTGAACAGGGCCTTAAATTAACCTTTTTTCTTTCAGTTTATGTCATTCTGCGTTCAGTGAAACTAATCATCGTATGGATCATTTAGAGCAGTTTAAGTTGGACATCTGTCTGCCACAATTACTCCTAAATATTTTCCCAGGGCAAAAAAAAGAGACAGGACAGAGAAAAAAACCTGATGAGGAGTTGCGAGAGACAAACTTTTGCACTTATAATGTTAGTAGCAGCAGCAAGGGAGACAGGTTCTTGACAGCGCAACAGCTCAGCAATGCGCACCTAGCATGTTGCACTGAGGAGAGGAGGAGGAATTTGCTTGTCCAATATTGTGAGTGCTGATCGGCAATACGAGATGCATCGATGCAGTGAATTTAATCGACATACTAGCGAAGATGTTGATGCTTACTGACCAGTTCACAGCAGCACAGATAATCCCAACTATACAGTAGTACCTCAGCATGATTAATCTGATGACACTCAACAAGCAATCATCATCTCTGATTAAACTCAGATTAGCCGGCCCTCGTCATGATCGAGACCCCCGAGGTGTTCAACGCGGAGCAACTCGTGGTCGTGACGTCCAACTTCGACATCGCGTCCATGGAGTGGATGGACTACATGGAGGAAAACTGGGAGAAGCTCATCAGGAAGAAGTCAAGGTTTATTATGGACATACTGTATATAGTGAACTTTACATACTACTCGATTATGTCGACTTTTTTTTTTGCAGGATGCTGTTGCTGGCCGGAATTCACGGCAACCCGGACGGGACCATCGGGCGCGTGGACCAGGAGCTGGTGGACGACTACAGGGAGAAGGTCGACGGACTGAGGGAGGACTTTGCCCAGGACATCGCGGACAAGGAGGTGACCATCGACATACTCGACCTGGGAAAGTTCGTGGCGACGGAGGCGGACGGCGGCGGCTCTGCCGACGCCATCGACAGCCCGGGCCTGACCCAGGCAGTGAAGGAGAGGCAGCCCACGCTCATCGTCATCGCATTCTGCTGGACCAGGTGTGTGAGCAATGGAGTAGAAATATGGCAAAGTCGGTGTTCTAGTTACTCCGGCCCCATTTTGAATTATCCCCGTCAGGCAGTCCGTCCTGAACCGCATCTTCCGCGCTGCGGGCATCTACGCGTTCCTGGTGCTGAACGACGACCGCGCCCGGATCACCGAGGGCCGCTGCCTGGCCATGGGCGAAGAACAGAGGAGGCTGGTCGAGCGGGTGGCAGAGGAAAATCCGAGGAACCTCTTCTTACACGGCGGCACCGGAACGGGGAAGACGCTTCTCTTGGCACAGGTTCAAGAGGATTTGGGGTGTTTTTTTAACATTTGGTAAATTCCCAGAAGGGTCTGGCTGAAGTTCAATATAGCAAAAGTAAATTGTGTATATCTTTAGATACACCAAGAGCCATTAGACAGATCCTAACGTGTCACATTGAAAAATTGAATGAGTTTTGTGAGAAAGTGATTTTTAATCACTTAAAACTTCAAAGTCATTTAGAGAAAACCTGGATTTCGTCATTCGCATGCACTTTTTTTTCAACAGGCTTTGGACATCAAGAAGAGCTACTACGAGCTGGAGCTGGGCAAGCGCGTGGAGGTGACGGTGTGCGTGTACAACGACGATGCCAGCAGGCTGATGGAGGAGATGAGGACGAGACACTTCGGACACGTCGACAGGGACCAGATCAGCTTCTCCTTCCTCCGGGACCTGTTCCTCAAGGAATGCGTCAAGGGGGACACCAAGCAAGAGGCGTGAGAAATTACATTAGTCGTTAGCTTATCGATACATCAGTGTTGCCAACTTTTAGCCAGAGAAATAGGCCAATTTTTGTAGTATGCGAAATTTTCAAAAAGTATTACGCCAAAAACAGTAAAGAAATTGTGAGCTAAATTAAAATAAAGATATGCCAGATTCGTGCTTTTTGACAATAAAATATGCTTAATGGCAACATTGTTCGGCTGCCTCTTCAACATTTATCAGGAAAACTTAATACAATTTGTCAATCTTTCTTCTTGAGACACCCTGTTCTCTGTTAATTGACGTTTTTCACACTGTTGCAGGGCGTGGTGGAAGGAACACGGCTACGAAGACATCTCGTATACGTGAGGACTCTTGTCTTCCACTTTAATAAACTTGCAGAAGCCTATTTTCGTCGGTTTGAATTCCATTGCAGGCGAACCACGGCAGAGCTGAAGGCCGTCCTGAACAGCTTCAGCAGGAGGAGGAGGACGGACCCGCCGGACCTGCACAGGATCCTGGTGGTGGACGAGGTGGATAGGCTGACGAGGTACTGGCCGCCCGACGAAGGCGGGGACAGCATGGACTGGCGCAACATGGTGCCCGGCGACGACGGCGGCGACGGCGGCGGCGGCCTGGACGTCCTGCTGGCCTTGAGTCCCTTCCCCAGGGGGAACGACAGCGCGGAGGTTCCGCCCACCTGCCCCATCACCGTCCCCGCCTCCACGGAGGACGTCCTGGTGTGGGAGCTCACGGCGTGCTACCGGAACAACCCAAACATACAGGTGAGATTTTTTTCCCCATTTTCGTGAGTAATTTTGTTTATATGGGAAATTGCATTGTATACTACTACAACATCAGTTAATTTGGCTTTTCTTTCTTCTCTTTTCCCGCTCCAGCGACTGAACCAATTCGTGACAACTCATTTTCAATCAGCGTAAGAAAAACATCAAAATTTGCTATCTAGAAACGTGTGAGCATCAACAATCTCCTCCTCATCCACGCGTGCCAGATCTGAGCGCAAACCGGAGGTAATCCTGCCCCCGGAGCGCCTCCCGTCCGGCCCGGTGCCCACCTGGATCGTGAGGAGCGCCACCGGGGCGTCGGACGCCCAGGTCATGGACCTGGTGGAGGCCGAGTTCGCCGCCGGCGGGGAGGAGACGTGCGTGGTGTCCTCCTTCGGGCTGGCAAGCCACCCGGCGCTGGAGGAGTGGTGTCGGCGGAAGGAGAGGGGAGGCAGGTGGAGCCTGTGTCGAAACTCACTGGAGATGACGGGATGCGAAGCTCAGGTAAGTAAAAAAAAAAAGAAGAAAGATATCATCTCTACAGTAAAATCTATTTTTGCAATGTTACCTTAAACTTACCTAACACAAATATAACTAGATATTAGCATTAAAAAAACCTACTCTCCTCTTTTACGCAGTTGCTGGTGAAGTTCATCCCGAAGAAGCACCGCGGCTCCAACGTCTTCGAGCTGCTGAACCGGGCGAGGAACAAGCTGGTGATCGTGACGACCCGGCAGCAATCGTCCGGCGTCCCCGACCCCGAGGTGGTGGCCAGCCTGGAGGAGGCCCACGACCACGGCCGCGAGGGACACCTCTGCGACAAGGGGACGCGGGGGAGGTGTCCCTTTGTCGGGGTGGAGCTGGTGCGGAGGAGGATGGTGGGCGACCAGGTGACGACAGCAAGAAAAAAAGAAGCTTTTTATCATTAGTTCACATGATTTTTACTTAAAACTTTTTCCTCTTTTGCAGAGTCCTTGGTACAGCAGCCAGAAGCGAGCCAGGTGCATCGAGGCCCTGAGCGCCGACCTCGGGCTCAGTCCCGGCCGAGGGGGCGACTTCCACGCCAACATGGCCTGCGTGGAGAGCGTCGCCGAGGCCGTCACGCGATACATCAACGCCAAGAGGTACCCCGACGGGACTTTTAAACTTGCGAGCGTAAACAAATTTATGAATAAAATTGTGTCGTTTATCTTGTATTCTAAGGACATGTTCCATTACATGTTTAAAGCTTTTAAACTTACGAGCATAACAAATTCAGCTTTAAACATGTCATTACAATACGACATAAACATCACAGTTTGTTTCGCAAATTTGTTACGCTCGTAAGTTTAAAAGTCCCGTCGGGTATATACTGTACGTACGATCATGGGCATGCATGTTGGAAAAGCAAAAGACTTAAGCTGCATCCCTCCCTACTATACACAGCGAGGGCGCCTCCGCTGAGAGGGAGCTGTCCTGGCTGGAGCCGGTCCTCACCGAGGTGTGCCGTGCCTGGGAGGAGGCCGTCAAGGACGGGAGGAGCGGGTTTTGCTTCGACACGGAGGTCCGACGGGCTAAAAAATGCTTGTTTGACAAGTTTTTTTAGTGTATGTACTACTAGTAGTACTACAGGTTGTGTCAAAAAAGCTTTTTGGCTGTTGTCCCGCCTTTAGTATATTAAAAAAAATAATATACAATTTATATAATGACAAAGTATGCTTTGTCAGCAGTTCTTTTTAATTGGCACATTCTGTACTAGTTACAAGACATGGTTTTGTCTTGTTTATTTCCAATACTGTTTCAGCAGAAATCAATGGCACAAAATCGTAGTACAATTACACAGCAGCACCTTTCTTTTCTTTAAGCAGTGTGTGTTTTTTTACAAGCACCTCTTGCGGTAACAAAAAAAAATTAGCCTCGCGGTCTAAGAGCGCCTTCTCAGTTGGCCTTCTCCTTGGCTTCGTCGCCGCCGCCGCTGGCGGAGTTGGCGACGGCGTCGACGACGGCGAAGGCCACGTTCTCCACGGGGGAGAACGGGTCGACGGGGGCGCCCAGCACGGAGCCAAGCTTGGTGGTCAGGAAGAGCCCCACCAGGGACAGGTACACGATGTCCTGCGGGGGGGGGGGGAAAGGAAACGGTACAGTCGGACCCGGACAAGTAGAAAACTTTCTAGAGGACGTGGCCAAAGTTTTTTTTTTAATGCAATGTAAGAGGGTACTTTTTTAAAGTTGCTTAGGCAAGTTTTTCTAATTGTTATCTTACATGAGAAAAAAAAATCGGACGATTGAAAAATTAGACAGCCTTGATTTTTCCAAGTTCGACTGTACTATACGACTGCATTAGGAGCAATTGGAGTCAACACAGCAGAAAAAAATTCCACATTTTTCCTCCGAAATTGTTCCGTGAAATTGGGGCCATTTTGCTGCTCTCATTCCCTCTCATCTCTATTTGAGACAGCCGCAGCGGCATTAAAAGGGAGGGGGAGGGGGAGAGAGGAGCCTCTGTTTGTTTTATTCACGTGTGTGTGTGTGTTTTGCCTGCTGCTCCTCCCACTCCTACATACTAGTGCTACAGTCCACACGTTCAACTTAGTAGACAAGTCAACAGTCAACAAGAAGAAGTTTGCTGCCTAAAGCTAAATGATAAGATGAGATAACTGACTTACTAAGATGGGAAAAACTGACAAGTTGACCAAAAATTAAATTGGATTGTCCAAAACGGCGAGCTGACTGTAGTGTAATTTAAACACTCTCCCCCTCCCCTCCTCTTTTTTCCTCCTCTCCTGCTCTGATTGACCACCATGGCCCTCATGGCCCTGTGGCGAACGAGCCTCTATAGCTCAGTGGAAGAGCGTTGGTCTTGTAAACCAAAAGTCGTGAGTTCGAACCTCACTGGAGGCTGCAAACCACTTTTTTTCTTGCTGTCAAAATGCAGTAGAGTAGAACATTGTTGGTATAGTTAGCTGGAGAGAGGGTCACCATTTCAAAAAGGTCACTGTCAAAAGTTTCCACTACACTGAAGTTCTACTGTACCTAGTGCAGTCGATGTTCCATTTTTGGAAAAAAAAATTCCATTGTGTCAAGTTTTGCAAGAGAGCAAAGTTCCAGGTTTTCCTGTGTCAAAGGGCGACTTGGCCAAATCGATTAATATCGACTGTGTTTAATTCCCTTCTCCCTCACCGGAGTCCCCAGATGCGCAAACAGCACGGCGGCCAGGAGGCACTCCTTGGTGGTGACGGAGGGCCTCATGGCCTCGGTGGCGGCAGGGCGCCAGTCGCCGCGGATGGCCCGGGCGAACGGGGACATGAGGGCAGAGCCGTTGCCCTTGATGACGGCGATGGCCACGGGGCCGAGGTAGTGGGAGTTGGGGAACGACTTCTGCCCGTCGGTCAGGCCGCCGAACACCTTCTTGGCCCTGGAGAAGGAGAAAGAGTACAACGTAGTACCTAGTACTGGAAGGTGACGTGATTGAGTTGCTGTTGTTGTTGTTGATGATGCTGCTGCTTTGGCAGTTCTACTGTACTAGTCTTCCTTTGGTGACTGTCGTCCTTGTTATTTCTGTTGTTGTGTTGTTGTTGTTGTTGCTGTTGCTGTTTTTGTTTTTGTTGTTGTTGCTGTCACTGTTGCTGATTTCTCTCTTTTAATCGTTGTTACTGTTGTGGTCGTTGTTACTGTTCTTGTTGTCGTTGTTTCTGTTGCTCAATTGTTGCCACTGTTGTTTTTTTGCTAATGTTTTTGTAACTCCTGCAGTTGTTGCTGTTGTTGCCCCTTATTGCTGCTGCTGCTGCACCTGTAGACCTCCTTGACAAAGCAGACTGCCAGGTAGACCGGCTGCAGCTTGACGAACGCGTGGAAGGCGTCGCCGGGACAAAAGAACACGAGGAGGAAGAGCAGGACGCAGACGGAGACCAGGAACTCGTCCGCGAACGCGGCGAACATGGGCTTGCCTGCAAATAAGTAGTAATGATATATAAGTTTGGGCAAGGGTGAAAATCGGGCCAAAATTTTCAAAAATTTGGCTGCAATGCGATCGGCCAAACTGGCAACGATATAGTGACTCTTGTCTCACCCATGAGAGGGTTCGCCAGCAGGCTACCGGCGAAGCTGGAGACGAGGCAGGACAGCAGGGTGGCGGTGGGGTGGTCGCGAGCAAACTAGTGAGTAGTTGCAGGTACAGAGACTGCATACAGCGATTTCCCGAATGATAATGTTATTTTTTTTTAAGTGTGAGGAACTTGCTCAAAAAGGTTGGGAAAAAATGCTCACATTGATTTCCCAAATGAACATTTACGTTTTTAGAAGAAGGAGAAATTACGCACATTAACTTCCAGAATGTAAAATTGCTTTTTTTGTGAGTGAGTGAGTGGGTGGGGTCTCTCTTTCGCTGACCTTCCTTCCGCACTCCTTCCTGACCGTGAGCACGCACAGGAGGATGTGGCAGACGTCGAACCACGGGTAGAACAGCTTGGGCAGGGACAGCAGCGAGTCCGCCGTCAGTTGGATCGCGGAGAAGTCTACCATGGTTGCTGTTGTTGTTGTTGTTGTTGTTGCTGTCGACCTCTATCTTTTTGTGTGGGAGTGCGGAACTGTCTGAAGAAGTAAGTTGACTCTGATATCTCACTTCTTTCTTATCAGACTGTGGGTTACTAGTGTCCCTTTTAGTAGGGATAGAGAAGATAAAGCAAATCCCATGCACCCATACTTTTTTTTCTCCCTGCTAAATTTGCCCTCGCACAGATTTGCCTAAAAATACATAGCTAGCTATGTTGATCTTGAAAAGAGGCAGTGTGTTTGCATTGATAAGAATTTATCACACCATGTAGGTACGCAGTAACACAGCCACTCTTTCTCTCACCTTGTGCACCAATAGGCACCTTAGCAAAATCAACTGATGCTTCCTCCTCCTCACCAAGAGAGGCAGCCAAGATGAGTGTGTGTCTTCTTCTTTCCTTCCAGTCCTCCGTGTGGGTGTGTACCTACGTTCATGACCTGTGCAACCCCCCTCCCCCCTCTGCTCTATGCGTAGAGCGTACGTGGTAGATACTACCGTAGTAGTAGAACATAGTAGCCCTGCTTCATGGGAGAGTAGACGCAACATGTTTACATTTGTCTCACGAAATCCTGACCAGGGAGTCAAACTTAGTGCTGCTTTTCTGTAGGAAAAATGCATAATCACTGTAAGAGTAAGACGACAACTTTTCACAAGTTTTACCTACATACTTACATGTTTGTCGAAATGCATGATCTTTTGTGTACAGTAGTTGCTATGTCTCAAATGCGTAATGCTTAACACAGGTTGCTATGAGAGAAATGTCAAGACTGAGTACCGGGCGAACTCAGTCTCGCTTAGATATAATTTTTACTGTTATTGATATAGTTCTTTTTTTAACTATTAATACTACACATTACGCATTAACAGCGTGCAGGTATTTATAGATTTGGCGTCATATAGTAGAGCAACCGAGCCCTTAAGAATTAACGAGCTTGTAGTACATTAATAATCATCCATCACAGAGATTTTCTCTTACAGACTAATCCTCACAATCCTCACTTACATCACTTGCTCCCAGGCTGCAACGGCGGCCACCGTCGTGTGAGTGTGGCTGGAGCCGGGGGTGGCAGTGGGCAGCCAGGACGTCAGACAGTGAGCTGGAATAAAAAACCAGTTTGTAAAATATTTTGCTCTTTTCCACAGGTGCGTTAGTAGTCATTCTTACCTGTTGTTGTTGTTGCTGTTGTTGCTGTTGTTGTTGTTGTACTGGTGGCCGAGCTTGTTGTCTGCGACGCGGTGTCGACGCACTGGCAGAAGAATCCCGCGGTGGCGGGCCCGCTGCACCTCTTGCTCGAGCAGTAGCCCATGTCGCAGAGAACGCACGGCTTTTTTCCTTTGTTGGTGCTCACATACAGTTCGCCATAGTAGGAAGGCTCCCAGGCGAAGTTGAGGTTCGGGTGGCCGTGCCACTCCAGCAGGCCACTGCACCCTGCTCCGTAGCAGTCGGGACCATCGGGGTTGTGGAGTGCCGTCCAGGTCTTATAGTCTGCAAGCATGCACGAGATATGCCAACGAGTGAAAACAGTCGGGATTAGAGACTGTCGTCTTTCTAAATTTCAAAATTTCTAACCTAGAGAAGATCCCTATTGAAGATGGTCATTTTGGCAAGAAAGCCCTTCAAGTAAAGACATTTGTAGTATTTGTATAACCTTTCTGTGATTTTAACCTTAGCAGCCAATGGAGACAAAAAGTCTCAATTACAAGATTATTTTTGTTTCTAAAAATATCTAATATAAATTAAATCCCTACAGCCAAAGATCCAAGGTGCCCCTTTTAAATGTGAGCTTTGTGGCCAGCACGTGGGACCAGAGGTAAAACACTTTCTTGTTCTCTTTGACTTTTTGGACCAATACAGATTCCATTTTTTAATCTCTAGTTTCTGGGATACTTTGTAGTAGTACTGTACTACTACTACATACGTACGTACATTAGTAACATTACACTCACCGACAAGAGCAACTTTTTGGTACTCACAGGCAACGACGTTGAACTCATCCCGACTGGTGAAGGTGGCCGGCTCGGTGTCCGCACTGCACCCTGTGGTGGACTCCTGCCAAGTCACCTCACTCGTGTGGTAGTACAAGGTTTTAACCCCGACCACTGCAACCTCAAATGGGGTGGAGGGGCAGCTCGCCAGGGCGCCCCTGGACGACAAGAGAAGGAGGAGGGGGAGGAGGAAGGGACCTACTGCAGAGGGAGACGCAAATGGCACTAAATAATTGGAATGGACTTTCGCTTGTCTTGTCAGTCTCTTCCACCTTCCATTTTTGGCCTCTGATACCCCCCCGTCTGACCTTTGCCTTGGGGACTCCTGGAAACGTGTACCGGGAGATGGAGGTCAAAAAGAGGACACCTCTCGTCTTGCTTGTGGATAATTCATATAATAGCACCATGACAATCGCGTGAAAAAAACAAAGAAAAAGAGGCGAACAATACGACACTTGGCAACCGTGGGAATCAATCAGCAGAGTGAGGAGAGAAGTGGGACAGGTGGGACTCGCAAACATAGGTCATTTTCGCTTGACAAGAAAAACAATTGTGTTTGACTGACGTAAACAAGCTGCCAACAAGCAATTTCAGCTCCTGTCAAATAGGACAGGAGCAATTTTCACCCATGTTTTTAATCCGCGGGTGACGAGAAACAATAATATGCTCATTTTCAGAAAAATAATTTTTTTCATAGACTAGGTTTTATTCTTTTTTAAGTTTGTTAAAAACTGCTGGCAGCTGTAGCCAAAGGCCTCCATGTCGTCCGAGTATCTCCGGCAGACTTCAGAGATCCTGTGTGAGAAAAGTTCTTTGAAATCTTATTTCAAATTTTTAAAGTCCGTATCATATTTAAACTTCAGCTCTTTTACAGCTGCGATCGTACAATTTTTAGCAATTCTTACTATTTATTCCTCTTTAGTACAAGTTGCAATTTCGCTAATAAAGATTTTCGAAACAAAAGGAATTCTTTCGCCAACCTGTTTCCGTCCACCTCGGCAAAGAGCCTCCGGGCCAGATCGCCCGGGTCCCCCCGTCCGGGTGTCCACTCGGGCTCCATCATGCCCGGGCCGAGGTCGCCGTCGCTGCCAAGGATCCGGCGACCCGAACGGTAGATGTGGAACTTCCTGCCCGGACCGGAGTTCCGCAGGTCAACTGCGGGTTCCCGACGGGACTTTTTAAACTTACAAGCGTAACAAATTTATGAAAAAAATGTGACATTTATGTGGTGTTTTAATGACATGTTCCATTACATGTTTAAAGCTGAATTTGTTATGCTCGTAAGTTTAAAAGTTCCATCGGGTTGACAGAAAGGAAGCAGAAAAAAAAATAGTGTTGCTACTACAGCTGAGTCAAATATCGTTAAACATTTTATTTACTGTCCTCACGTTCAGGCGGCATCTTGAGCATCCCGGCGAGGTACCTGGTGTCCTCCTCCCACGTCTCCACCTTGGCCAGCACGCGGTACCTCACGTGACAGAAGGAGCACAGGTCAAGCTGCGGCCTCAAGTGGTCGGAGTCTGGAAGCCTACCAAGGAGTTGGGATGGAGGGAAAGGGCGAAAATTATACAGTCAAACTTGGTTCGATTATCCAAAGTTTGACGGTAAAGACATTTGCCATAACTGAATCGGACTGTTTTATAAATTAAACTTAACATTGCGCTTGAAGTGTGTGTGAGTCTCTTGCCTGTCTAATCCGTCTAGGAAATCAGCAAAAGAGGGAACTTCTGAGCTGTTCCTAAAAGTAGGACTAAGATTTATCATTTTTGTCTTTCTCCTGCACCCCAGCCTGGCTTGACTGACTTTGTCTTGGAGATCCTCTCCGTCCACTCCGTGATCCCCTGGTCGACGACTTTGGACTGGTAGGCGTGGGCCAGCCTGGACAGCGGGTGGCGGACAAACACCACGCTCAACGTGTCCTGGCCAAAACGGAAGAAAGAGTTGCCACTTGGTCTTGTTCAATATTGCCCAAAAGGGAGTGACAGTCTGGCATTTTCCAAAAGCCATTTGACATTGAAGATGTTGCACTGTTTGGCACCAAAACAGATAGTAGAAAGGATATAATCTTCTACCATTCTTGGCCTATGCCAATTTGCCATCTCCCCCCGCAGGGCAATCCTGTCCTAACCCACCAACCACTCCCGCTAGATTAGCGTCGATGGAGACTCACGTGGATGACCCTGAGTGCGTCCAGCGGGTTCGGGGGAAGCGGAAACGTCTCCCTCAGCCACCAGTCGGGATCCGGGCGGAGAGAAAGGAATCTGAGTATATACGTACAAACATTATTTTATACTACCTATTATTGCCAAACTTTGACTAAAACCCGGATATCCGGTTCCGGTTATAGAACCCTAAACCCTAGTATAACCACGTTTGTGGTATGTTTGCCAAAATGCTACCTAGATTGCACTGTACGCAGTACACACGCGTGAATGACCGCACACATGTGGGGTGGAGGAGGGCATTCTTCCTCCTCCTCCAAACGAGGTTTCTTTAGAGCATGCTTCTGTTCTGGAAATCTTGTAGTACAGTCAACTTTTGATACGTATAGTAGTCCAATCAAGTCACACACACCGCCTTCGACAAAATGCCCGCCTCACTTTGGGAAGGACCTCCTGAGCGGCGGCGTGGCTTCGTAGAGCGCCCTCTCCCACGAGTGCGAGGCCGCCCCGGGCACCGGGCAAAAGGTGGCGTTCAGGCCGGGCAGCCACATCATCGTCGTCGACGACATCGTCGACGACATCGTTGTCGTCGTCGTGGTCAACGTTGCCGGAGGCGGAGACGGCCGCAACCTTCTCCACCACTCACGGTGACCAGGCCTGTTTGATGAACGGAGGGACAAATTTTGATGATGATGGGATCTGACCCAACTAAATTCTCCACGTGTCTGTGTGTGCCCCCTTCCCTGAAGACGACGTCCAGCCTCTGGCAGGCCACCTTCAGCGTCTCCAGTCTCTTCCGCATCACGGAGCTCCAGAGGTCAGAGAACGAGTCCACGGGTAGAGGAGAAGGCGGCAGAGGCGGCGATGACGGCTGCGGCGGCGGCGGCGGCGGCGATCGCCTCATTGGAGTGGGAGACCTTGTTTAAGTTGGAAGCAACTTTGTAGCCTTGTGCACATGTCAAGTACTAATGTCCCCGTAAGAGAATCCCAACTTTATAGTGGATGTTTTGGTACCAGAAGATGATTTGTTTTGACCGAACCCGGAACAGGAATGTTAAAAGATGGGGTGCAGAGATACCGGAAGACCTTCCACTTTTTCCTCCTACTCCTTCTCCTTACCTGTTCCATGGTGTCAGTCGGAGCAAAAAGGCGGGGGCGGAGAGAAAGAGGAGGAGGAGGAGCAACAGAAGGAGGAACTTGAGCTGGCTCGGGTGAAACTTGGAGAAGCAGTCTTGTGGTGGAGCTGGCATCGGAGATAACTTGCACAAGACTTGACAAGACTGCTACTATACAGCAGCAACCGTTGCCGAAAATGTCAACAGGTGGTTCAAGGAATTTGCTCGTACATACTAGTAGTACAGTAGACCTCCGATTATAGTAAAGTCACACTGCTGAGTAGCTGAAAATTTCATATAGCAGGGCTTTCATAACCAAAAATAAACCGTTCAATAATTAAACAACTATGTTGTAGCGAAGTTTTTAAATACTACGGCATATGAGTTTTTATTGGAAGTTTACTGTACTCTGGACACTTGGACAGAAGACACCAGGTGGGCAGATCTGAAGCTTACTTTACATAGACGAATCGAGAGAAAAAAAAGTGTAAAAGTGCATGTTAAAATTTTCCTACCCAACGGAACATCCTTGGAATAAATGACCTTAGTATGGCGAGTGTGATGAGGGGAGAGAGAGAGAAGATAAGTTTCCCCTCCCGCACAGCAAAATTTCCCTCCCAAAGTGACTGTGGCTGGCGGGTGCGTGGGACTCAATTAAATTCCGGGGAGTGAGGGAGGAAGAGGACGGAGAGAGGAGTTTACGGAGTGAGTGGCGCGGGAGGATTTTTTTTTCTGGAGAGGAAGCATCTTTTTCGACAATCTTCTAGGACTACAGTCAACTTTTGAATACATGCAGTGACGTTAGATACAGTAAAAAGTTTGAATATACAAATGTAGTAAAGGTACCTCTGACAACTGTCTTCTTTTACTAACATTGTAAAATACTGTTGATATAGATACTATTGAAACTTTCAACGTAGGGAATATATTTTTTTCCTGACTTTACTGTTATATCGCAAGCTTACTGTACATAAGTGAGTCAAGTGAGCTCTGTCGTCTGTGACTGCATCCCACAAAGTGAACAGAATGTCACGATGAGATATGGTGCTCGTATATGAAGAAGAAACGTTCTGTTCCAAGGGTTGAAATATTCCAGTGTTAGTGCTGATCTACTTATTGGTGCTGTCCATATGTAATACTCCGTTCTCAGTTGGCTTTAATTTGTCGACTTGTCAAGTATTAGAAGTGGGAATCCGATTCCGACCACTCGCCAAATTAGGCCAATTTCGCTTTTCTCTCCCCTCAAGGGGGTGCAGTGAAAGTGTGCAAGGGGAGGGGGGGGGACACACTCAAGACCAAAGACAGCAGCAGCAGCGACATCCTTCATCTCGACTTCACTATACCGGGGGGGTCCACTATTAACACGTGCCAGACAGCATCCTCATCTGAAGATGCCTCGCATGGCCATGCTGGTGAAGAACCGGGGCGGCCCCGGCCCCAGGAAGGACGCCGGGCTGTCGGCAACGGTGGCGGCGCTGGCGGGGGACCCGGGGAGGTCGGTGGTGTGCGCGCGGTGTTGTTTCTGGTCGTGTAGAGCAAGGGGTTTCCAACCTCTTTTTCAGTTCACTTTCACCAGATGAGAGTTTTTGGGCATACAACTGCTGCTACATACTACACTGTAGTGCCTCAAAGTTTGGCTTTCCATTGATCAGAAACTGCTTGGAGTACCATGGGTTGGTAACCCCTGCCTTAGAGAATAACTGTTTGCGTCATATGTCAACAAATTGTCTAGTTTTTACCTGAGGGTTTCTTAAAGAAAAGATTTTCATGTCAAAGCAATACTACCAAAGCAATACATACAGTATAACTAATTTTGCCACCTCGATTTTAACCGTTGATGTGGATAAAGATCTTTTTTTTTTAAGTTGCGCGGTTAAAATGGTTTCAGACGTCTAAGCGCTATCAACCCCGCCGCCGCGAGGGAGGCCAGGGGGAGGAGGGAGGAGGCGTCGCCGCCGAAAACGTCGCCGGATGGGGAAGGGAGGAAGAAAAGCAGCGGAGCTGCCAAGAAGAAGGAGGAAGAAGAAGAGGAGGAGGAGGAAGAGGACACAAATTTTCTGGAGTCGGTCTGGTGGATGGGACAGTCGCTCTGGTTCAAGTTGGCCATGGCCACGAGGTGAGAGTTGGCGTTGTCCAACCGTCTCAACAAATAAATCTCTCTCTGATATTTTTTTGAAGACGCAACTTTGGTCATGGCGCCCTCGGCAGCGGCGGCGCGGCCGGCAGGAGGGCCAACGGGGCCGCCGCCGAGTCCAAGGCCAAGCTGAAGGTCGACCTTGGAAAACTGGCGGAGAGGCAGAGGTGAAAGATCAGCTGTTGAAGTCAAGAAGACTGACATAAAAAAAAATTGGGACAAATCAGGTCAGGAGCAGTGAAAAAGCTCTTTTTGTCTTTTATTGCATTTTCTTTATCAAGACTTTTTTGTTTGTTTGTTTGCAAAATACGCATGAAGTATGCATAATGTCCTAGAAAACTTTTTTAAAAGTGCTTTTTTTTTCAGATACGAGGAGGACGAGGAGAAGGAGGAGCAACTGCTGCAGTTCGCCCAGGCCTTCACGCAGCTGGGGGAGGAGAAGATGAGGAGGAGGAGGAGGAAGCAGTCGGTGCTCACCAACATCGGCAGGAAGATCAGCGGGAGGACGGGGACGGCGACGGCGGTGGCTGTGGCGGAGGCTGCGGCGGCTTTCAACGGCAGGCATTGCAATATGTCCTTTCAGAGTCTGTTGCTCATGCTGCAGACTGGCAGATCACGAAGAAAGTACAGTACTAACAAATGAAGTTGAGCATGAGGGAGATACATTTTAGGTGAAAATGTGGTCGAGGAGGAGGAGGAGGAGGAGGACTTGGGCGCGGACGCCTCCATCGACCTCCAGGGGCTGAGGAACATCTTCAGAGACCTCGGGTACAACCCTACGGAGTGGCAGCTGCACGACCTCATGATGCGGGTAAGGAAGACAGGAGGGGGGGAAAGAAAAGCAGGGTTGCCACGTCTGCGAGATCAAAAAATGGCCTACAGCAATAACTCAGAAACACCTGATAAAAACAAGAAAAGGAGGTTTATATCCCGAACCACTCGCACTGATGCGAGTTTAAGAAAAGTGTTGCGCGGCCAGACGGATCTTCTGGGAGCGAGTTGTCTAAGATTCAAAACAAAAAACTTTCTAAAAGGAGAGTGAACATACCGATATACAACATCCACAAAAACCGTCCGTCCTGCCCCACCCCACCCCTAAAAAAAAAACCCAAGAAGAGGAAAGAGAATGTCTCGCTTTGTGGCCCCCTTCGTGGCCTCGCGGTCGTGGGCTCCGCCTCCCGAGGACGTGAGGCCGACCGAAGACGCCGGCAGGATGGCGAGGTCGGCAGTTCGACTGTGCTGTACGACACTTTCTTTTCCACTTTCCGTGACGACAACAACAACAACAAAACCCTTCAGGTTCCTGACGTACCTCGGTTCCGTGATGACGTCGGTGCTGTCCGCGCCCACCGCCGTCGCCTCCTCCCTCATCATGAAGGGCTCCGTCGGCCGCGGCGCCAAGAAGGAGGAGGAGCAGGAGCAGGAAGAGAACGACAACGACACCTTGGTCGACCTGGAGGAGGACGTGGACTTCGAGTCCGCGTTCGTCGCGGAGGACGGGACGACGACCAACGGGAAGGTCGGAGGCGGCGGCGGAAGGGAGATGCAGAGGAGGAGACTGTACAGGGCCTTCAGGCTGTTCGACATCGACCACAGCGGCGCGATCAGCCTCGCGGAACTGAGAGACGTGCTCAAGGGAGGAATGCAAGGAGGATTGCGATTCCGCAGATCTCGCTTATTTTTTATTGCGATGGAATGTAACAAACACAAGATGATTTTGGTTGAATATCTGAGTGGTTATTTTTTCTTTTGCTTAGAAATGCAGAAACACCAAAAACCATCTACGTATTTTTGTTGATTTTGTTAGTGGTGTTTCAATGTCATTTTTTATTATGTGACGTGGAATTTTTTTGCCTGCTTGTGCCCGGTCGCTACCGGGGTTAATGATGAGGTCTGCGGTGATCTGAACACTAGTGACTTGACAGGCCATGGGATACAACCCGACGGAGAAGGAAGTGGTCCAGATCATGGCGCAGGCAAGAGAGGAGGAGGAACAAGAAGGAATATTGTTTTGGTGCCTATAGTTTAAAATGATACACCAACCTGAATTTTCAAAGATGTTTTTTTGCCAACAACTGTTGCTAAAGTTTAAAAAAATTGCGCGATATTACTCAATGTTTTAAAAAAATACGCAAAATTGACTGTCATCAAAGTTCTAATATTTTACGCGAAATTGAATGTCGTCAAAGTTCTAAAATTTTATGCGAAATTGACTGTCGTCAAGATTCGATATGCAGGCAAACGAATTAAATTACCGTATTCCTCTATTTTGTTTTTCAGGTGGATCTCGACGGCAGCGGCACCCTGGACGTGGACGAGTTCCTCAACCTGCTGGACGCGCACTACTCCTTCTGCGACTCAGACCCCAGGGTAGACCTGTTGCCGGTCTTCAGGTGAGAGGAGGTCGCGGAGTCCCCTCAGAGTCTTAATCAGTCAGCCACCAACATCATCAGTCAACGTCGTAGTTTAAGTTCAACTGAAAGTCGTAGGAAGAAGAAAAACTCAACTCCTTTCTTTACTTGAGTGATGAACGCTAATTGTTTTGAACAAAGGACAAAATTTGAATCGATATTGGTTTTTTTTTCTCCCCCTGCTCTCTGCGCAGGCTGATGGACCCTAGCGGGAGCGGCCGGGTCCGCGTGGGTCACCTCCGGTTCATGCTGAACAGGTGCAACCTCAGGCAGGACTGGGGGGAGCAGGACACCAAGTGAGAGAGAGAACAAGGACAGTTCTGACGTCACAATTCGAATTCAAGGACGGTTTTAGAGAAACAGTTACAGAGAAACAGTCTTGTGTACGTAGCAGTTTTTGGGTTATAATTTATTTTATTTTTCGCAACAATCTTTTCTTAAACTTGTTTTTCGTTATGAACGTTAACAAGCTAGGCAGCTTTTTATTCTCCCTTGACAGGGGACCTGTCTACGTAGATCGATATAACTTTTTTCTTCCAGAGAGTTGACCAAGGGGTGGAGCGACCAGCAGACGGTGGACTTCGAAACCTTCGTCAAGATGATCACCAGGGAGGGAAAATAGAAGAAGGAAAAAAGCGTTGTTCAACCAAAGATCATATATTTTTTAAAGGCATTGAAAGAATTAAAATAAAGTGACCTGTTGCTTTTATCCATTTGTCTCGCAGTTTGATTTCTCTTTTGTTTTTTTAATTGAAAGCTTGGCCGGTCCTTATTCGGATTGAACTATCAAGAACAATATTTCAAATTGATTCTTTAAAATTGCTCGGGACTCGGCCCAATAGCGTCGTCCAACCAGAGTCTTGTGCCTGAAGAAAGTGTACCTGGAATTACAGTCGAACTTCCATATTTAGTGAAGTCAGCAGTTATCCAAGAAAAGTTCACTAAAGTTGAAGATTTTACCAAATTGCAAGCATAGAAACTGATCACCACTGTAAAAGTTGGTAAGCAATGAAAAGGAAAAGGCTGCTAAGTCTTTATCAAGTCAAAGTCTAGGTCCTAAATCGAAGTTTTGCCGTAGTATGCCTCACTCACTCTGAGTGAACCACTGCCAGGCCTCTCCAATCTCCGGGCTGGTCACCTCAGTGTTTCCCCGTCACCATGGGCGGTCGGACGCTCCTCACCGTCTGCCTCCTCCTCAGTGTGGCTTGGGTCAACGGGGCCTCTCGCATCTTGGGTGAATGGCCGAAATTCTATTACACTTATTTGTATATATATGTATGTATAAAAAAAAGTCATACAATATTAGTCTCAAATCAAAAAGATTACTAAATGAACTGTTTTCAAATTCTCAAATTCCATTCTCGAATTCCGTGTAAGTCCAAATTGGGTCCAAAAAGCACGTTACATGTCAGGTTGTCAGCCACGAGAGAGAGTTTACAAAACATGTGAGCAAATCTATTCTTGATAACGATCGACAATCAGAAGGAGAGCATTCAATGTTATGCTGTATTTATAGTACCTATGTGCTACGTATTCGTGTTTTTTTTTTAAATACTCTTGTAGTTGATGTGAGCACGAAGGTCTGCAGCGAGTCATCGACGGTCTCTGAGGGCCCCGACGTGGAGGGGACTGCCACCGTGGAGAAGGCCAACAATAAAGACTGCGTCGAGGCATGCAGGTGCGCGTCACATTACCGCCTAGTACATGTGTACTACATAGGTACATCTCTCCTTCATTTTTGCCTGTGGAGAAAGGATTTGACATGTGCTTTTTAAATTTGCTTTTTCGTGTGTTACGTTCACCTCTTATTCTTGGTCTGACATGAAGAAAACTGGGGAGGAAGGTCGCTTCCATAAACACTTGACAAGTCAGGCCTCCTCTGTTTCCTCTTTCCGCAGGCAGAAGAGCGACTGCGTCATGGCCAACTTCAACTATGGTCTTACTGCGTCATACTCCTCCGTGGAGGACAACACGTGCCAGCTGAAGAGCGGCTTCGGCGACGCGGAGACGTCGGTCTACAGAGACAGCAGGAGCAGCATCGTCTACCCCGACTGTGGTAATTGTGCACAGCGAAAAAAAAAAACAACGTTGAGCATAATCTAGACAAGGCTTAAATAAAAAGTGTTTTGATCGTTTTTCTTGCTCCTGCGCTGTCACTTTTGATATTTTTGTGTATTTTGCTGTCTTTCCATTATTTCCAGCGTACCGCGTCACTGTCGACGAAGGTCGCGACCCCGTCTGCAGGATGGAGGGGGCCGCCTCCGTCGGCTCGTCCCACACTGCCACTCTGAACATGGACGACGAGGAGGAGTGCCAGTGAGGGGACAACTTTATTCAATGCCACACCCACTGTTTTAAAGTCTACCTATAACATGCCCGCAGGAAGTCTTGGACCAATAGAAATGATGAGCACAAGAAAACTTGACAAAAAAATCAAATGTAACTATTGACATTCTTAAAATTTGTCTTCCTTAAAGAAGTGGATAAAATTAAGCAAATTTGGAAAAAATCGATCTTTTTGAAATTGAACGTCACCTGTACTGCAATTGTTAAAATCATGATCGGCCAGTACAAAGAAGGCGCATAAGTGGTGCGTAAGTACGAGTATTTAGAACCAAATTTTGTTGTCCTATGTGTCCTAGTGCCATTCATTTAAAAAACGAAACCAGATGCTCGCTTTTCGGCCAAAATATTGTCACATTTATCAAAAACAATCGTGGATGTTTTTTATCCGGATAGTAAAAATCCCGTTGTAAAAAGAACGTCTAATTTGAAACTTTTGTTTACTTTTCACGTAAATGTGTCTGCAGCGAGGCGTGCCGATCTGACCCCGAGTGCGCGGTGGCCACCTTGGCAGTGGCGAACAACCCCGTGCGGTGCATTCTGTACCGTCGGATAAGCACTAGTGGAGAGTGGCTGGGTGTCCAATACCGCTACGCCGACCCGGGGGAGGCAGACTACGTCAACCTCTTCCCGGATTGCGGTGAGTGTGGGAAAGTGTGACAAATGATAATAGTAGTAGAATATACATAGCAGTACTAAAGACATGCTACACCACCACCGCCACATCTGTAGCACAGTACACCCTGCCTATGTTAACACCCACCTTAAACTGTCGTTTTAGTAAGTACCTACCAATACTACAGTAGTAGTAATTTAGGGGCCAATTTAGTCTTCCAGATTATTGTTGATACAAGCACTAGTATGCATGCAGGTACATTACTAATGTCTTGTTTACACAGCTGCCTGTGACCGCCCATCTGAGGAGGTGGTTTCTTCCGACGTTAGGCTGGGGCCGGGCTCCAGTGGAAACTGGTACACCATCATCTACTCCTACAGCGCGACAAACCACCTGGACGTGACGGTAGATTACTGTCACAGGGAGGGTCTGGAGCTGGCCTCCATCTCCAACGAGGAGGACTTCTTGGCCGTCATCAGGACAATTTGTGAGTTAGGAAGATGAGCAAACCGAAGGATGTAGTGGTTTGGAACTGTCTCGAGTCTCATCTTGCTCAATCAAAAACCAACCAGTTCGAGAGAAGGCCTCTTCAACACGAAACCTCAATTACCACGTAAACCTGGCCAACCTGGCCGGCAGCGAGTTCACCTGCGCCGCGGGTGGCGACGACGCCAACGACAGCTGCGCGGACGGGAAGTTGACGGACGTCTCTGGTGTCCCCGTCGGGTCCCTCGGCCACGTCATTAGGTCCGAGGTCTTCACCCACGTCAGGTGTGGCAAGAACAATGGCAGGAAGGAAAAACTTTGAGCTGGACGATCAACGAACATCTATTAATGATTTTTCTAAACCTATAGTGTCACCTCCGGCAACAAGCCTTGCATTGTTGTAAGATACATTACTGAGACAAGGGAGTACAAGTTCTCGATAGAGGATTGTGCAAGCCCCAGCTACGTCGTCTGCCAATATGACTGTCTAGGTTGGTAACATCTACTATACGCAGTGATAAATCCTGCACATGTAGTAGAAAAGAAGAAGACACTTGTGTGACCTTTATTTAGCCCTCAAGAAGGATTACCTGGTTGAGGCACAGGGCAACTGGTACCAAGTCAGCGAGGACCAGCTAACTTGGACAGAGTCTAGGGAGTACTGCTCCGGCAAGGGCCTTCAGCTGGCCTCGGTGGCCTCCGCCCACGACTGGGAGGCGGTCAAGCAGATCATCAGTGAGTTGGCTGACAGGGTTGACAATCTGTATTGTACTATAGTATCTGTAGCCAACGACAAGGCCCTCTTTCCTCTTTATCTTCACTCTCCAGAGAGCACTGAGACCCCTGCAAAGACCTGTGCAGGCCCGTTTAAGGCAACCTACGGTGTGCGTTGGCGCGACGGCAGTTGGCCGGAACCGGACTATGACATAGAGAGGCAGGGCATCACCCTCAGTGACTGCATCAGCGAATGCTCGGAGTCAACTTACTACAGGTTGATTTCTGGTCACTTCTAACACTTGCACTCGTGCATCATCACATTGCTAAATTTTGGATGCAGGGTCTCCGTTGACAACTGGCAGGGAGGCAATGACATCCTGGACTTCTGCTACTGCTATGATGGCACCGGCGGTGGGATCGACACTGAAAATACCGTTCAAGAATGGGTGGCGGAACTGAGGCAGCCCTGTGGTAAGAGGATGGAAATAAAGGGACAAAAGAGTTAGTACTGTAGGTGACAGTTGCCTTGAGCACCGGTGAGATGCATGAGAAAGCCTTTCTTTGGCTTGGGGCTAGATTGAGGTCACTTCAAAGCTCATGTAACAAAAACGTTAAACCAAAACATGCATCACATACTAGTACAATAAAAACCAGGGCAAAATTGAATAGGCTTTTACTAGAGATATCTTTCAGTTTTTTTGTGTGTGTCCCAGGACAGTTTGGGAAATCGGGTTTTGGGCCTGGCCTAAAAGTCATCTCCGGTTTTCAATGATCTTGTTCGTCATCACCCACAGACGTCTGCCGGTCCTCGTTCACCTGGGGTGCCGTGGGGATCGGCCCGGAGGACGAGACGGAGCTGGACGGGACCCACTACACGGTGGAGGCCTGCATGCGCGCCTGCCACGCTAGGGGCGACAAGCGCTTCAAGGTGCAGGGCGACGCAGACCCGGACACATACAGGGGAAAGTGCTTCTGCGTGGCCGTTGAACCGTCAGACTTTGACAGCGACATCACCTGGAAGATTGCCGAAATCAGCACCGACTGCGGTCAGGAGGACAACAAATGGGTCTTTTTTTTAAATCTTGTGTTTTTTGTTTGGCCGGTATAAAATGCAATTCATTTTCAGTGCCGACCTCCTTGTACTGGGCGGACCTGTGGAACCCTGGGCAGGAGGACTGCGGGGACGGTCCCAGCTGCGACGGAAGGATCAAAGACACGCTGGGACAGCCCATCACTTTCGATCTACACGAGGTGCTGGGAAACATGGGACAACCCCGACCAGACACCAGAACTTTTTACTTCTACTTTTTTCCTTTTCTGGTTATTCGTACATAGAATATGGTATTCAACGGGACTTTTGGTCATTTGGTCAGAACAAAAAACGTGACATTAATGTTTGCTAGTAAAATGTCATTTTCCATTTTCAAGCGAATTTTGTTGCGCTCTAAGTTTCAAAGTCCTGGTGGGGAACTCTAGTTACACTTGGTGTGGTGACTGAAAAGTTACATCAAAACAAAAATTAGAAAGAGATTTTTAAAGAAACTTCTTTTTGCTCCAGGATGTAATGGTGTCCATGCACTATGTGGAAGAGTACTCGCAAAAGTTCTGTGCCTCTGTCGGTTACCGTGGCTTCTCCTCTGCTGACTGCCAACATAAGCAGAGGGCTATATGCCAGCACGTGGATCACAGTGAGGGAGAAGGGAGATTAATACGTTTAAAAAAAAGAAAATCTGCCATAAAATTTAATGCAATAAACAACTTTTTTCTAGACAACAAACCATCCACTACCAAGGGTAAGTACAATATACTGTACAGTATTTGTGTCTTAGCGGTAGTAGATCACACATGATGCAGTGGAACTCAATTAATGGAAAGTCTGGCTTAATAATCAAAAATATTCTAAGAAACAGAATTCACATGTTGGTACCTAAGGCCATTGGGGAAGTTGGGCAATCTTTTTCGGCCTGTCAAGGACGACACATAATACTGCTACGTGCACACACACATGCTGGTCAACGTCCTCTCCGCAGTTCGAAGCTACCCCCCGGTCAACGTCCACCCGACCTCCTTCCTGCTGAGCTTTGACCCGGTTGTCCGGAGCTGCGACACCGCGTGCGTCCTGCGGTGCGCGGCCACCGCCGGATGCGAGGCCGCCAGCTTCTTCTCCGAGGACGGCCAGTGCAGGATGATGGGGGCGGCGTCCAGGTTGCTCGCCACGAGGGAGGAGGACGCGGGGGGCATCGACGCGTACGTCATCGACCATGTCAAGAGTGAGTTGCGAAACCAGTTTCAACTACTGTACCGTCATGCAATGTTGCCAACTGGCATTTTCTGATGCCAAAAAAATCGCAAATTTGTAACATTTTTAAAAGGCAGTTTAAAATTATTTTGTATGTAGAGTTTTGCTTACTTTTTTGGTTTTGCTTACTTCTTGACTGTTTCTCAAGATTTTGACAAATTGACAGGAAGTGAAACATCTGGATGATTTTTCAGATGGTCTCTCCTCGTTTCCCTCCGACACTCCGTACCCCTGCACGGTCAATGCCACCATCGACTCCTACGGACCTTATGAGCCTTACAAGAATGGGGATGGCGTAAGATTAAAAAAATATCAAACCACATCCGGTTTGTTTTTGGGTTTAAACTTTTGCAAAAAGTTTAGTATTAGGGCATGCCCTACTTCCACTTTTACAATCATCCTCCTCCACCCCTCACGCAAAGGTGGTGTTTATCCCGGAGTGGGTCCTCACCCTGGACGATTGCGACGCCTATGAGACCGCCTGGAGGGGTGATAAGTTTCGCGAGGGAGAAAGCCAGTGGTTCATTGTGGACCTGGGGTGCGACGAGGTGGGCATCACCGCCGTCATCGTCAAGAACACCGCCAACTATGACAACAACAACTGGTGAGTTGGCGCCACTGCTGCTAAGTACTAAGGGACAGCATATGAAGCATGATTATGGAAGTTGGCAATCATAATATTAATAGTGTGATACTGTACATATAACATGATGTCTTCTAAAGCTGTTGTATATCTGAATTCTCAATGGACAACAGCGGCACAAAGGACTTCACGGTGGAGCTGTCCTCCGACAAGGCCGACTGGACGCTGGTGGCCGAGGGCACTCTGGAGGACGTGGCCGGGTACGACGTGCTGTGCGACAGGCCGACCATGGAGTACGCCGTGCCGGGTGGCAGGGGCGTCGCCGCCAGGTACGTCAGGTTCACGGCCAGGAGCCACTACGACGAGGGTCCCGGGCTCCAGTACCTCGGGTGGAAGTACGCCTACGCGGTAGACAAGAACTAGGATCAAGGACAAAAATTAATGCGGGTATTCAGAGCGACCAAAAAAACCATGTACTACTTTTAACTTTAAGAAAAAAAATGGTGTAACAGCCTCATCTTGCAGTAATCTCATGTATTTTAAATCTGCATAATTCATATTGTTTTCTAGCCCCTACTATACAGTAAGAGAGAGAGACCCTTCATCAGACTTAAGTTACTTGTACTGCAGTAATTGGTAAGGAAGGAAAGCTAGGGCCCTTACGTGGCACACAAGGGCCTTAGTTTCCTATATCATCAAGAATCATCATATACGGTATACCTATCATCACATATTTTTGATCTTATGACCATGTACTTTCTTAAGGTGAATCTATCGGCAGCTTTGTGTAACCTAAGTGTCCCTATGCCAATTTCCTATACGTATTCATGTATCTAATGTATCTAATGTCCTGATTCAGTAATCTAATTGTAATTAATGTTTATAGTCTTAAGGTTATGTACATTAAACAACGGGTGCCCCTTTTTCATAAAAAAAGTCAAAGTCTTTTGTATTTCGGTGGTTGACTGTGAACACAAGAAATATGCTTCAGAGTATTATTAACTTTTTTAGAGAAAAAATGAGCATTATTCGATGGGAACTATACTTAGGAAAAAGAGGGGAAAATGCTATCTTGTTTTTTGATCAATTTCTGACTAGATCGCCATAGTGCGAAGGTTTTTTTGCTGTCTTGCTGTCCTTGTTTTCGCGCACGGCACACTTACAAAAGATTCAGATCAAACTCTTCTCAATGATTTTTTTGTGGAATAATTGCATTGCTTCTGAGCATTGTTTTTTGGAGGAGAGCTGTTCAGACGTAAGACTCCTGGTCGGAGTCTACACCCTCCTCTTGTTGCTGCTGTTGCTGCTGTTGCTGCTGCTGCTGCTGCTGTTGTTGCTGCTGCCTCCTCAGAGCTCTTTTCTCCGCAGCCGCCTGCCCCCCAGACCGCTCCACGTACTCGCCGGTGGCAAACCTGGGATTGTTACCGCTGGCACCGTTGCGCTGCTGCAGCTGTTGGTCGCCAAAGTTCCTCCCGGATGAGTTGTTGGAAGACGACCCGGAGGAAGGGGAGTGTTGCTGCTGCTGTTCTTGCTGCCGCTGTCGCTGCTGCCGTTGCTGCTGGTTGTTGAAGAGGCTCCTGAGCTGGGAGACACTCCAGTTAATCTCCCCCTGGATGACAGGGTCTCCTCCGCCTCCGCCGCCCCCGCCCTTGTCGCCGCCGTTGCCGGGCGGCTTGTTCAGCGGCACTGACTGTACCGGCTCCAGCCTCCGCCGTCCGGCCTGCCTCAGCTCCACCCCCGGGGACGGGGAGGCCTGCATCCTCGGGGCGGACACGGGCCTCTGCTGGTAAGTCCTCGGGGACATGTGGAGGTAGTCCGGGCTGTCCATGACTCCGGGCGCCTGCTGCGCTCTACGACCCAGGTAGTAGTCCGGTGACAGCGACCGGTCCGGAGGGACATGGTGGTGGTGTTGGTGCCGGTGTTGTTGGTAGTGCTCCGGAAGCGGGTGCGGAGCAAAGTCCTCCGGATCCGCCAACAGTTCGACGTCGTCGTCATCCTCGTCGTCTTCCCTCCATCCTTCTCCTTCCTCCTCCTCGTCGTCGTCCCCCTCCTCCTCATTGTACATGTGTTAGAAGTACGTTTCGTCCGTCTGCGTCTCCGCGTTCCTGGTGGCCCTCGTCTGCGTGGAGGCCACAATCTTGGTCACCGATCGCTTCTTCGGCGACAACGAAGACGACAATGACGATGACGGCCCGACCGGCTCGGAGGTCTTTTCCTTTGGCGGCAGGGACGGGCGGCCAGATCTGCTGCTGCTGCTGCTCTGACCGATCTAATGTATAAAAAAAATGCAAAAATAAACGCACAGTGTTTCCCTCATATATCATAAGAAAGTAGCTTAACTCGACCAGACATATCCTAGCTCAAGTTGCGTTATGACAGTTATAGCAGGGTCGACTTTGCTCCATACTCATGACAGATTCATATGAAACTTGTCTGGTGTGAGAGGATAAAAAATGTATAAGTTATTCCATCATAACTCTTGTAATTATAAAGAAAGATGCTCTACTGGTAACAAATTTACCGTGATGATTTATGACGTGGAAAACTCTGTGATGAGTCTACTACAAGCTTGAGTTACCACAGAGGTACTACTACACTGTAGTAGAAATAGCTGAATGGTCAGGAATTAGTACCTGTATTCTAGCTCCGGCAGCAGTGTAGTTGGGATAGACAAGGTGGTTCCTCTCCTCCTCCTCCTGCTGCTGCTGTCGCTGCTGCTGCTGCTGCTGTTGCTGGTACTGCTGGTGGAACCTGTGCAGCTCCTCGCTGTTGGCGTAGGTGTCCTCCACCAGCCTGACAATCCTCTGCTTGGGCGGTAGTGGAGGCCGCTCGGTCTTGGGCGGCAGCGGCGGCGGAGCCGCGGCTATGCTCATCCCGTCGTGGTAGATGACCTTCATGCCGTCCTCGAAGACCAGCCTAGTCTTTGAGGACGCCGGCGACGGCGACGACGAGGAGGAAACGACGAAGGAGGCAGAGCGGTTGTAGTTCTTGAGCAGTCGCTGCCTGGTGATGGTCTCCTCGTATCCCGGCGGGGTGAAGACGCCGGAGGAGGGGGACGGGGTGGCGGCGCTGGCCACCACCACGGTGTGGCTGGGGGTGGTGGTGGCGCTGGCGGGCTTGCCGCCGACGGCGGCCAACTGGTCGTCGCGGAGGTAGATGTCGTAAGCGCCGTCGTTCAGGTACCGGCTGGCAGGAGCGATGGCAAGAGCGCTCTCCTCCGGCTTCCCGTACGAGTTGGACCTGGACACGTTGGGCGTGGGATCTTCGTCGCTGAGGGTGGAGCAGGAGGAGGTGGCGGACGGGGAGGAGGTGGCGGAGCTGGCGCCGGCCTTGCCGGGGGCCTTGTTGGAGGAGGAGACCCTATTGCCGCTCTTGTTGTGGAGACGGGTGGTGCTGCGGGAGCGAAACCAGTCAGAGGAGGAGGACCTGTCCTGCCCCCTCACCTGGTTGACGGAGTTGGATCTGACGATGGCCCCGCTGCCAGGTGGCGCCGGCGCGCGGCCTTTTCTGTGTGCTGCCGGCCGCCGCCGCGACCGGGCGTTGTGTCCGCCGCCGCCGCCACCACCTCCGCCGCCGCCAGACACGGTGGCCGTGACGACGATGTCCGGCGGCGGATGCATCTTCCTGTGTGGCGACGGCGACGGCGACGGCGACGGCCGGTGGTGGTGGTCGTTCGCCTGCTGGAGTGCTGTCAGTCTCGTCCCGGCGATAACGCTCTCCTCGGAGGTGGTCCTCCTCAGCAGGTGGATCGGCGGTGGCGGCGGCAGCGACGTCGACGAGGACTGATGCTGGCCTCCCCCTCCTCCCCCTTGCGGCGGCCTTGGGCTGAAGATGCCGGTTGTGTCAACAACGAAGGCGTGGTCGGCAGGCGAGTGGTGATGGTGGTACCTGTTGGCGAAGTTGGCCCCTCCCGTCATTATCCTGGCCGCCACGGGACCCTGTGCGTGCAGCAGGTGCTGTTGCTGTTGCTGCTGCTGCTGCTGCTGTTGCTGTTGCACAGGGCTTGGTTGATGTTGGTAATCTCCAGAGTCCCTTCTCGGCGTCCGCCGATTAAACAGCCTGGACTGCTGCTGCTGCTGCTGCTGTTGGTCCTGGTGTACTTTCCGATTTGGCAGGTGGTGCTGTTGGGTGGGGCTCTGCGGCACCTGGCCTGGCAGGTGAAAGTCTCCCATCACCTGCGCGGTGGTTTTGAACTGAAAATATAAATTGTATTCGCATGAAAAAAAACAAAAAATGCACTCTACTGCCAGCAGCAACAACGCCACAAGGCACCTGCTGCTGTTGCTGGTATCCGGGATATTTGGCCAGGAGCTTCTTGGACGCGGACTGGATGCGATCCTTGCTGCTGCCGCCGCCGCCGCCGCCGTTGTCGTTGTTGAAGTCCTCGTTGGAGCTGAAGGAGTTCGCGTCCTCCAGCCCGTACAGCTGGGAGTCTGAGGTGGTCAGTCCGGAGTCCTGGCTCAGGTTGGTGAGCGAGTGGCCCTCTCCCGAGTTGGCCTTGGCCAGGGGCCTCCCGTGCCCTCCTCCTCCTCCTCCGGCGCCTCCGGCGCCGCCGCCAACTGGATGGCCCTCAGTGGGAGAGTTGGACGACGAGAAGTGGTTGGGGTCCAGTAGGCTGTCCAGTGAGGAGTTGTCGTAGGCCCCTGCAAGAAGAGACAGAGAGAGAGAGAAAGAAATTACAGCCCAAGTTTTTCTTTTCAAGTCGTCTTATATGTGATTTTTTTTCCATTGTATAACTTTTTCTTTTAACCCAGCCCGGATTAAACGGAGTCTACTGTAACAATCTTTTCTCCTCAGTGTTGTCCTCGTACGTACGTAGTATGTACTCACTTCTGCTGTTTCTGTGTATGCCTCCAGCCGCGACCCCCGCCGCTGCTGCGCCCCCGCTGGTCTTTCCGGCGTTCGGGCCCTTGACAAAGATGCCCTGCTCCTGCTGCTCGGACCGCCTGCGGTGCTGGCCGGCGCCGCCGACGCCGCCGGCGCCGCCGACGCCGGAGGAAGACAGGGTGGGCGAGGCCTCGTTGCTGCTGTTGGCGTTGTTGCTGTTGCTGTTGATGTTGCTGCTGGCGGCGGCGGCAGTGGAGGTGCCGGTGGCAAAGATGCTCGGCACATGGGCTGCGCCGGTGGCGGCGTCGACGCCGTAGATGGACGCGTACTCGTCGATGAGCACCTGCATGACGCCGGAGACGTCCTTGGCGTTGTTGGGCTCCATGCTGACGGCGGCGTCGTTGGACCAGAGGACGCTGGGCCCGACGCAGATGGCCAGGTTGGACGTGGTCATCATGTTTTCCTCGGACTGGGCCGAGATGCTGCTCAAGATGTAGAGCAGGTGCTGGAGGAGGACGCCGTTCATCCTCGGGAGGGTGGACACGAAGCTGAGGAGAGAAAAAGAAAAGGACTTTAAATTTAACAAAAAGGGTCGATAGTGCTGAATTCCATGAAAGAAAAAGTGTGTCTTTACCAGAAATTTTATGCCTGATTGGCCAAAACCATTTTGTTTTCCTCTTTTTTTGGTCTTTTTTCTCTTTCTGTCTCCTCTCCACAGCAAATTATTGTCGGCAATTTATGCGTGGGAAAAAGAGACAGAATTCGAAGGAAGAAGAAACCATCGATCGCGTGCGAAGCACAAGAGGGGGGAAAAAATAACTTTCTCTCGATCTTGGAACAAAGCAAAAAAGAAAAAAAGGAGGTAGGCATAATAACATTCGTTTTGCTAGAGCAACCACATGTTTGGATGAAATTGTCTTTGCACATTTGACTTTCAATGTAATAAAGTGTAATGAGCATTTGTCATTACTACACC
>JAAUYM010129190.1_pt1 | contig 30466 bp, 34 predicted proteins | sample 7278001 | NCBI WGS metagenome assembly JAAUYM01 (sample SAMN14350224, study PRJNA611818) | marine sediment metagenome | isolation source: surface marine sediment (1.8m) | place: French Polynesia: Moorea | collected 2018-08
AGATTTTTATATCACTTATACAGCGTTAGAACGCCAGCGCAGGTGTTAGAATAGTGGGAAAAAACCTTATTGTAACTTATCACTAAATTCACGCTAGAGATATTGGTGGGGTAGTGTTTAATCGCCCAAAGCTAAAAGGAAAGAAATAGCCACCTTGAAGAGATTTTGCTCGATCTGGGCAACCTGCTCTAAATTTACCTTACCTACGATGTCCCAAATTGTAGGAAGAATCAGGGTAGCTTAAGAGGAAGAATAATGTCACACTTTATTGAAGGTAGCAGGAATGTACATCGTTTTCACAATTATCATTTTTAAATTTCAGATACGTCACCCCCACCCTCCTGAAGGGTCTGAGCGAGATGTACGAGACGAGGCCGCGCAGCCCCATCTCCTGGCTGGCGGACTGGCTGGTCGACAACAACCCCTACAGAGATTGATTGATTAATTGATGAGAAGGCGACGGAAGGGACCAACCGATAGGGGAGAAAGGACTTGCCAGTATTAAACGATCAAGTTAATTATAAAAAAAACAATTGAACTGGTAAATTTCCTGCAAGGGCAGTCATCCAGACATAAAAATAATTTGCATTAATTAGAATAGAAAAAAATCTTTACGCCATTCTTCGCAAAATTCTTTGCCTACTAGGTAGGGTTTTTTCTCATGTACTACGTACGATAGTGCGGGGCGATTTTTCTATCTTTACGTAAAAAGAGGAAGAAATAAGTCAAAGGAACAGCAGGTAGAAGCTTTGATGATGATGCCTCCTCCTCCTCCTTCCTCCTCCTGAGGAAGAACAACCAGGTACAGTTACAGGTTACCGATTCCCTTTACTCCGTCCGTCCGTCCGTTCCTCCCTCCCCCATGCTGCCAGCTCTCTCTTTCTGTGTATAGGTCCTCTTCCTCACTACCATCCACTCCTCCTCCTCCTTCCTTGGCGGTGGGCGCCGCCGCGCTGTCCTGACATTGCAATTTCACCACCACCACCAGCTTACCCTTTAAATTGACACCCGCATACGCGCACGGGAAGAGTAATGGAAGAGACATGGAGGCGGCTGTTGGTCGTCCTCCTCGTCGTGGTGTGGTCCATCCCGAACAGGTCCCTAGGTGCGTTATACCCATCCACAGATCCCCATCCCATAACGATCATGCAAATAGTACAGTAAAGGAAAAGAAAAGAAAAGAGGAAAAAATTTCGTTGTCGTGAAACCCCCCCCCCACTAAAATGAAATTGCTGCTCTTCGTCAGGTGGCAAGGCCAACTCGAAGGGGACGGTGTCCATCAAGCGGAAGCCCTGCATGGACTCCGGCCGGACCCGCGAGGGCACCTGCATGTTCCACTACGAGTGCCAGTCCAGGAAGGGGAGCATCATCGAGGCCTGCATAGACGGCTTCCTCTTCGGCGTCTGCTGCGACACGGGTGAGGATGGTGAGAAGGGGGAGGACGACAATGAGGTTACTGGTGGCGACAGCGACAATGTTCAGGCGGAGGGCCACCGGAATCCAGACCCGGTGCAGGCGATCGAGTCTATAGTCCAGAGCCTACAAAATGGCTCAGCAAGTCAGTAAGTATACTAATACTGCACCCAAGCACTTGCAACCAAGTGTGGCACTAGAGAGAATGGGTTTTGACCTCACAGGCACCACATCCACGATCCTGGCTACCATCCGGAAGAGGCAGAAGCCAGCACCAGCAGCGCCAACGATTCCTCCGCCTCCATGATCGTGGTGAAACTGGACAACGTGGAGGAGATGATGCACGGCCTGGTGGACAACGTGCTCCACATGATGGACAACAACGTGGAGCCACTGCTGGAGCTGCTTGGGGAGCGGCCGAAAGTGAGAACGACGACGACGACGACAGCCGCGCCATCGACGAGCACAAGGCGAGTTAAGACTACCACCACCACTACAACAACAACGACGACGACGACAACCACAAGGAAGACAACGACTAGAAAGACGACGACGACGACGACGACGAAAAAGACCACCCAGCGTCCCAAGTTCGACTACAAGACAGGTACTTTTACCATGAGAGCGAAACATAGAAAGTGTTTAACAACAGAGATGGTCATTCTTTCCCTCCTCCCCCCCCCCGGGCAGATTGCGGCGTACGTCCGCTGAGGGGCCAGGGCAGGATCGTGGGCGGAAAGCCGTCCACCTTTGGCGACTGGCCGTGGCAGGTGCTGGTAAAGGAGTCCACCTGGCTCGGCCTCTTCACCAAGAATAAGTGCGGGGGCGTGCTCGTCTCGAATCGGCACGTTCTCACCGCTGCGCACTGCCAGCCGGGGTAATTTACACATACGAGTACGCCCAACCAACATTTGTAGCAACAACGGCTACGCAACTAGTGGTCATTAAGGAAGGGGTTGAAATTTGGTTGCATTAGGTTGCTCTAAGGCTCTAAGGGTTCTTCTTTTTTTCACTATTTCAACACCTGCTCTGGCGTTAGGACAACCCATCTCTAAATGCACGCTAGCGATATTGGGTGGGCCTTTAAAAATTATTCTAATAAATTTACTGGGATGTCCTAGGTTCTTGGCCTCGCTGTATGTGGAGCTGGGCGAGTACGACCTGACCGGTCCCAGCGAGCACATGCCCACCATGCGGATCAAGGTGAAGCGCGTGGTGGTGCACAAGGACTACCACGCGCCCACCTTCGAGAACGACCTGGCCATCCTGGAGCTGGAGCGGGACGTCGACCGGAAGCCCCACGTCGTGCCAATCTGCCTGCCTAAGCTGACGGACGAGTTCGAGGGCAAGACCGGCATCGTGTCCGGATGGGGCAGGCTCAAATACGGTGAGAGGGGGAACGATGACAGTGTCTGTTGTCCTGCCTGTGCTGTCCTCGATTGAAAAAAAATGTTTCCTTTCCCTTTTCCCTCCCCCAACAGGCGGGAACGTCCCCAACACGCTGCACCAGGTGTCCGTGCCCATCATGAACAACACCAAGTGCCAGGAGCTGTTCACCAAGTCCGGCCATGTCAAGAGAGTGAGGACGTCATTCCTCTGCGCGGGATACGAAAACGGCCAGAAGGACTCCTGCGAGGTCAGCCCTCCTCCGCATAAAGATATTGTTCTAATAAATAAAAATTGGGAAGACAATTGTGTTGTATAATTTTTTTTTTCACTCCAGGGTGACAGCGGGGGTCCCCTGATGGTGCAGCAGGACGACTCGCGATGGATACTCGCCGGGACTGTCTCGCACGGGATTAAATGCGCTTACCCGAACCTCCCCGGGATCTACATGCGGATGACTCACTACAAGCCATGGATAGAGAAGAACACCGGACTAAAGCTCTAATAAAAAATAAATAAATTATCTGAAATGCTTAGTACGGATGATGTCATATTTGGAGGGCAAGGAGCATTTACTGTTTTTGTTTAAAGACTTTGCAGTTCTGTTTGCATAACCCCACAACTTTCGTTCCTCCAATTCCACAGCCTCAGCAAAGACGAGCTGCACGCTCGTGTGCGTGGTCACCACGCAGTCACAAGTCTGCGTCGCCTTCAACTAGTCCTCGTGCTCGTGGTGTATCTCCGCCTCCCTCCAGGCCCTCCGCACGGACTCCACCATGCTCCGGAAGAGGGCGGAACGCACGAAGTAGCCGAGGGCGCACAGCAGGGCGAAGGCCCAGGCCAGGTAGAGGTAGTAGTCCGGCACCGGCACCTCCCTGGTGGGGACCGGCCCGACCAAGTCCTCCTGCCTCAGCCCCGGCTCCTCCGCCGGCTCCAGGCCGGTCAAGAAGGTGACGTACCTGGAGAAGTGCCCCACCTCGTACTCGGTCAGGTTATACTTGGCCACCGGCTTGGAGTTATGGAAGAGGATAACGGTGGGCAGGGCCATGATGCCAAACTGGGTGTTGATCCCGTGGTGCCTGCTGGTGTCCACGGCGAACATGGACACGTCCGGGAAGACGCGCGGGAGGGCGTTGAAGTGGGGAGCGGCGGCGGCGGAGAAGGGGCACCACGAGGCGTAGAAGAAGCCGAGGGAGCAGAGGGCGGGGGAGGAGCGGTTCGTCACGTTGGAGTCGTTCTGCTCGGACAGCAGCTGCAGGAAGTGGCTGCCGTTCACCAGCTGGACCTCGTGGCGGGGTCCGGGAGGAGCAGGAGGAGCCGCAGAGTCCAGGGTCGAGTCCTCCTCTTCGTCGCCCTCCCCACCTTCCTTCCCATCGTCCTCGTCCTCGGCCGGGTCCGACTCATTTTCGGCCTCTTCAAGGCGGCTTTCCGTCGCTTCATCCTCGTTCTGGACCCTGCGCAGGCAGTCGACTTTCCTGGAGGAGTACCTGCTGGTCACCGCCGTCTCCTCGGTCCCGTTGGAAGAGGAAGTCACCTCAGTCACATTTCCCTCCGAGGAAGAGGCGGCTCCTCCTTCCTGTTCCACCGTCCTGTTGTTTTCCCCTCCCGCCGCCACGTCCTCCTTTCCCTCCTCGTCCACCACGGTGACGTCCTCGTAATCCAGGACGTCGTCGGAATCCGCCTGCCCCCCTTCATCTTCCCCTTCCTCTCTTTCCTCTTCCTCTTCCTCCACCTCCGGATACTCTTCAGCGGCAAACAAGGCGTTCGCGATGCCTCCCTCCGCCTCCTCCTCCCTGGCCTCCAGGTTGGACCCCCCCGCCATCAGGGTCACCGCCAGGAAGAGGAGGAGAAAGAGCCTCATGTCGAGAGAGGCTTCGGGGAAGGATTTACCTCACGCATGTGCGTGGGTGGTGCGCTTCGTTTTGCCACTTGAGCCGATTTCCGTCCAAGTTTGTTGGAAGAGAGAGGTTGAGTGACACAAAAACAAAGGCCTTATCGATCTAGGGCAACGTAGAGGAGACACCTGATACAAGAACTGGCCTGTCGTTGCGTCCTCTTGCGGAAAAAAAGATTGCCCACAAGAGAGCCAAACAGATTCAAGTTCAAGCAAACTTAGATTAACCTGAAGTTCTACGTGTGCTATGACACTCCACTCTTTTTTTTCATGCCTGGCTTGACATTGCAACTTGTTTTTTTCTCACATTACAGATGTCCCTAAATACCATTTGCGGGCGAACATAATTCTTTCGTCTAAATTTCAGTGGGCCTCTGTGACAGCTGTCGTGGGGGCGGGTGGGAGAGCTGCTGCTGCTGCTGCTGCTGCTGCTGGCTAGAGGAAGAAAGGAAGGAAGGAAGGAAGGGAGGGAGGGAGGCAACATTTAGAAACAGCAGAGCAGAGTTCATTCGGACAGCGACAGTGAAAAGCAAAGACGCACTTTTCTAAATTGAAGAAGAAAAAGAGAGAGTGCAGCACAAGTCACGCCCACCGTGGTCATGCGTGTCCGTGTCGCACCATTCGAAATGTCGACCTCGAAATGTCTGCTCTAGTCGAACACCTCCTCGGTCCATCTGCGACCTCCAGAGACCACTGGTATCCGAGACTAGGTCGGACCAGCTTGGTATAAACTTGGCTTACTCGGGGGACGATCCCCCCTCCCCGGCCCGCAGACCCCCCTGCGACGATGGACTTGGAGGAGATCCCTGGGGCGGAGGCGGCCGCGCTGCCGGACAAGGCCTCGGAGATATACAAGACCCTCCGAAACGTCTCGGACATCCTCAAGGGATATGGTAATTTTTTATTCTATAGTCACGCATTGAAGGTTCGAGGTTTTTTAAAAAAAAAAAAAAAAAAACGTGAGAGTGGTTTCATGTGTTTACTTCTTTTCTGACATTCTTAAGGAACGACCATCAAGGATGAGTTCCCGGGAATCAAGATGGACATCCCCGGGATGGTGCCGGAGTCCGGGTCCACCAACTTCCTCTTCTTCATGTGCTCCCTGGTCTTTGGGATGTTCTGGATCACCTACATCACCTTCTTCAACTCCAGGGTGGTCGGAAAGATCCTCACCAGGATCTGCAGCAGATTCGTCACGGAAGGACACATCAGGGTAAGAACAGGAGAGGAGCTGGTGTTGTAAGAAGGTAGAGAGTGCGAGGAAAGTCTTTTAGTCAAGATCATAATTTTTTATCACTTTGATCGTCTCCCTGGCAATAATGAGCTCCTCGTCCGCCTTCACCACCAGCACCTTCTTAGCAGACTCGTCGGTAGTCACGAATCCGTTGGAGAACGCTCCGTGAGCCTTGTTGCGTTCGCCGTCCAGCTCGAATCCCAGTGGTCGCAGCATCTCCACCATCCTGCATCTCTTCATGGCCGACTTTTCCCCGATGCCTCCGGTGAAGACGACGGCGTCGATGCCGCCCATCGGGACCACGTACGAGGCGATCGCCTTGGAGACCCTGTAACAGAACATCTCGAGCGCCGCCCGCGCCCTCTTGCACCCGTCGGCGCACCTCTCCTCCACCTCCCTCGAGTCGGCGGTGCCGGCCACGCCCAGGAAGCCGCTCTCCCCGTTCAGGCAGTCCAGGGTGCGGCGGACGTCCCAACCCAGGTTGTCCTCCGTCAGCCTGAAAAGCGTTGGGTCGACGTCCCCAGACCTGGTCCCCATCATGAGCCCCTCCAGCGGGGTCATCCCCATCGTGGTGTCCATGCTGCGCCCTCCCCTGACCGCGGCCACGCTGCAGCCGTTGCCCAGGTGCGCGGTCGCCACCCTCAGCCCCTCCCCCCCTCCCATCAACCTCTGGGCCTCTCCATAGGCGTACAGGTGGCTGGTCCCGTGGAACCCGTACCGCCTGATCTTGATCCCCGCCGCCAGCTCCGGCGGGATGGCGTACTCCCTCGCCCTCCTCGGCATGGAGGAGTGAAAGGCCGTGTCGAACACGGCCACCTGCGGCAGCCCGGGGAAGGCCGCCGCCACCGCCTCCACCCCTGCGAGGCTGGTCTCGTTGTGCAGCGGGGCGAAGACCGCCGCATCCCTGATCTTGGAGACGACGTGGCCGTCTATCAGGGCAGACCTGTCGAAGTGGTCGCCGCCATGGACGATCCTGTGACCTATCGCCTGAAAGCTGATCCCCTCGTGACTTATTATTTCGCACGCTTTCGTGATGGCGTCTTTCTCCTTCTCCAAGGGCAGACTCCTCTCCTCTCCTTCCCCCGCCTTTATCTGAATCCTGGGCCTGTCAGTGTTCAGCCTGTCCGCGATGCACGTGAGCGACACCTCCCTGGTGACGGGATTCAGCACTCGGCACTTCACAGAGGAGCTGCCGCAGTTGAGGACCAACACGCCGGCTATTATCTCCTTATGTTGACTCGTACTAGCGGATGATGGTGTCGATGGTGAATAGGAACGAATCGGCTCTGTTTGGCTTCGTAATTTCGTGACTAATGCGGGAACAACTCTCCTTAACATTTTTTCCCTTCCTTTTTCCGACGTCTCCTTCGACTTGAATGCACGTGTACTGTACAGTACAGGAGAGGAAATAGAGAGACTCTACATCGTTGCCCGGTTTTCTTGGCTAAAAACGAGTTTTTTGGGGGGCCAAGAAAGAAAGGATTTTAGATACACATGCTTGACAGGCGAAGTAAAATGATTAACAAGCTACATAACAAGCGACACAAAGGATGGATCTTTTTTTTTATTTATGTTTTCAGATCGGGTCGCTCTCTTGGTCCGTGCTGCCGGGAAAAGTGATGTTCCGCGACGTGGCGTACATCACCAAGGACTACACGGTCCGAGTCCAGGACGGCTTCGTCATCTTCCGGTGGTGGCGCGCCTACGTCCCCAAGGACGTCTCGGAAGATCTGTCGCACTCCGACACCAGGTACCGTAGTACAGGTTGATGACTTCCCAATTACCAAGTTTCGTATGGGTTTATGTATTACATGCATTCTGTTTGTTAGAAACCTACCTAGATAACTTGGATTATCTGCTTACCGAGTACCAATTAACCGAGTTCAACTGTATGAGCTTTCCTTTCGCTTTGGAAGTATAGTATTGTACACGTGTAGACATGCAGTAGTAGAATTGAGTGTGGAAGAACGTAAGGCTGTTTTTTCGAGCACTGCTATGCAAGTTCAATTCCAACTGTAGGGTGTCGGTGCAGCTGAACGGCTTCGAGTGCCACGTCTACAACCGGTCGGCCGCCTACCGGGAGCTGGAGCGGAAGTTCGGCTTCGAGACGTCGCGCTTCTTCCCGTCCTCCAAGGGCAGGGGCAGCGGCCGCGAGGACGGGTTCGGGGGCGGCGGGGGCGGTGGATTCGGCTCCAGCGGCGGCGCCGGTGGAGGAGGTGGAGACGGTGACTCCGAGGAGGAGGACTCTGCCGCCTCCAGCACCAGCTCCTACATCCTGGGCAAGAACTGGCGGGATCTGATCCCGGTCATTAAGATAGACCTGTCATCTGCCAAGCTCGCCTTCGGGAACCGCCTCCTGCCCACCACCTTGGTGCTGTCGGCCGACGAGGCCCACTGCACCTACTCCACCAAGCCGGCCGGATGTCCTCTCGACCATTTCATGCACTTCATCAAGTGCCGGGTGGAGAACTTTAAGATCCTGCTGGCGCCCAGCCCCAAGTACACCGGGCTGAGGGACGAGGCGCCCAGGTTCATGGGCGAAGGGTTTGTGGTCGTGGCCACCAACACCGTCAACCTCTACTACTACATGGACGAGGCCGGGCCGGTGCCGGAGGACGAAGCGGCAAACGCGAGCTGCGACTCTCCCCGGGGTTCCTCCTACCCCCTCCCGGAGTGGGGAGTGGACATCAAGTGCGGCAAAAGCACCGACTTCAGCTACGGCCCCTGGGCGGACCGACAGCGCGAGCTCATCTACAAGTTCTTCTTCCCGCAAGACTACCACGCCATGACCCCAACGGAACTCCCGAAGCCCGGACAGAAGAGGCAGGCGAAGCTCTTCAGGGTGCGGCTGAGCACGGAGCACCCTTCCACGATGGACGTTCTCTTCTCTAAGCAGAAGGAGACGAGCGCGGTGCACGTGAACATCGGGCAGGGCACCAACTTCGAGTTGAAAGTGCCCTGGGTGGTCGGTGAAAACGGCTACACGTCCACCATCACTGGCACCTTGATGATGGTGGAGGCAACGACCTCTCTGCCCTACCGGGAGCTGGTCCAGGCCGAAACGCTTGAGTTCAAGGTGGACATGAAGTACCCCGCCATGTGGAACTTCCACCAGGAATGGATCTTCTCCTTCATCGGCACAAAGACATCCTTGAACTTCACTTATGCTCACAAGTGGTTCTTCCAGGTATACCACTAATAATATTTTGTGGTACGTGAAAGTATGAATAAGTCCTTTATTATTATTTTCTTTATTTGTGTGCAGGATTTGCTCGACGATTGGTCGACAAAGGGTCCGCCAGACCTGCTCTACTTCGTCCCGTACACCTGGAAGATTAAGCTGCTCTTGAAGCACTACGAACTCCTGACGCCGACTAACGAGTTCAACTGGATTGACACGTCTTCCACCAACCAGGAGAATGCCCACATGGCGCTGTGCGGGGAGGCGCTTAACCTGTCTTTCGACCTCCCATACACGGACTTCCTTCCAAACGTAGTACCTTTCAACTTTGATATTATGGTGAGCGACGGTCAACTTCTTAAATGTTTAAAAATCTTGATGTGATACCACTGTACTCACGACCGTTTCCTCGTTTCAGGGAGAGAACGTGGATCTCGTCTTGTTCTTGCCAGAAACGAACACTAGTCATGATATCCTGTACTCGCTGGACCTGAACGCCAAGATTGTCACCCCGGAGGGCAAGTGGAAGTGGAAGAGGGACGGCAACGAGAGCAAGTGGCGGAGCTTGTGCAAGTATGAGGAGGGCTGGATCGACTGCGCGTCGGCGCCCAAGATCAACCTGCACATTGCCTTCAACTACCACCCGATGCCGCCGCCGGGACCGCCGCCCCAGGCCCACGTCTCCACCCCGGAGAAGGAGAAGAGGCTGCTGACGCCCCTGCGGGTGCCGCCGCTGGTAAAACAGCAGTCCGTCACCACGCCCACCGTCACGCTCGAGGTGCCATCCAACTTCGACCCCAACTCACTGGAAGCGGACAAGGTGGTGGTGAAGCTCGACATCGCCAGGGCCTCCCTCTACCTGTACGGCACGCTCATCAGGAGCTTCATGCACATGAAGGAGAACGTGTTCGGCGAGGATCAGCAGTTCACCCCCATGGACGTCCAGTACGGGAGCACCACCCGCATCGCCATGCACGACAACGAGTCCTGCTTGTCGGAGGCGCCGGAGGAGTGGGACGAGCGCATTTACAGGCCCATCGAGGTGGTGCTGGACATCTCAGTCTCCAACCTTCAGGCGCACCTGCTCAAGAACTGCTCCCTGCACGACGACCCGTGTCCCTTCGCCATGGTGGAGGACATCAGCTTCGAGATGGACAAGAAGTACCGTGAGACGCGACTGCAGTTGATCTTGTCACCCGTGGTCCTGAGGTCTGGTAGTCTGTCAAGCAAGTAAGTGTCGTATAGTTGTACTTTTGCATTGTTTTTTTTATGGCAAGGTTGGATTAATGATGGAAAAACTATTGTTGCAGGTTGGAGGGCAAGGATGATGACTTCAACAAGCAGGGGCACCTACTACTGACCGGCCTGCAGTTTCGCGGGCACGCCATGTTCAGCGAGCTGGACCGCCCGCTCGGCAGCGATACCCTCGAGTACGCATGGCTGATCGAGATACAGTGCGGGTCCCTGGTGGGCAAGATCTCCGCCGAGCAGCTTTACAACGTGTTCGTCTGCCTGGAGACCTTCGCCCATCTCGCCGTCGACAAGGAGAACGTGCTGAAGCACCCGCGACCGTACAAGATCTGCCAACACAACGCGAGCCAGAAGGAGTGCCTCAACTCCAAGGGGGAGAGCCTCTGCGCTACGGTCGAGGAGGTGAAGTACCGACTGGTGAGATTCCTGGTGGACTCTGTGGACGTACACCTGACGGAGAGGAACTCCGCACTGCGACTCCAGCTGTGCCCGATCCGCCTGTGCGCCTGCAACCTCCACGGCCTGCATACCAAGCAGGGCATCTCCGCCTTGATCAAGCAGGTGCAGGTGCGGCAGTACATCAGCTCCAACTTCCCGTTGCACCGGGCGGACCTGGAACCGGCGCACCACAGGGACATCTGGATCGAGACGGGGTCTGTCCGATTTGGGCCCGTCTTTGTGGAAGGGGCCATTTCCGGTCATTCGTCCAACCAAAAGGGAGCCCAGAAGATCCAACACGAGTTCCTCCAGAAGCACGACAACAAGACGAAGCGGTTGTGGTTCCTGTGGCCGCAGCCACTGACCAAGATCTCTTCCGACCGCCTCGGGAAGTGCGGCTGCGTGGGCGGATGCAACTTCTTCGGGGTCAACGCGAACGGGGAGGGCTTCTTCGAACCGGAGTCCTCGGACGTCGTCAACAGGAAGAACGTGGCGCTGCCGTGTCTCAAGGCGAGAGTTCGGGATCCCGGCTACGGACAGAGCATCTTGCACGACGACCACCTGGTGGCGCAGGGTTGCGGAGGCTTCGGACTGATCCTTGACCAGCTGCTGCCGCCGGAGTGGCCGCACTCGTGCGAGGAGCCGGCCAAGCTGCCCTTCTGCCCCAACTACGGGACCCAGAGGAGCAGCTCGAGTCACAACAGCAGCGACACCCCAAAGCACCCCAAGTACCACAGGTCTTTCTCTTCCGCGAAGCAATACACTCCGCTCATCCCCGTCAGGAAACGGTCCGTCTCCTCCGCCACGGACAGTTCCAAGGCAGGCGGGGTGACGAGGGCTAACGCGCATAAGGGCAGCCACTCCAAGCTGAACAAGTCCGAGTCGAAGACGGCCAAACTGCCCAAGGCTACGAGCATGACTGAAGTACAACAGAGCGAGAAGACTGATTCGTCGTCGTCATCCAACCAGGCACTGGCTAGGACGGAATCTCTGGTGAGCGATGTGCTTTCCTTCTACTCTCTGGACGAGGACGATCCCGCCTCCAGGCTCTCCCACAGCCTCTCTTCACACTCTCACAAGAGCGGAGGGAGGAGCGGACAGCGGAGCAGCAACTCTCCCACTTCGACTCAGTATGAGACGGCCAGTCAGGGCGCCTCTTCTACTTTATCGTCAGACACCTACAGGTAAAACGTTATCACTTAGAGTTTTAGTTTCAAAACTGCGTTACAGTAGTCGCCGTCACCACTCTTTGTTCCACTACGTACCAGGTCACCAAGTGCAGCCATCTCCTCTCCAACTTCTACCCAGTACGAGACGGCATCCAGCGGCGGCATGACCTCCGAGAATTACGAGACTGCCAGCCAGGGCACCTTCCGCAATTCTTCCGCCATGTCATTCGACACGCCCACTCTCCAGGCGGACTCCTCCTCCGACGCACGGACGCTGCAGGAAGAGGACTTTGACCAAGACGAAGAGGAAGGCACGGGCACGCCCACCCTGTCGCGTCCGCCGTCGTCGGCGTCGTTTATATCTGCCGTCTCCGAGCAAGAAGATCTGGATCTTGTGGACCTGCACATGCAGGTCAGCAGGCCAATCACGGACTCGCCCCTGCTGATGTCCAGCTACATTTCGCACCTCACTCAGCTGAGGTGTTCCTACTGGAAGGAGACGGTGCCGGTCCTGTCGCATGAGCCGCACCTCCACGGAAAGATCAAGCCCGAGTTTGGAATGCTGGAGGAGGGCTTCAGCGTCATCAAGATGAAGGACAGGCAGAAGGAACAGGAGGAAGAGAAGATCGCGACCGCCGGTCACGACAAGCATTTCGAGTGGGACGCGGTGCCGGAGATCGGCAAGACCAGGGGCGACTTCATCACCAGCCTCTCCGATCCCAACACCTCCAGGACGACCGTCATTGTCAAGTTCAGCGGATCCATCGACATCATCTGCTGTCCGATCATGCTCCAGTCGTTGGAGAGCATGCTAAACTCTCTGGTCTCCACCTTCAAGTTGTTGCACCCCATCGACGTCGTCAACCACCTGCATTCGAGATCAGTGGACCGGGTGGAGAGTAGGAACACGCTAAAGAAGGAGAAGAGCCTGGACCTGCAGGAAAAGCTCATCGTCGAGCCGAGGGATGTCAAGGTCAAGGGGAAGAAGGACAAGGACGCCATCCCCTCCGACATGTTCAGGACGTTCGAGAAGAGCACCTCGTCCTACACCCAGGCGTCCGTCACACTTCCTAAGATAAACTTGATGGTCCTTCAGGCCTCAGTCGTGGAAGAGATGTGTGCCTTTTCGGCGCTGGACAGGGTCAGGGACATCACCTGCGTCTCCCTGCTTGCGCTGGGAATCAAGGGCACTACTTTCCAGTTCAGCAAGACGTCGCAGTCGAAGAAGACCGTGCAGATCTACATCCAGAGCCAGCGGAGCTTCTTCGGAAAAAAGAAGAAGAGCAAGTACAAGATCACGCCGGACTCGAGGCAGAACGAGCCCTTCACCTTCGAATCTTCGGAGACTCAGCGCGAGGAGGTGCTCATGAATGGGTCCATCAACAAGGTGCACGCCCAGCTCAGGAGGTTGAGGAACGACAGCTCCATCCTCAAGGAGGCCTTCATTACCGCCATCCCTCACCACAAGTCCAAGGTCTTCTTCGACTACATGAACGTTCCCGTGCTCGGATATGACAGGGCGAGCACGCCGGTCGACGATTCCGCCACGCTGGGGAGCAAAAAGCTGGAAACGGACCCGAGGATGGGCTACAACATGTGCGAGTGCGGGTTCGAGGGCATCAGCCTGAAGGTTGCCAAGAGATCCTGCAACCAGGAGGAGGCGGACGAGCACGAGGAGGAGCACATCAACGACTCTGTCCACGTCGAGAACGAAAACGATGGGTCGACCACACACGTGGCCTTCGAGGATGCCGGCGCGAATGACTTTGGCGACGACACTGCAAGTCAGGCAGAATCTCAGGAGTCCAAAGACGCGAGGGAGGCCGGCTACCACGGGAAGAGATCTACGGCGTCTGGCTCAGCGGAGCTCAAGACAACCTGGTTCAACTTCGCGGCCCCGCCCAAGACTCCCATTTCGAAGAGGATCGACTTCACGAAGCTGGACTGGAACCTCTTGAGCACCGCCAGTCCCTCGATTGATGCTTGGCTGGGCCCTGTCGATCGTCTTCAAGACGCTTTCACCTCGTCCATGAATCACTATCACCAGAGGGTTGGGGCCACAATGGCTTCTTTGATGGCTGACGCTTTGGACGTGGCACCTGAAAACTTCCTGAAGCTGACCAAGTACGACAAACTGACGGCGCTGTCCAAAACGCTTCGGGACGATCCCTCCTGTCAGCTCTGCTCCATCTTGCTCAAGTTTATGATCAGAGGAGACATCTCCGACATCGAGGCCAACCTGGACATCAAGGGGGTCCCTCCTCTCACTACGCTCAGGCAGGGCATTGTGGTGCTGTCCAGGCAGTGGAAGAACGCCCTCTACACTCCCATCCTCATCGAGTACAACCTGAGGTGCAGAAACCTGAAGAGCATCTACAGCACACAGATGAATCTTGAACCCGTCACGGAGGAGGGCACAGACGTCAACGAAGCAGAAGACGAGCAAGGCGTTGAAGAGGAGGACGAGGAGTACGAAGAGGACGAGGAAGCCGAGTTCGACGAAGGCGCCCTCCTACTCAAGAACCCCAGCTCTCAGCGCTTCGCAATAAAGAATGGCTCCATCGTGTCCGACATCTCCGCCAGCATCCGTGCCAAGCTGTCCCCGGCGCACTTCAGCCCTCTCTCCGACGAGATGCTCCTCCTGGAGAAGTCTCACCGCGGCATCGCCAGGGACAAGAGGGCCTCCATCGGCGGCAGCGAGGACAACGAGTCCGACAGCCGGTTTGCCCAGTCGGCGCCGCCAAGCGAGCTCATCGCCTCGGGAGACGTCTCGCCCACGCCGAGAGAGCAGAACGAGAGCTTGTACGAGTGGATGAGGAAGCAGCAGTACGGAAGGCACCAACCCACGCTGGAGGACGTCACCATTACCATTCAGGATCAGGTAAGAAACGGCCTTGTGGAAATAAGTACATACCAATAAGTAGGGGGGAGAGGTTGCTCAGTTTTTGAAAATATGCAAGGTCAACGCATCTTATGACCTTGTCGTCTGTCCTTTCCAGGACCTGAAGGAGGAGTCCATCAAGGCCGAATCAACGGTGACTCCCCAGACAAAGTCGATGCATCTCCTTGATGCACACATTATTTTCGAGCCTCTGCTCTCCAGCCTGGGGCTGATGCCACAGCAGATTCAAAACCTGTCCTTGAAAAATCTCGGTTACAACGTGTCCGTCCTGGGCTCCGTCGAGCAGTTTAAGATTGACATAATAGAGTCCGAGTTTGGAAAGCGTGCCAAGACCAGAGTCTCAATGAAGCAAGCGGAGAACGATCCCTCACCCGCCTTCCTGTGCGAAAAGATCTTCCTCCAGGCTGATCTGAAGAAGATCACGGACATCATGGTGAATGACAAGGGCAAAGATGTCGTCCCTCTCTACATGACCAGGGCTCAGCTGAAGAGACACACCAGCAGCTTGGTCAACTTCAGCATCGACGTGCATTTTATCTCCCAGAAGGTCAACATGCCCCTCCTGCGCCTTGTCAACCAGATTGCCACGATGCATCAGAACGTCAAGGAAACGAACGAGGAGCTGAGAGAACTGAGACCCGAGTACACGAACAAGGACTACATGCGGCACAAGAAGAGCTCCTCCGGCAGCTCTACCAGTTCCAACATCTCCGCACAGATTCGGCAGCACCAGGACAGCCTCATGAACCCAGAAGCGAACAGGCACGGCGGAGGAGACCCGTCCGCCAAGAGGTCGATGCAGACTCCCAGTCCGTCCGTGGCCCTGCGATCGCAGTTGAGAAATCGCCCCAAGAGCTTTGCCCAGAAGTTCAGGCCCAACAGCAGACTGGCGGGATACTCCAACCTGGAATCTCCGGTGCAAGAGCAGCACGACTCCTTCATTCTGACTAGTGCCCCACTGGAGATGATCACGGAGGAGCAGACGCTGATTCGCTGCTGGAAGACCATGTACAACCTACTGGAACTGTACTCGACCATGCCGACGACAAAGACAGTCCAGAGGCAGTCTCTGACTCCCGTCACTTCATCCGGAACTAACGCAGAAAGTGGAATTCTTCTGAAGGGAAAAAAGAGAGCTTCCACACCTACAACTGGAAAATTAGAGGGGGAAGTGAAGACGCCCGAGGTGTCAGATTTGCCCAAGGTGCAGACGCCGGGGGAAGTCCCCAAGAAGGCGAAAGAGGTCTCCTTCGCCAAAGCTGATGTTATCAAGCCGGAGCACACCCCAATCATCGTCTTCGGGATCGTTCGGATAGCAAGGACCAAGCTCATGGCCACCCTGAGTGGGTTGAAGCTGGAAGGGGAGATTGGAGGATTGCAGACAAGCATGCAGTATCGAGAGAGGATCAGGGCACCCATGAAGGGAGTGGTGGAGGCCTCCGTGCTTGGCAATGTGGAGAAGACTACCCTGGTCTTGCTGGAGGGCCAGCATCCCAACCAACAAACTGTGGTTAAGGTGACCATCGGCAAGTCCCATGTCATTCACACCAGCCAGATGTGGAAGACAAAGGACAAGAACAGCGGCACGTTTGCCGTCGACCTGGTGCACATCGAGATTCCTCAGCATCCCGTTGATCTCCACAGCATCGTCACGCGAGGTACGAAGGAACTCTCTTCTACTCTGCAAGAATTCCGCGGGGTGAGGATACTCCAGCGCGGAAAGACGGTTGCAGTGGACGACCTTGACAGCACCCTGAGCCAGTCGCCCAAGATCTCGAAGAAGGAGCCTGTGGTGGAGGCCGCCTCCACAGAGGAGGTGGAAAAGTCGAACCTTATAAAGCCGTTCGTGATGCAGTTTCACGTGGTCATTCACAAGCTCCTGACGAGCGCGGCCCTGTTGCCGTCGCTGCAAGCAGAGTACTGCATGGAGAAGGTCTCTTCCCGCGGCGTCACTGGCAGCAAGGCCAAGTTTGTCGTGGACCTGCCCAAGCACACACTCAGCTTCAGCACAAAGCTCCAGGATCTGGATCAGTCAGAGGCCAATCTTCCGTCTGAGGCGTCAATCGGTCTCCCAAAAGTTCAAGTCTCTGCCGAATACATCCAAGACGATAGGAAGGGATCTGCAACGGCCAGCGACGGCTCTATCCTCAGTCAAGGCAGCTACCTCAAAGCCGAAGCCGAAATAGGCCAACTGGAGCACTTCCTCACCACGGATCTCCTGAACCACCTTGTCTTCGTCCAGAAGGTCTTCATGCGCGAGGTGAACGACGTGGTACAAAAGATGTCCGGGAGTGACCACCCAGTCCCAGTGTGGACGGAGTTCGGAGAGCTAGAGATGAGATCTACAGAGTCCAAGCGACTGCTCTTCTCCGTGGCTGTCCGCCTGCGAAACATCACCATCACGGCGACGACGCCTGCCAACTCCGGAGTTCGGTTCGAGACGGGAAACTCCGAACTTCACATATCCAACAGGGTGCAGAACATCAAGGGCTCCAGCGAGGAGAAGACCAAGATCTTCACCAAGGCGAGAGTGAACATTAAGCTCAGTCTGGGCCAACTCATCAGGCACCCCATCTACTTTGAAGCCGAGCCACAGTTTCAGCAGCAGGCGTACTTCAAGACCGACATCCACCTGCGCAACGCCTTTCAGGGCGAGAGCGTGGGAGCAGGCAGCGAGGCGGAGTCGGACGCTATCTTCATCACTCTGGACAGGCCACTCATCTTCGTCATGCCCATGGCGGTGGACCGCGCCATCCTCTTCTGGCTCAGCTACAAGAACGCGTGGGAGTACTGGACGGAACAGAGGCTCAACCTGAACAAGGAGGTCCTCACTGCAACAGCTCAAGTCATGGAGAAAGTTCCCATCAGCCAGGTACGAGATATGTCGATTTCACCGTCATAGTAACGTGTAACGTGCAACAATTTTGAAATTATTTTTTAGATCACGAGCCAGTTGAGTGCTCAGCACGTGGGCACTCTCTTTCTCCAACTTAACGTCAGGGACATCGGCCTTTGCATTCCATTCAGCCTGGACCCCTCCAGAATCGCGGGGAGGCAAGAGGTGGAGGCCGCATCTGGCGCCATCGTTGCCACTGTGGCCAGCAGCAGCATATCTGCCTGCTCGGCCCGCTCCACTGTGAGCAAGGGCAAGTTCAAGGAGCTCTGCGTCCGTTTCACCAACGACTTCGACCACTTCCTCGATGACTGGAAACCCGACCACGCCGATCCCAACCTCATCAACCTCTGCACTGTGTCGGAGGGCTCCTATGAAATTTGCAGCCAGACCACCAAGGCCGTAAAGGACGAGAATGCCAAGTGGCTTCTCCACATCCAGTGGCAGATGACGGGAGTAGATGTGCACGTGGACACTAACATCGGCAAGCACCTCTCCGCCTTGGCCAACACGCTGACGTCAATCACGGGCGCCGAGGAAGAAGAGGAAGTCTTCGATGAGAACTCCATATCCGTCTCCGACGATGACCTGGAGCTTTCCTCGTTGGATGATCTGAACATGTGGAAGAAGCAGAAGAACCAACAGATCGATCTCGACTTACCGGCGTTTCTCTTCGATCCTAATCTGGAGAAGAGCGTGGTTGCCAAGTACCTTGAACATGAGATCAACGAACAGGCCAAGACGGTGGAGGATTTGCAGAAGTTGGGAGCATCTGACCAAACAGTAACCTCAGAGCTGAAGAAGCTGAACGAGCTTCAGAACATTGCGTCGAAGAACTTCCGACAGGACCTGGCAGAAAAGATTCGGAGGCAGAAGAGCAAGGCGAGCTACTTCAAAGAGAAGTTCGGTCTTGGTCCCGGCAGCAGCACCACCAACACCCACACGAACAAGCTCTTGGCAGCCAAGTCCAAGTCCGTGTGCATTCCGTCGCCAACTGCAGAAGAACCTGAATTCCTCCGGGAGATGCGGAAGGACTCTGAAGAGGAGGTTGCCAAGTTCAAGATGGCGACCGACCAAGAGGCCAACTTGATCCTGGCGGACCTGCCGAGAACGCACAAAAACTTCTTGTCCAGGGAGAACACCATCGACGAGGAAGATGAAGAGCTGTCGTTGGATCCGGATGGCTCCCAGCTATCGTCCAACACCACAAGGCAGTCCACAGTCAGCCCAAGGTCCAACCCTCTCCCAAGCAGCACGGGGACGGGCAAGACGGTGGAGCCAAACGTGGATTTCGAATTCCACGTGAAGATCTTTATCAACAGCGGGAAATGCGTGCTGCACACACTGCGAGAAGAGGAGAAGAAGAAGATGAAAAAGGACAGGAGCTTCTCAGGCAACTTTTTCGACAGTCCCAACGTTTCCAGAAAGTCCTACAGGTATGGGGAACTAAGGTTATCCTCACCATGTCATGCTGAAAGAAAAGTTATGGATTTAAAAATGTTTGAATTGTTTTTCAGGGTCAACGATTTCAAGACAGTCCACAGCACGAGCAGGTTGCGAGACCTGGCCTATAGGCCAGGGCCGGGAGGATCGCAAGACACCACTACTTTCTTCATCCCCGGCCTGGATACGAGAGTGCACTACATCTCCAAGACAGATGACAGCATCTTCAACCCAGACGCTTCCAGCAGGGACGTTGCAGCCTCCAAGAGGAGCAGCAAGAAGGCCACCCTCACTGCCTGGATGACCTTGCAGAGTATCCAGGAGGAGACCATCATCACCCCGACCATCCTGGAGTTCCTGGAGCAAGCACTGGCTCCTATTCCCACTTTCAGCGTGAAGTCTGAGGCTCCCCTCACCGACGATGACGATGACGATCCGGACTCCAACTCAGACTCTCTCGCTGGCCTGCCGGCACCTCTCACCTATGGGTCTTCCTTCCCCGTAGATGTGATTGTCTACTTTCACATGCAGAGTTCTACCTTCAGGTACAAAATTTTGATAACTGAGGTTTCAGCCGTTGACCATGTTTTTTCCTTATACTATACTAAGTATTGGCTAGCAAGCATTGTCCTGTCCTGTGGACTGACATGCAAAGAAAACTTGCATTGCAAAAAAAAAACTTGCAAGCAAAGTTACACGATTTTATTTTTTTTGTTGCAGGTTTTCTTGCCTGCCCGTCTCCCGAGTGGAGTGCATGCTCCGCCTTCCTTCGCTGAACCTGGTCTTCTCGTCCAAGCGCGCCGACGGCGAGATCCGCCAGGAGTTTGGCGACGGGAGGGGAGCAGATGCCGAGAAGGACGGCGGCGACGTCATCGGAGGACTCAGCATCACCGGATGCCTCAACGACTTCTCCCTCTACATGTTCCACCCATACGGAGGGGGAAGGAAGCAGAAGCCGGAGGAAATGAGCTTCTCGCCGCTGACCTCCGAGGAGAGGAGGGATTCTCTCAGCGTCAACGTCGCCTTTGTCAAGTTCCACATCTCAAGGTCGAGGAAGCTCAACTTCAACAAGATCTCCCTGGAGTCAAGCCACAGGATGTCAAAGCTCTCTCACGACGACAAGAAGAGCATGGCGTGCGTCCGCTTCAGCACCATCATCGACATCGGGTCGGCCTCATTCAAGTACGACATCAGGAGACTCACCGAGATCCTCGCCTTCCCGAAGGCGTGGTACAGGCGGACCTTGGTCAGGAGGCTGTTTCTTGGTGAACTCAAGACTACTTCCTTTCACCCGGAGAATTCCGTCCCGGGAACTCCCGTCGCAAACTCTGACCACCACGGCAGGGGGGTCTCGGAGAGCAGGAGGAGATCGCTGGTCCATGGGGCCGGCGCTCTCTCCACGCCCGCAGCCCCCAGGACCGACGCCAAGAAGCAGGCTGACCAGCGCAATAAGATCTGGATCGGGCAGACGACGGCGCACTCTTGGGAAACCTTGGTCATGGCCACCATAAAGTTCAAGGAGCTGAAGGTGCATGTCAACATGGGCAACGTGATGGGCAACGTGGAGTGGGTGTCCAAGGACTTTCGCGCTTGCTCTAGGCTGTCCATCTCGAGTACGGGCCACAAGAACATGTTCATCAGCCTAGGACTGAACGGGTCGAACTTCGAGGCCAAGTCCGGCATCGTCGGCGGCGCTTTCAACCTCGGACGGATAGAGACCTTCTGCCAGTTGAGGGAAGACAGCGGGATCGAGCCCTTCCACAAGATGGGAGTGCACCTGGACGTGATTGAGGTCCGCGTCGACTACATGAGCACCAGCGTCCTCATGGGTAGGATCAGCCACTTCAGCACCGCCATCAACGACGACTGGCACGTCACCGACGTCAGGGACGCGAGGTCAATGAAACCGGCCCAGATCTTCGTGCAGGGCGATCTCAGCTGGGACCAACTGCAGGTGCTGATCTCCAAGTCCACCACGGCGGACCTGCTCAAGATCGGAAACAAGCTCGAGGAGTTCTTCTCACAGCAGTTCAAGAGCAGCAAGAAGCTGTTTTCCAGCCTTGAGCCGCGGCGGACGGCCGCTCCTTCCATCTATCACGCCGCCACCGCCATCGGGAAAGAGCAGGCGAGTGCCACCTCTTTCTCCTCCTCCGCCGCCGCCGCGGACGGGCTCAAGGTCAGCCACCACCGGCACTGGCAGAGAGCCCTCAGGAAGATCGCCGGCATGAAGATCTATACCCTCCCGTTCGAGCTTCCCGACGTCGGCTCTGTCCTCGGTGGCGTCCTCGAGCTGAGGGGGAAGCACTTCTCCTTGGCCTGCTTTCACGGGATCAATTTTAAATCAAAGTCTTGGGCTCTCTTCAGCCTGAAGGATCCCTCCATCTCCTTCGTCAGCGATGCCCAGGACACCCTGGAGGAGGTGACTACCCCGTCGGACGACGAAGATGAGGACGAGGACGGAGGAGGCGAGAACGGCGACTGCGGCGTCACCAGGGAGGCAAGGTCAGGGAGGAGGACGAGGAGGAGGAAGAACACCACCGTCTTCCAGACCCTGTCGCTGTCTCTGGGCCAGACGGACCAGCCGGGCCGCACCTACCACGGCTACATGGCCACGGTGAAGAAGATCTCCCGCGGCGTCAACTACCTGCCCCCGATTAAGACCCTCCCGGAGTGGTTCAACTACGCCTTCCGTTGCTCCGAGCTGGACGACGTGGCCCGTTTCCCGTCTCTCTCCGGTGGGGGCGGCGGCGAGAGGGAAAGGCAGCACGTGGACTCGAAGGTTCAGCAGCGGACGGAGGAAATTTTCGCCCTCCCTTGCTTCAGGATGGACCTGAAGACGGAGCACGTGCAAGGGGAGCGACCGCCAAGCAGGGAGGATCCCAAGCCCGTCGTCGTGTGCACTTTCGTCACAGGTATTTAATCCCTTTCATGTTTATGTTCAGGCTTGAGTTGATATGGGGTGGCGGTCAGTGTTACTACAGTGTCGGTACTACACGGTACGCAGTGTTGGAAACTTACACATGAGAGAGGAAAATACTTCGCCATGAAATTAGCTGCGTACGATAGAGTTTTCTCTACTAAGCAAATTTGGTAAATTGATCTGCCATTGCAAAATCTTACCCAGCAAAGTGGGTAGCTTTAGGCCAGTACTATACACACTATAATCTACCAGAAATAACCAATGTCTTTTGCCAATTTGCAGACTTCGACAACCACATCTACGTTACCACGGACGCCGAGGCCTTCTTTTTCCTTCACGATCTCATCACGTCCTACATGAAGGAGAAGGAGAGAGTGCGGACCATGCAGAAGTTCGGCTCTAACAAGGAGAAGAGGGACTCCGCCTCCCCCGCCCAGTCCATGGCGGCGGCGGCGGCGCACCAGGGCTCCGCCTTTCCCGCCGGCGGCGCCGGCGGAGGCGGCGGCGGTGCCGGCGCCAACTCCGACCCGTTCCACAACGACTGGCGCCGCTTCGAGTGCAACACGTGGCACTTGGAGCCGACGGTGCGCCTGATCAGCTGGGCCGGCAGCGAGATCGAGCCCTACGGCGTGGACTACATCCTGCAGCGCCTGGGCTTCTCTCACGCCCGCACCACCATCCCCAAGTGGCTGCAGCGGGGATGCATGGACCCGCTGGACAAGGCTCTCTCCATCCTGGTCCTCAGGACGATCCAGCTGGTCCAGAAGGAGAAGAAGACGCTGCAGCAGGAAGAGCAGCAGCAGCAGCAACAGCAGCAAGGACAGCACGAGAAGAAAAAGAGATTGCTTTAGAGAGTCCCAAAAGTAGCAGAAAGGCTCACGTTCCAGTTGCATGTCAGTGTTATAACGTCAATGTTGCTTCAAATCATGATTGACAGATTAGGTACGGTACGACAGGCATTATTATTATTGCTATTTTAATTATCCAATCCTCGCGATGATAGAATGAAATAGGAAGAGTATATTTTATGGACAATACATTTACTACGTGTAGACCGTGTGTTCGTGTTTCGTGTTTCTTTTTGCTGCATGGAGTGGGGAAAAAGGTGGAAAAACAGTAATTCTTCAAAAAAAAAGTCCTGCTCATAGTCCTGGTCATCTTGATGCTTAGGTTTGCCCTCACCTCTATAGTACAGTAGTAGACTTTTTAAAGTTCGAAGTACAGTCTAGACTTGCTTAAACTGACACAGCAACAACTATGTACTACTGTACTACTTTTTTATTATGCTTGAGTAAGGTAACAGACGTGTTAGCATTATGCATTAGGTTACACTGGACAGATCTTGTCTTCCCTTCTGACAGAACCACAATTATTATGCATCATTTCGATCATTGACCGTGCCTACTTTTACATGCTGTACGTACGTAAATAGCACTTTTTTACATAAATTGAAAGATACTTGTGTGTAGTATTACAGTAAAGCATAGAGGCCTTTACGACTTTCCAGGGGTGTCCTGCTCACCCGCCTCCGCATCAGCCACGTTCCCGCCGTCGTTGCCGGTGCCGTCGTCGCCACTGACACCGTTGCCGGTGAAGTTCATGAGGCAGACCCCGTCTCGCGAGTCTTCCTCAAGTTCCCTCCACTTCTTGGCCTGAAAATAGTGAGAGAGAGAGACATCTCCATTGAGGCAGGCACAGGCAGGGAAGTGGCAAGGGTTTTTTTTTATATATCAAGTGCCACTACGCCGCAATTCTTGCCTGCATCCGCCTGGGTCCCCCGCGGTTTTTGCCGATGTCCACCGAGAGTTGCCAGATAAACTCGTGGAAGAAGTAAGGGTCCACGTTCTTGCAGATCTGGACGAGAATGAACGTTATGAGATTGTAAGCTCTTTCTTTAAATAAATAAATAAATAAATAAAATGAATAATGAGCAGTAATCAGCAGCAGTACCTGGTTGAGCACGAACCAGTCTCCCGCGTGGCACTTCTTGAGGATCTTGCGCACGGGACCCTTCAGACCGCTCCCTCTAAAAAAAAAAAAGGTCAAAACATGGATATGCGAGTAGTGTTGCTCAATTTTCTGATGGTTGGATACCTAGCCAAGATTTTTTTAAAAATACCCATAGAGAAAAGAAAATGGCAAAAAGAATACCAAATGATTTTTTAGAATGTAAATATTCTAATGTAAATATAGGTATTAATTTTGAGTCCAGCTCACGCACCTCGCCCTGAGCAGCAGAGCCCTCTCTCTGAAGGGCGGCAGGAAGATGGTGGCCACGCGGTAAGTGACGAAGAAGACGGTGGACGCAAACAGGAACACGTACCAGAAGTACAAGACCAGGAATACCTTGGGGGGAAGGGGACGCCAGCATGTGCAATCAACCATTGTGATGCAGTAAACTCTGCTTATGAGAACAGATATAAGAACAAATATAAGAACAGAATATTAGAACAGTTAGGTCTTATTCCAAGAGTGTTCTTCTACTCTACAATTAAGTGATTAAGTAGTTGTAGTACGTGGGAGATGTCGTCACCTTCTCGTTAACGATGTTCTGCGAGAGGATGCAGAGGCCGTTGTTGTGGTTCTCCCCGCCGCCTCCCGCCACCACCTAGTAGGGGTACATGGTGGATGCAGAAGATGAGGGGAGGGGTCTGACCAACTACCCACACCTGACACCTGACACTTACCCTGAAGGTGCAGCTGACCTTGGTGGGGAACGTCTCGCACATGGGGTTGTACGCGCCGGACCTGATATTAGTATAATGGGAATTTTCAAACGGCGGACGCTTTTTGATCGTCGGCTTCCGCGCCGCCACCACAACGACTGGGACACCCGGTGCGACCCGGCAGGTGTACGGTACCTGAGCGACGAGGGGAGGTTGTAGTACTTGACGACCTCGAAGCCGTAGGCGGAGAACTTTCCGCCGAGGAACTCGTTGGCGGAGTAGAAGTTGACGAAGAGGACGACGACGTTGAGCATCTCGCAGGCGACGAAGGTGGCAAAGTACTTGGTGTTGTGGTGGAGGACCACGTTGAAGCGCCCGACGAAGGAGTGCACCAGATCGTCGGTGGATTTCTCGTTCACCAGGGTGTAAGCAGACCTAGATCATTGGTGAAACAGTGATGTCAGGGTGGCCATCATATAATAAGCGCAAAAGGGATGCCCATTTTATGCCTCCAAATAAAAAAATGTTATTTTGAGCAGAAAGTGGCAAATGTTGTACCGACCTTGCCGCCGGGTTGTCGAATCCCTTCATCAGCCCAGACTCCGAGCACTTCCACAGGCGATAGGGCAGCGCGAACAGGGCTACACGGGTATAGGAGAAAATAAGATGAGACCGTTCAGAAAACTACAGGTAGTTAATGTACTTAGAAGTTGTTAGTGGCAACACCTTACAAATTTACGCAAAATGTGCGACTTTTTTATTGTTCTTGCAAATTTTCAGCGCCCGTTTGCGACTTGTAAATTTTGAGCATGACCAATTTGGCTACGTAAAATCTTTTTTTAGTAGTATTTCTTTACAAGTTCTTATGCATTTTATAAAGAAATTTTTGACTTTGACAAAGTTTTGTTGGAATTTTTTTTGCGACTTTTAGAAAGCTTTTTCCGAAATGTGTTTCCACACAGTAAGTTTTTCCCTCTTACCCGCCTGTAGGAGGAGGAAGAAGATGACCCACTGGTAGTAGACGGTCCTGGGGGCTTCGGAGGCGCCATCCACGTTCTTGCGCTGGTACTCGTCTCGGATCCTGAGAAAAAAGCGCTTAAAATGTCAATTGAGCGATTAGGGTAGTAGAGATTCCTGTTCAAGTCTTTAAAATTTTCGTTCAAAACATTTGTAGATAAAATAAAACCTGAAGAAGTTAGGACTTAGAAGGTTTTTTTTAACCCTTTTCGGGTCTGGCAACCCTGCTTGTTGTCGCCTCTGCCCCTAACCTGCAGTCGAAGGGCGCCTGGTACTTCTCCTCTATCCAGAACGATCCGTGCACCCAGCAGTACTGCTTGGCCACGTCCAGGTTGATGCCGGCGTCGAAGTCGCACTCGATCGGCTCGCCGAAGTACTGCAGGAGCATCACAGTGAATCAAAGCATTCGTGCAATTAGCATCACATCAGAGAAACTTAAAGAGACAGAGAGAGAGAGAGGAACCTGCGTGGCCGCGCAGAGCAACGATCCGAGTATGCAGATGGCGACCGAGCCGACGGAGAAGAGCTTGAAGAACCCGTTCACCAGCGTCGTCTCCTTCACCTTCAGATACTTGAGCACGTTGGCCGTGATGTCGGCCATGGCGAAGACTTATGCAAATCTGGAGAGCGATGGGGGCTATTTGCGAAAACACGCGTATTTTATTAAGCAACCTCTTTTATTTTTATTTTTCTGGGAAAACGGAGTGTGTGCAACGTGTGCGCACTTGAGATAAATGTTCCGTATGGTATGGTAGCAGGCGACACACACACACACATCCGTCCTCTCGGAGCATCCGCTGGGCAGCTGCTATGCTGCAAGCCTCTCCCCCGCCCCTCCCCCCCTCACCACAACTCAAACATGTTGCTGCTGCTGCTGTTGTTTGCGGGGAGAGGAAAATAATGTGTGCGTATGAGATGAGGAGGTGGATTCGTATAAGCCACTCCTTCTTCTCCCGCTTTTTCCGACGAAATGAAAAATTCCCTTTTCCATCACCACGCCCTCTCGCACGGAAGGCAAACAACTTTGTTTGTATACGGATATGCGCAGTGTGCGACTATGGTATACGGTAGTAAGTTACGTAGGTGAGGTGTAATTAAAAAAAGCCATTGATTCACTGGACTGTCTTTTATTGGTCTCAAGTAAGGAGAAAATCTTTAAACAGATGAAGGATGGTCGTCGTGATCTCTGGTTCGGCACTCCGCTTCTTCGCGTTGTTGCTGCTGTTCCTGCTGCTGTTCCTGCTGCTGCTGTTGCTGCTGCTGCTGCCCGTCGTCGCTTTCGCCGCCGTCTCGCATGCCACCTTTCCTGGCGGCCACCCACAGCGCGGCGTTGGCGGCCGCGGCGGCGGCGTAGACGGCGGCTGCCGCCACCAGGAAGGCGGCCGCGGCGGCCACCCCGAGGGGGACGGTGGCCGCGTACAGCGCCTTGAACGCCGGACCGGAGAACAGCTGGGAAGAGAGGAGAGGGACGGAGCTTCCTTTTAAAGAAAAATCTTTCCTTTTTCTCACATATACGTAGTTCTCGTCCTTTCCTGGTCGAAGGCGGTGGCCATCGCCACAGCGGAGAATATCTTTCCGACCTCGTTCTCGCCCACCAGCTTGGACAGAAGAGACCTGGAACAGATTTTTAACTGCAAGCGGAGATGCATCAAGAATTTTCAGATCTGGTAATCAGAGCAATCTTTTCTACTGATAGAGGAGTTTTTGACTAATACCTAGCTGAGTTTACTATTCCGGAGCTCTACTGTATATGTACAGTAGTACCATACAAGCAAAATCACAAAAATTCAAAAGTTCTTTCAAATTAGCTATTGGAATTCTACTACAATTTTTTTAAGGTTTTAGTGTAATACCGTACTCCTGTGCACCTTGCTAGCGGATACTGGCCGATGTCCACGTTGATCTGAGAAGAAAGATAATGATGGGCGGATGTTGAAGTTCATTTTTACGTCCTGGGGTACAGCATAGCCACCAAAAAAACCTCCATAAATACTTTTTATTTATTTATAATTTATTTGTCTTGAAACTCTTTGTGGATATGCATTTTTACATAGCGTTTTGGATGCCAATAGTAAATCATTTTACCACTTCCTAAAAACTAGAGTAACCACAGCAAGTGTTATTTTTTCTCTATACGGACATGCCGTCCCACTCCTCTTCCCTCACCAGCACGACGGCCACGTAGGCGTCCGGCCTGATCCTCCTGGCCATCGCCATGGCCACCATCCCCGAGAGGGTGGACGCGTTGACCATCAGGGCGGCCGAGGTCTCGTGCCAGCCGAGGCCCCGCGGACGCCCGGAGGTCATCCAGGGCACCAGCAGGAAGAGCGCCGCGGCCCCGGAGGCCTCGTCCGCCACCCCGAGCCATCCGTACTCGCGCAGGGTCAGCCCCGGGTCCACCTTGGTGTAGTACAGGTAGAGCTGCGACTTGTACGGCAGGACGAACCAGTAGCAGGTGTAGGAGAACAGCAGCAGGTAGATGTACAGGCGGCGGTGGCCGGCTCTTTGACATTAAAAAAAAAGCTTTGAATAAATTCAAGAGTCACTAGTACCGTATAATAATAAAAATATTATAGCGTACTGTAGGTGCTTTTTAACTCGGCTTTACAGACGTTCAAGTCAAAAAATTTGTACTAGAAACCATCCTGCGTTCAGGAGCATACTAGTACGCGTACTACGAACAGGGACTTGTTAATTATTTGCCCACCTCGTCCATCCTGCGACCTACCTGCTCTTGGAGAGCGTGGCTGCGAATTCCTTCAGTGGCCTCCACAGATACTTGACGTGAAAGGGGGTCTGACCGGAGGAGGTCACAAAGTTGGAAAGTCTTGCTGGGAAGATGCATACCTACATATGCATGCTCGTACTAGTACGTTTGCCTCACGGAATCGCTTTGCTGCTGCTGCTGCTGATGCTTTCCCTTCTTGCTCTCCCTGACGCAGAGGCCCAAGTAGGCCAGCGAGCCGACGTTCAGGAAGGCGCAGAAGGACAGCGTGGCCTTTAACAAACACATGTAAATAAATAAATAAGAATTCAAAATTGAGACTCTGTGTAGACTCTGAACCATGAATCCTCCAATCCCGTGCAGCCTCGGGGCGAGGAACCGCCCGGCCATCTGACCCACCATCTCCATCCCGTCGAACAGGGCTAACCTGGAATGTTGTATTCAGACGGATACAGCACAAACCTTCCCACATTTAAATTATTACTATTATTGTTGTTGTTATTGTTGTTATTAAACATAAAATGTCGACCTTCTCGCCCTGTTGTGGTCTCCAGTGATGTCCGCACCGTATCCGTACACACCTTCAAAAGATGAAAAATAATTGTTTGACTATGTATGTACTGTATACTCTATTAAGTAGCTGGTGGTTTTTTTTTTCTTCCCCTTAATGGCTCGCACCCATGTAGTATAGGCTGGGTGCGCCCAGATAGCTCTGGAAGCTCTCGAGCAGGAAGAACTCCGCGGGCACGTCGCCGAACACCGTCAGGTGGAGGAGGGAAAAGAGGGAGGAGAGGCAGGCGCCGAACAGCGGGAAGAGGAGGAGGGGCTTGCGGCCGAGCCGGTCGGACAGCGAACCGGAGACGGCGCTCAGGGCCAACGGGGGGAGGTGGTGCACCACGTCCAGCAGCAGGTCCAGGCGGGTGGCGGAGACCTGCACCTGGTCCTGCAAGGCGCCCGTCGGACGGTGGCAGGACGACGCGTTCAGACCGAGCTCCACCTGGCAAACCTGGTGGGGTTTTTTTTTTCGGGTTGAGGGTTTTTTTTTCGCCGTTTTTCTCTGGAATGCGTAAACTGGTGTTACTCTTTGTTTGCTTGCTCGACCTTGAGCAGCTGCAGCTTCTCCCTGATCCCCTGGTCGGCCCCGTAGCTCATCCTGGCCATGAGGATCATGGGCTCCAGGGTGATCTCGGAGCAGGCCATGGCGACCCAGCCCAGGAGGCTCCGGAGGATGTCGCGCGGCCGATACATTGTCTTCCTCTCACATTATCACGAGACTGAGCGTTCTTTTTGCTCTTTCCCCTCCTGCTCATTATTCTACAAAATGTCATTATGCATGGGTAGAAAACACGAAAACAGACAGGGTGGTTAAAAAACCAGTAGTTTCTTTTCATGGTCGATATTAAATTTGTGTTCGCGCTTGAAAATTGACACCTAACACCTAACATGTTAAAATAAAATAAAATAAATAAATTAGACTTGAAGTTCGTTATGATTTTCTTTGTGCGATGAAATTTTATTTCCGCCTCGCGCGTTCCCAGAAAAATCTTGTTTGATTGGCGGGACAATGGTTGCTCGGACGGACAGGCGAACGGTGGAATGGAACAAGTGCGAAAAATATTTTTTTTTGGCATATCAACCCAAGCATTTCTTTCTTCAAAAGTGCCAGTTTGCGGGCATCAGGTAGCACATGATGGCGGAGTAGGAGTTGCCGGGAAATCTGCCAAAATTGGATGAGTGTGCAAGTGAGCGTTAAAAAAAACCACACCAACTTTGCATCAAAGGGGTGTGGCGTCACCTGAAGATGCAGTATTCCATCTTGCCCTTGTTCACCACGCACGTGGGCTCAGTCTTCCTGAGAGATAAGACAAGAACAGGTAATGCTCTAGCGCTTGCGACAGGAAAGGAAGTTAAGGCACCTGTACATATACACTGAT
>JAAUYM010032754.1_pt1 | contig 30197 bp, 29 predicted proteins | sample 7278001 | NCBI WGS metagenome assembly JAAUYM01 (sample SAMN14350224, study PRJNA611818) | marine sediment metagenome | isolation source: surface marine sediment (1.8m) | place: French Polynesia: Moorea | collected 2018-08
GCAGAGCTGGATCGGAATAACGTGCTGGAGTTCTGTAACCGGGCAGTGGCGGACGGCAATGGCGACGGCGACTGCGAGGACGAAGTGGAGGTGGACGGGGTGAACGAGTTCTCCTGCGCACGGGTCGATTCGGTCGTCCCCTCCCGAGGTGGAGACCGAATCGACCCGTGCGCAGGAGAACTCGTTCACCCCGTCCACCTCCACTTCGTCCTCGCAGTCGCCGTCGCCATTGTCGTCCGCCACTGCCCGGTTACAGAACTCCAGCACGTTATTCCGATCCAGCTCTGCCCTCTTCCTCTCCATGAAGGCCTCCATTCGCCGGGAGATCTCCTCCGAGGAGGCGTTGATCTGGATCATGCTGGGGTCAACCTTGTCCTCGTCATCGCTCTTGTCATCAACAACTTCAGAGGCCCTCTCTTGCTTTAGATCGACGTTCGTGGGGTCCGAAGACCACTTGCACTCCTTGTTCTGCTTCCACTGCGTCGAGTCCCCCTCGTACACCTCCTTCTTCCAGATGGGCACGGTAGCCTTGAGCTCGTCTATGGCAAACCGAACGGCTTCCAAGGAATCTCTGCAGGCAGGAGGGAAGCAGGACCACCATTATCGAAAACCGTGCAACCGTGCAAACTGTCCTTACCCTCTGTGCTCCGAAGATATTGCGATGACGACGCTGGCCTCCCTGAGCCCAACCGGCCCCAGCCTGTGGGAGATCGCGACGCTGTGCACGCCCCGCCACTTGTCCCTCACCTGCTGGCACAGGCGGCCCATCACCCTCTCGGCCATGGCCTCGTAGGCCTCGTACTCCAGCCGCAGCACTGTCTTCCCCTCGAAGTTGTCCCTGGTAGTGCCCACGAAGAGGGAGACGGCGCCTGTGGAGTCGGCGGAGACGCGACCGCAGATGCTCCCCACGTCCAGAGGAGACGAAGTCAGTTCAACAAAATTCGACATAATTGGTTACGCAGCAAACTGCTCACAATGATCCTTCAACGTCCGTTGGCGTACTAAAAAAATATATCTGTTAAAAGCTTATGGCAGCACCGCAGGACTTCTTTTCTCTCTCTCTCTCTCTCGGTCTACCCGCCGCTGATGGGCGGTATGACGGCTATCTCGTCCGCATCCTTAAGGCAGAGTTCTTCCGCCGCGTCCTGCCCCCCGGTCAAGTCCACGTACTCCTCGTTGAGCGCCAGCACGTATCCTCCCCGCAGCGCCCGCAGCCCGGGGAAGGCCTCCTCCAGGGCCTTCTGGCACTGCCACCCGGTCAGTCGTCGGGGCAGGCAGAGGCGAGCGCGGGCTGCCGAGGCCAGCTCACGTGCCTTCGCGAAGAACAGCACCTCCACCTCCACAGGAAGCTCTTCCATTGGGGGGGGGGGAGAGAGGAGATGGACAGACAGTCAGTCTCCCTTATGTATATATCTTCTTCCCCTTCTTGTTGGATGTGGAGCAAGTCGTCAAGCAAGTTGTTAGGTAATAACACCACGACGCCACTGTCTCTCCTTCTTTCTCATAGCACTGCCCAGAGCCACCTGCGGGAGAAAGATAAGGTGATAAAGCTGGCTTGCCGTCGTTCACTGTCAATGCCTAACGTAGTACTACAGTACGTTCCAAACACAGAAAGAAAAATAGGACACGTCTTGTATTTCAAAGATATCCAAAGAGGAGAGGTAAAGTTTCAAGGAGTCGTGGTTGAAATTAACAGTCAACAGTTGACCACACTACCACATTTGACATGCTTTAGCATTCAAGAATAAAGGGACTAGCATCGGTACACGTTAGCACTGTTGCTACGTACTAATATAGTTATAGTCACTGTATAGTTATAGTCACTTGGGCTAGTCAATGCGAGGTGTGGAGGGATCTGCTCTTTTTGAAACAGAGTGCCAGCGCGTAGTAGCACCACTCCGGCTTCGTCAGTCCTTGTCCTCTCAGACAGCCCAGGTTGACCCCGTTGAAGCTCTCCAAGGCGGGGCAGTCCTCGTACAAGATGGAGAAAAGCTCCCTCGCCTCTCCGAGCACGCCGCCGCCGTCGTCCGCCTCCCTCACGTCTCCCCGGTTGGACTCCATCTTGGAAAAGAACTCGGAGAGGCTGTTGTGAAACATCAGCTTCCTCAGTCTCGGCGTCTTGAGATCACTGATGGCCGCAAATTCCGACTTGTAGATGTGGAGCTTCTGAAGTGTCTCCGAATGAATCACCAACTTGTCGGTGGGGCAGCAGAAAATGTACAGGGACTTCAGCTTCGGCAAAGTCTCCACCACCCTTTTCACCAGAGCTTGTCCGTCCAAGCGCTTGGTGACTTTCTGCTCCAGCTCTATGCCTTGCGTGAAGGCAATGGAGAGGAAGGTGAGATTCTTAAAGGTGCTGGCAATCCGGAGACAGCGGAACTCTCCAAGACCGTCCCTCAGCAGGTCCAGGTTGACCACGAGATGTCTCAGGCTGGATGAGGCCTGGGCAGCCACCATCTCCAGAACTCCCACGTAGTGCGGGCTAAGCTGGTTCTTCCCGGTCAGATAGTTGTTCCCCACCAGCTCCGCCGTCTCCAGCCTCCTCAGGTTCATCTGCCGAAACTGGTAGGCGACGAACATGGCCGGCTCCCTGCAGCAGAGGGCGGACACTGGGAAGCCCCTGGAGGCCAGGACGGCCAGGCATCGGTCGCTGAGGGGGACGTGGACCGTCCGGACGGGGACGCGGGAGGACACGCGGCGAAACAAGACGCAGACAGAAGAGAGGCACACCAGCTGGTCAAGGTCAGGGCGGAGGAGGTGAAAGATGGACTCCAGGATCTCCACTGGAAGGTCCAGAATCGTCGTCATCGTCGTCATTCCGCTCTCGAAGCAGTTGGACATCGATGCTAATGAGGGTTAGTGTGGGTAGTAGTACTTGTGTTAGTTTTTGTGGACATGCTATAGACGCACGGTAGATAGACCCAAAAGTAACGTAAAGTGACGCAAAGTGGACAGAAAAGAGAAGACTTAGAAAGACCATGCCGTAATTTCAGGACATTCTCCAGAGACCAGAAAACCTTGCCTTACCTTGATAATTGCAGGATTTAGGACAATGGGGGCGGGGGCCTAAGCCTCTGCTGCCTGTAGCTGTAGGGTATAGCAGCAGTTGATGTGATTTCTCCCCACTCTGGTCAGCTGATTCACTGAGAGAGCGTCTGTTCCCCATGTGTTTACGTCCTAAAAATCAGTTTGCCAAATAGCATTTTACAAAGCAATTTGGCTTTATATACCTAGATTTATTTTGCAATTGATATTATCACCTCTTAGATGAAACAGTGAATACCTCTAATCTAATGTTTTAGTATACCGTAGGCGGTATACCATGGCATTTTCTTTGCCATTTTCCCATCTAGGAACTGTTTTAAGCCAGATTTAAGAAATGTAACTTTTTTTAACGTTTTTGGTTGAAAATTTGTTAACATAACTGCAATAAAACTTTAAAGAAGCCAGGTAACGGGCCATTTGGCTTGTTTCAATACTGTTTGGCTTTTTTACTTCGTTGGCCTGGCAACCCTGCTGTGGGGGCAAGCTGCGTTTTAATACAAAAAAGCAAAACATTTGAAAATGCAGTTGCACTTGTAACTGATTACTGTATTAATATCTATTGTACTGTTCTACTGGTCTACTACTGCCATGTAAGGCGTGGTTGTGATTGCTAGTGATATGATCTTTAGGGCCTCCAAGGTAAGACCAATCCGCCCCTTGGTCAAGCTGATTGCATCTAGGGCTACAAGTCACCCAGTTATCGAGGGGAAAGGTAACGTGAACCCTGAAAAAAAACACCATCCCGACACATGACGGACAATTGAACTTCATTTATCAGATTTGTCCGGCCCCTTTCCCGCCAAGTATGACGCCGTCTCCGTGGAGAGGGGATGGTACAACTTTTGGCGCGACCGGGGCCTGTTTTCCCCGGACCAGAGGGACGCCGACGCCGATTCCCCCGTCTTCTCCTTGGTGCTGCCCCCGCCCAACGTGACCGGGTCCCTCCACCTTGGCCACGCGCTGACGGCGGCGCTGCAGGACGCGCTCGTCAGGTGGCGCCGGATGCGCGGGGAGAGGACGGTCTGGGTGCCGGGGAGCGACCACGCCGGCATCGCCACCCAGGCCGCCGTGGAGAGGGCCCTCCTGGCAGAGGGGAGGAGCAGGGAGGAGGTGGGGAGGGAGGCGTTCCTCGAGGCCGTCTGGGAGTGGAGGCGGCGGAAGGGAGAGAGGATCTTCTCGCAACTGGAGAGGATGGGGGCGTCGCTTGACTGGCAGAGAACGTGCTTTACAATGAGCGAGGTATGTGGTACAGTAGTTACCGACCACATGTCGCCACCACCGGGAGGGAATTGTCCCAATTGCAATATTGTCAACATTTTTCTTTCCTGGCTCGTTTTTTTTTTCCAAGTCTCATACGAAGGCTGTGAACGCGGCATTTGCGTCACTCCACGACCGAGGCTTGATCTACCAGGCCGACAGCGTGGTGAACTGGTGCTGTCGGTTGGGCTCAGCCATCTCCGACATTGAGGTGGAGCACCTCCAGCTGGAGAAGAGGACGGCCCTGTCCGTGCCGGGATACGAAAGGACGGTCGAATTCGGGGTCCTTTACGACATCGCATACAGGACTGCTGAGGGTGGCGGAAAGAAGGAGGAGGTGGTTGTGTCTACGACGAGGCCGGAGACTCTCTTGGGCGACGTGGCCGTGGCTGTCCACCCCGAGGACCCGAGACACCGACGGCTGGTAGGGCGCCGCCTGCGCCACCCGCTGCGGCCGGGAGGGGACGCCATCCCGGTGGTGGCGGACGACTTCGTGGATCGGGACCTGGGGACCGGGGCCGTCAAGGTGACCCCGGCGCACTCCGCCGCAGACCTCGAGGTCGGGAGGCGCCACCGCCTGGCCTCCATTAAGGTCATCGATGAGGCCGGCAACATCTGCTTGCCTGGCTCGCCCTTCCATGTCAGTGGATTTTTTCCCAGTGGTTTGATCAAAGAAAAAAAAGAGAGGTAGAAAAGTTTAATTGTTCCTGCCAATTTTCAGCGTCTTCCACGATTCACGGCTCGGCGAGAAGTCCTGAAAGCTCTCAAAGACTTGAACCTCCTTCGAGGGAGTCGGAGCCATCAAATGGCTGTCCCTTTGTGCTCCAGAACAGGAGACGTTATTGAGCCAATGATTAAACCACAGTGGTTTCTAAAGTAAGTCTTGAAGGTCACATCTCGTACCTTTCGCAATCTATTCTTCATTTTCTCACCCCTTACAAGGTGTGACAAGTTAGCAGCAAAGGCAGCGGAGGCGGCGGAAAATGACTCGCTTCAGTTTGACCCCCCTTCCAACCGCAAAGTGTGGAACCATTGGCTCGCCAACATCAAGTACAGTAATTGCGAAAGTTCCAATATCCAACCACCCCCCTTCTCTCTCTCTTATGCCAATTGTTTTTTTTTTTTATATATAGAGACTGGTGCATATCCAGGCAGCTGTGGTGGGGTCACCGCATGCCCCTCTTCCTCTGTCGGGAGGAGCTCGGGTCGAGGGAAGGGTGGTTCGCCTCCTCGACCGGAGAGACGGAGGAAGCGAGGCGAAAAGCCGCCGGTCGCTTCGCGGTTCCCGTCCAGAGGGTGGTCGTCGTCAGGCAGGAGGAGGACGTCTTGGACACCTGGTTCTCCTCGGCGCTCGTGCCCTTCGCCAACTTCGGTTGGCCGGAGAAGGTAATGATGACGAGGCCTTTAAAAAAGAGTGCAGGACAAGGCTCGATTTTTGTAGGAGATTCCTTTTTTTTCAGACGCCTGATTTCGAAGACTTTTACCCACTGTCACTTATGGAGACGGGCCACGACATCTTGTTCTTCTGGGTGGCTCGGATGGTTATGCTCGGTCACGAACTTACTGGAAAACTGCCTTTCAGTGTGAGCATATAAGCCACTTTTTTTTAGTAAAAGAAAAAAACCGGACGTCTTTCAGGAAGTGTTTCTGCACGGGATGATATGCGACGCCCATGGTCGCAAAATGAGCAAGAGTCTCGGCAACGTCGTGGATCCCATGCACGTCATTGATGGAGTCTCGCTTGAAGTGAGCCATTTTTTTTTTTCATTATGGCCTCCCCGTTGTGAACATTACTTTTGCACTTTTACTTTCCGTCTTCCAGCGTCTTGAGGCCGAAGTTGTGGCCTCACGCGATTCCGGCTACATCACCCCGTCCGAGACCAAGAGGGCGATCGCGGCTGTGCAGAAGGACTTCCCCTTCGGGATCGCCGCCATGGGAGCGGACGCACTAAGATACGGACTCTGCTCCTACGACGTCAAGAGTAAGTCGCAAGACTGATGTGACGAGTGGGTGCGCCAGTACAGCTCGTTAATGCACGTTACTCCTTCAGAAAGCCAGTGCTAACAAAACTTGCTCTGAGCATTTTCTCCTGATCTGCTGTGAGTGGCATCAGAGGCCTCCTTGTCGGCCCCCCGTAGTAGCCGAACCACTCCATAGCCCTCTTTAGTCCTGGCACCCCGAGCTGCCTGGTCACGGCGGCGTTGGGGGCGATGATCCTCCGTTGGAGGTCGGAGGCTTCTTCCGTCCTCCCTTCCTCGCAGAGCTCTTGTAGCAGGCAGACCTGCCAAAGAGTATTTTAGTACACAAGAGTAAGCAAGTCTAATTCTCCCGATGTACTAGGTACAGTTGACGTTTGCACCTGTTCTGGCATCGCATTCGCCAAAGCGCTGATTCCTCCTACAGCACCTAAGGCCAAGGATGCCATCAGAAAGCTGGGAGATCCGGCTAGCATCTACGTAGTAAGAAATTTACGTACAATATACACATCGACTTTTGTTGTTAGTCTTTTTCCCCCTCTTTTTTTTTCTTACCTGAAAATCCTCCCTGCTACTTTCGTGCATCATCCTGGCTATCTTTGCGATGTCTCCGCCGCTCTCCTTCATGCCAACGACGTTGGGATGCTTGGCGAGCTCGCGAACGGCGTCGGCCGGGAGATCGACTCCAGTGTTCGCCGGCACGTTGTACAGCACGATCGGGGCGGGGGAGGCGTCCGCCACGGAGGAAAAGTGCGCGACGAGGGAGGAGGAAGTCATCAACCCCTGGTGAACGAGAGAGGTGGCGAAAGGGATCGAAAAAAAAAAAAAATCCTTCTTCTGCATCCAATGGCGAACCTTGAAGTAGCTGGGCGTGACGACCACGAGGCAGTCTGCGCCGGCATTGGCCATCTCCCGACTCATCTCGATGGTCTGCGCTGTCGACTCGCACCCAGAACCAGCAAGAAGAAGCTTCTCCGGGGAGGCGAACTGCCGAGCCTGGAAAAAAAAACACATCTTTTCCTCTCCTTTTTTTTTTTTTTTTTTTGGTAGACAGTAGGAGTTTGGTGGTCTGGGCGCTGTGCTAAGAGGTTGAGGAGCTTGTATTTTCAGAGAATTCGTTGGACGTGGTTCCCTTTCTCGGGAAGAAGTACCAGACGCTGTAGGCGAGGAGGGAGACGAGCACGAACAGCGAGAAGTAGCTGTAGTGGGCGTCAGGCTCTCTCTGGTCGCTCGTGCGCGCGCCCAGCAGCGACGTGTTCGGGATGGGCATCTCGATGGGCAAGGCGGGGGTGTAGGGGGGCCACGCGTTGCCCGCCTCCACGCCGCTCCGGAACTCGTGGAGGGTGCGCAGGAGTTCGGCCACGAGCACATTGGCCGTGTGGATCCGGCCACCCTCGTCCACGATCGTCCGGTTGAACGAGTAGAAGGCTCCCATGGAGCATACGCAGAAGAGGATGACCAGGACGCCGAGGTAGAGCCTGTCCTCCTGCTCCTCGGTCGCCAGGTCCAGCTGTCGCCGCCGGTGGTCCCTCAGCGCCCAGCCGAGAGCGCAACTCGTTATGAAGATTGCGACCAGAAAGGACATATTTGATTGGAACGAAAATTTGACGTTAAAGCTTGGAGTTTCTTCTCTTTCGAAATGCATTATTTTCTCGCTTTTTTTTTAGCCGAAATTTTTGGTAGTTTTAGTTTTGCCCCCAAATGTAAAAAAACTGGCTTTCCCATATCTTGTGTGGTTAAATGGCAAGCAAGATAACCAGATCTTGCGAATTTTTGCAATTATTGCGAATTTCATACTGAATTTCGGCAATTGATGTATGCCTTTTAATTTTTATTACTAAAAAAACGCGTATCAAAGAAATGCAAGTCCGGGAATGCAATATTGGAGGCTCCGCCTAGATTTTTTGTGCATGTCTTGCCTGATCTTCTCGCACCACTAGTACCAGGTAGGAGCAAGACATATTCCACATTCACACCTTGCGCGAGGGCTTGCCTTGCTTAAGAGTTGACATACTAAATTGGAAGATGGGAGGTGAGAGAATATTCCCAAATGTCAAGTTATGATGTGCTTGATTTTTAGTGCCTGTACTTGTATAGGTATATGGCCTTTCATGGCATCATCCTCAATGTATGTATGTGTTCATGTTCCACACTGGTAGTGTGTAGGTAGGTACATATTACGTATTTACCTTTTTGACTATATCAATCCTCTCCTCCTTGGTTAGGAAGCAGTACTCTCCATTGGATCCCTGGACGAGGTACCCGGCTACGTTGGTCTTGTTGAGCTTGGCCATGTTTTCCTCGAGCTTGTCCCAAGCGATGGTCTCATCATTGTTGAACGGCGTCGTTACCGGAGGAAAGATTCCCCTGAGGTTGATCATGGACGATTTCGCCGCTGCGGTACTCTTTCCCTAGTGCACAGAGAGCCTTTGTGGATAGAGGTACCCTTCGAATCAAATACTGATGCGTGGTTGTACCAACCTTCTTCAGCAGTGTCACGCAAGTGCCGTGCAAACGGAATGCCGACGTTGTCCGATACATTTTAGCCTTTGCCGTACGTAGAATGGCTGCTGTAAAATTTCGTCTTGCAACAAGTTGAACGGGTGTTACTAGGTATAGTCGGCAGATCCTTCTCGCCCTTCCCACTCCGCAGGACAAACCAGTGTTTGTATCTCTCTGATCTGAGAGCTGTAAGAATGGTGATTCAGCGCCATCTATAGGGACACTACAGTTTATACGTCAGGCAAAGGAAGCAGAAGCCAAGTTCTTGTCTGTTTTGTGCCACATGTCATATTTCCTTTTGAACAACTTATTATCCGATTATGTAACATTATATTATTAACCGACCGACATGATTACCTTGACACTTGTACGTATTTACTCGTTTAGGTCAGCAGATCAACCTGGACATGGCGAAGATGAAGTCGGCCAGCTTCTTCTGTAATAAGCTCTGGCAAGCTGCTCGTTTTCTCGTTATGGCTCAAGAAAGGTATGTAGCAAAATTCACCCTTCTCATGTGTGACTATAGGTTGTAAATTTTATTTCCTTTGCGACAGGTACACAGGGCAAATTAAATTCCTGAACTTCAATAATGACGACATACGCGAAACTCTGAGACCGGAGGAGAAGTGGATCCTGTCCAAGTGCGCAGAAGCTGTTCGATCTGTCAACCTTCATCTTCAGGCAAAGGATGTTCATCTAGCCTGCAGAGCTCTCCGAAAGTACCTATACTTTCACATCTGCGACGTCTACTTGGTAAAAAAAAATCTTTAATATGAATTCTATCTCATTAACATCATAAACGCTATACTATGTACAGTACTACGCAACCAATCCATAGGAGCTGACCAAGCCCCTCCTGTCCGACCCATCTGGTCCCGACTTTGCCCGACCTTACTGTGTGCTCCACCACTGCCTGGTGACAGGACTCCTTCTGCTGCATCCCATAATGCCCTTCCTGACTGAGGAGTTGTACCAAAGACTTCCGAGAATCGAAGGCGAAGAGAGGCGTTCTTCAGTCATGAATGAGCGATATCCGTCTTTCGAACAAGTATGTATATAACTAGGTCTCTTGGAAGCTCCTCGGGAGCAAATTGCTGAAAACATTTTGTTCGCAGTGGCAGGAGCTCTTAGACGAGAATGTCACGTCCGCGATGGACACGGCTCTGCTCGTCGTGACGGCCGCCAGGGCTGCCAAGTCAAACTTTGGAGTTCCTGACCGTCGGGTCGACCGCGGGGTGACTGTGGTGGCTCCCCACGCGCGGGAGGCGGAGAGGCTGCGACCACTGGAGGACGTCGTTCGCGTCCTGGCCCGGACCAGCCGGGTGACCTTCGACACCGACGCGGGCGAGGAGGCGAGGCGGAGGCAAGTCAGGGTGCTCCTGGAGGAGGAGGAAGAGGAGAGGGATGCAGAGGAGGCGAGGATCAGTCTTGAGGTCTTCGTCGATCTCCTCGACCTGGTGGACGTTGAAGCGGAAATCGAGAAGAGGAGGAAGAAGCTCGGAAAGGCCGCCAGAGAGGTTGAGAGGTTGAAAAGAGCAGGTTTGAGGGTTGGAGGCGGGAAAAGTGAGATCAAAGAAGAAGCCATTTCCGCATTACAGAAGAACATGGCTACTTATACCCGCGAAGCAGAGTTCCTCCTGCGAGCAAGAAATAAATGTTAAGTTGACACTACATATGTATAATCGGTTCATTACCTTTAAAGTGCGTTGCGACACAGCTAAGAATGGGAGCACTTGAGGCTGCCTACGAAAGAGGACACTCATCTTGCTACGCCCGTCTTCTCCTCCGGCTTCGCCTTGGGGTCTGAGGACAATATCTTCTTGTCCAGGTCTGGTGCCTCCTCCCAGGCAGGCTGGAGCAGCAGAGGGTCTCTTGGTGGCCTTGTCCTCGCCCTGGTAAAGATCATAGACCCTGTAGTGCCTGACCAGGTTCGGCACTTTCCTCGGGTTAAGCCTGTGCTCCTCGGCCAGCACCTCCGGCGAGTGCTGACAACAATATTTTGTACTTGAACATACGTTGATGTTAACATATGTTAACATTTGTGGTATAATTGCTTGTACACATAACAATAGCCAAGGGCCTTAAGGCCAGATCCTATATGCATAACCGCTGGTTCGTAACCTTAAAATCTTTTTACGGTCCATGTATCGTCATATTTAATTGTGCATATTTAAAAGGCGCCTGCACCTACTGCCCTACCCACGTCCACTCTGTGCGCGAAATCATACTACACATACAATTGCGCCTTCCTATTGGCAGAAGAGCCAGAGCTTTTCTTCCTCTCCCTGTTTCTCCTCCTGCCCCTTCCCCTGCCTGCCGCTCACTCTGGCAATCCAGCTTCTGTTGTCAGCCTCCTCTGCCCTGCTCCCCCCCTCCCCCCTCCAGCGCACTCACTCTGCTTCTCCTTCCTCGGCCAATGAGTATGCTCTCTCTCTCTCTCTCATCTCAAAAAGGAAAGAAGAGGCAAAAAGGAGAGAAGGACGCGGCCACCGAGGGGGGCACCCGAACAAAAACGTCCCGGACAGCGCACAACTGCAGGTAAGTTGGCCCATATTCCTGCACCGGCATGCGCACCGGGGACCCGGGCAGCGCATTCGGCATCCGGGTCCTTCCGGGAGGCGAGCACAGGCTCACTCTGGAAGGTTTTCTGCAAGCCCTTCTTCCCCTGTGGGGGTCCATAGCGTACCCGTCGCATTCGGGAGGCCTTTATTGTTTTAAATTTCACGTCCGGTGTCCGGGTCAGGGTGGCGGGCAGCTTTCGAGTCCGCCGTGGAACGTGCAGGCACCTGTAACCAGCACGTTATTGCTGTCAGGCGTCTTGAACCACGTGAATTGTTGGAGATGTGCACCTCATGGCCTGCGTGTGTTGTGGGTCCCATGTGAAGGAAGGTTGCTCACAGGAGGGATGCAGTCCCCGCACCTTGTGTCTCGCGGGATGACCGAGGTCAACGACGAGTTGAGCTCGACCCATTTCCCAACTGTGAACATGCCATTATTCCGGAAGTTACTGACACGAGTTCTTCAAGATTGTACTTTTTCGCTTCACCATGTCTGCTACAAGCCTCCAGAATGGATTTGTTCTGAATTGAGAGTGCTGTCACGTCCTCTGGCGATTAATCAGTCAGACAGGGTATTATTGCTGTTGTGTTTCGTTCCAAGGCCAATAACCCCTCGTTGCTACTTGCTGCCTCCCCCATGCTCTCAAGTTTACACGGTTTGTTGTTGTTACGGTTGTTGGATTGGTTCTCATGAAGGAGAACCTCATGGGGCTTCAATAGCCTTTGCTTGCTTTGAAGCATACCCCCATAAAAAGTCAGCTTGAACATTCTCTAAGTTCTAAGTGGCCGGTCATGTGTTGCCTGGGGAAGGTACAGCAAGCTGCAGGATGCATAACCTGCCCAAGTCATATTTGTCCTCCTGTGCATCCGGGACGCTGTTCCAGCATCCGTCCCCATCTCAGGCCTCTGATGAACCTCAGTCGAGGCCCTGTGTGTGGTTCAGGTTGCTCCTCCTCCTCCTCTTCTAGTCGATCGCTGGTGGAGAGGAGCACCTCACCGTGACAGTAGCGACGGCATGTACGATACAAGCGACAACGCGAAAGGGCCAGAGAGTAAAGGGAGGGGAGAAAGGAGGAGGAGGTGGGAGAGGGGCGAGAGAGAGAGAGAGGGCGTCCCGGCAGCCATCTTAAGCGCAGGGAGGGAAGGAGAGGAGAGTATCACACAAGCAGAGCATAGCGCAAGGCGCACGGGGGAAAGAGTCTTTCAGTCCTACGGGTACATGCTACAGACATTTATTTGTGGAAAGGGCTACCCGATTACTCAGTTTTTGTGTAATAATCCGTTCTAGGATAGTTAGCATGCAGATGCTTGTACATGTACGTGTGCTAGGTAGCTGGATAGAGAGCCTGCAGACCAAGACGGACAGGGGGAGGTATGCAAGCCGCCCCCCCCCTTTTGCAGCAGCCAAAAGTGCTGCAATCTTTCTCTCTGCAGTAGTAGTAGTACGTACATTCTGGCTCATCCCACTCCCTCCCTCCCTCCCGGTCTTTTCCCTTTCCTCCTTCTCCTCCTCCTGCTGCTGCTGCTGCGCCTCTGTCGATAACGCCGTCCCGTCGCCGTCCCTCCGTCCCTCCCTCCCAGTCCAGCCGGACCTCTCCTCTCCTCTCCTCTGGCCGAGTCTTCGTCACCGACAGCCTGTCTCGCCTCGTTGAGGAGGATGCCCATTCGGGCCAATATAGCCCCCTTCCCGGAGCAGCCCAGGCAAAGTGAGTGTCGATCTTGCTGCTGCCGCTGCCGCTGCTGCCGCTGCTGCCGCTGCCGTTGTGGATCTGGACGGGAAGGGCTGGTTTTGCTTGGGGGCTGTAAGCCTGCGACGAGGAAGGAGGGGAGAGGACGAGAAGGAAAAGGAGAAGAAAGGAGGAGGAGGGAGTACTCGCTTGGTAGCCCAGTAGTGTAGCATGATCCCAGAGTTATCCTCGTCGGCCATGAAGAATAAAGGCCGCTTGTCGACCCCAAGTCTTGGTGACCGACGCAAAAAGGTGAGTTGCCGACATCCTGGACCCTCTCTGCACACGCAGGAAATACTTTCAGTCTCCGCTACTCCCAGTCATCCGCGTTGCCAGGTCTTAGACAGATACCCCCCCGTTACCCTGCGAGAATCCCTCGTGTGTCCAGGCAGAGGGATAAATTTTCGACTGTGGCGCTTTCAACGCTCTCTTGGAGCTTCCGAAGGGAGGGGAGATTTCATCCCCTTTGAAAGTGTCCCCGGTGCCGTCGGGTTTGCCCGGATCCTTATTAGTAAGGGGCATAATACCCGTCCCGTTGCCCACAGCAGACGATTCTTTCTCCTCCTCTTCGGCCATGCCTCTTCCCCTCTTTCCAGCTTGTTCGCAGCGCCTTCCTTCCCTCCCTCCCTCCCTCGCTCCCTCCCTTCTCTCTCCCTTTCTTTGCCTGCACACGATAGAGGTAAGAAGAGAACGAGAGGGAGGGGAGAACGGGGGGAGGGGGGGTTATACAGACACTGCTGCACACACACACACACAAGTCATCATGCTGCAGTTTGCAACTACTATAACCCAAGATTAGTACTTGATCGTAGAAAGCGGTGGGAGCAATGTTCCCGTCTCCTCCTCAGTCGCTGGTCAGGTCGTGGCTCATCTGGTTCCGCTTGGAAAAACTGTACTAGTACGTGAGACTACATATGGTCACCTTGGACCAAGTTGCAACTGAGTGCGCATGTCACTGGAAGACTTGTTGGCAGTGCGGGTTAATGATCGTTTTGGTCTTCCCTATTCGTCTTCTTTTAGTGAGGGGGACAACTTTTAAGCTGAAGATGTCGTCGGTGGGAGTCACGCCGGGCCAAGACGCGGGTGACGTTGCCAACCCTGGGGAAGGCACTTCGCGACAGGCAAAGCATCTCGAAGGGAGAAATGGTAACGTCTGCATCACAGTACAGGATACATACAATACATGTTACATAGTACTTTAAAACAAAAAAAATGTTTGTAAGCATGAAAGTAGTCTTAAGTGATATTGTACAGACCACAGTACTTCGTACAGACCAATTTAATTTTCAGCGGCAACAAAAATGGGTTAATATAAGCCAGCAAATGCAAATACTGAATAAGCGAATAAACAATTTTTTGCTTTAGACAACAATATTGTAATCATAGGTTTGTCGCACTCGCATCAATGCAATGATTTCTTCAGATGTACCTACATACATGATACACAGATATGACATAGATGTACCGGTACGTATAAGAACATTCCGATTATAAGAATAGTTGGGACTTTTAAGTGGAGTCTGATGCCAGGAATTTACGAAAGGAGTTGCCATTAAAATTGGCATATGACAAAGGAAGTGTGCTATTATTGTACTTGTTTCAGAGTCCACCATGGTGTGGACGCCCGAAGAGCTGGAGAGCCTGAGGCTGTGCCGCAACAGGGCGTACCACAAGGCCAACTCCAAGCGCCGCCAGCACCTCCCGGCAAGCTTGTCGTCCTTCACGCTGAGGGAGTGGATCGCCTCACACCCGAGAGACAAGTTCTCCGCGAAATACATCATAGGAATCTACAACAAGGTATAGCGCCAGTCTTGAGATTGAGTGTTCGGCCAACGAACCACACGATTATCAGTCTCTATCTCTCTCTCTCTTTTTCCAGCATTACGAACAATCCGACCGCGCCCGGAAACGATCCTTGGGCAGGAAGAGGAGGGTCGGGCCCGCAAACTCTTCCGACGTCGCCACGCCACCTGACGGCGAAGGCGGCGCAGCCAGAGGGGTCGTCTCCATGGAAAATCACTCGGACAAGCAGTGGACCTCTACCATGCTGGAGACATTGACAAGGTGTGGAGAAGGGCTGTGCATCAACTGCTACAATATACGTAATAGTAGCAGTCACACGTTAGGAATGGATGAAGTTAATTCACACGCAATTCTGGTTCTTCCAGCTGCGGAGAGCGCGCTCAAGGGCAACTTGGGAGCGGAGACACCAGAGACTTTTCCGCCGTCCTGATGGAGGAATGGCTGGCCTGTTACCCTAACTCGACGCTCACCGCCCGCAACCTCAAGTCCCGGCTGACCGTGTACCAGCGGACGCGATCGGAGGCGCCTCCCCCATCAAAGAGGAAAAAGTTCGACGATTCAGGCGCCACCTCAGTAGTAGTCAGTCAGCGCCAGAACGCCGAACTTGCGCCAGCAAAAGTGGAGGAGGAGGTGGGGAAGGCGGAGGAGGAGGTGGCGAAGGCGAAGCCGAATGAGGACGAGGGGGCGAAGACGGAGAAAGGGGAGGGGGTGGAGGAGGAGGAGGGGGAGGAGGAGAAGGAGCATGCCGAAACGGAGGCGCTATTGGCCGCTACCGACGAAATCTTGAAAGATAGTAACAATCAGGATATTGATGGTCAAGTGAAGACCGATGTGGTGGCCAAAGAAGAGCCCGAGGAGGGGCTGGAGAACATGTGCAAAGACTTTGTGGGCACCAAGGAAGAGTCAGTTAACAAGTGCGAGTCCGCCACGTGTGCCAATTCCACGACAACACAGGGACCTGAGGCTGCGGTGAACGACGTAGATCCTGGGGGTGGGGGACGCCCCGATGAGGAGGAAGAGAGCTGCTCCGAGCCAAACAAGGAAAACTGGAAGCCAGAGGAGGAGGTCGTCGTAAAGGAGGAGGGCGAAGCGGCGGCAGCAGATGAGAAAGTCGACGACGAAGTCGGCGGGGAAGTCGACGATCCGAAGCTGCTTGACGAAGTCCACGACGAATTTGCTCCGGACTCCAGCTCGAACGAGGCCGTCAGGGCTGAGGACAACTCGGACTGGGCCTGCGAGAAGCACTGGATGCACATGTTCAGGGACGAGGCGGACAAGGAGACTGAGTGTCGACTGACGGAGGAGCTTCTGCAGATCAGGGAGAGGCTCAAGAGCGTCTTCCAGGGCTGTGATGTCTACCAAGTAAAAAAACCAAAAGGTAAGAAAGAGCTTTAGAACGTCATTCACCACGGCTCGTTTACCATACTCATTTTTCCTGTTTCCGATAGGTTTCTCTGTGGCAGCACTAAGAGAGTGGCAGAGCATTTATCCAAGGTCTGAGGAGAACATCAAGTCCATAAGCGTCAAGTTCTCCAAGTACGACAAAAAGTTCGAGAAGTCTTTTGACGACGACGACGTAGCTGACGTTTCGAGGAGCACCTGGTCACCTGCCATGATTAATGCCCTGCAAAAGTCGAGACGCTTGGCGGAACAAAAGGTGAACAAGTGAAATTTGTGGTTGATGGGCAAGTATTTGTGTCCATGGTCCTTTATCTTATTCCCCCTAATAGGCTGGAGATAATCCCACTGCCCATATGCTCACACGAAAGTGGAAGGAAGAGTGGAAGAGGTTCTATCCAAAGCTAGATCTGGACTGGAAGATTGTGGTCGGTCAGTACAACAGTCACTTCGGCAGCTTCGACGTCTTCAACGACTCCAGCCGAGACGGCAGCGACCGGGACGGCGACGACGTGGACGGGAAGGTCAAGGGGTTCCGCAACTGGACGGCGAAGACCAAGCTGGATCTGCTGGAGACCCACAGGAAGATTCTCGGGGAGCGCCCCGACCTGGAGCCGGGCTCCTCGGACTACAACAAGCTCCTGCTGCAGGAGTTCCAGCAGCTCCACCCCAAGTGCATGGAGAGCTCCCGGAGCATCTACTCGAAGGTGCAGTCGGTGGAGAAGGAGTTCCAGAACGGCGGCGGCCCGCGGATAGGAATGCTGGCCCTCCCTCCGGTCAGGGGCAGGCCTGGGAGAGCGCACAGCGACGAGGACTTGGTCGTAGGCGCCGACCAGAATGGGAGGGAAGGCAGGACCTATGTCGCCGATGGAGGGGCACAGCAGACCGATAAGGACGAGGGCGGTGGCGTCCTTCGAAGCGAGGGGGACGTGCTGGACATCGCGGCATCGCTTAAGGAGAACAGCGAGACTACGGCCAACGGCGTCTCGGCCGCCAGCCGAAAGCACCGCATCGAGGGGTTCGAGGAGTGGAAGCTGACCATGATCAAGGACTTCATAGCCTGCATGGACAGCACCAGGCGCAAGTTTGCTTCCTTAAAGGAGAAGGACCCGGGGGGCAACGTCAAGCTGGTCCCACTGCTCCTGGAAGAGTGGAAGAACCTTTACCCGAACACCCAGGAGACCGTAAAGACTTTTCTTGTTAAGATCAAGCACTTGAAGCAGCAGAAAGACCTGATCAAGAAGAGCCTGTGCCAGGCAGGACTCCTGCCGAAGATGGAAGGCGGAGGAGGCGGGGAGTTGGTGGAGGAGAAGAAGAGGTCGAACAGCAGGAGCAACAGCGGGGATGGAGGAAACGAGTTCAAGTGGCACAAGTCCATGATCGACGACGTCATCTCCTCCAGGAAGCGAGCCCTGGAGTTAAAGGAGCAGGGGATGAAAAAGGGCAAGAAGCTGTCATTTCACCAACTATGGGCCGGTGAGTTCAAGAAGATCTACCCGAACTCCACCTTCACCTCCAACAATCTAAGCGTCCACCTGTGGACGTGGAGGAAACAGCAGCAGCGCATGGGGAAAGGGGACCCGATGTACGATGAGGCGTACTCGTTGGCGGACAACAGCAGACCCCACGCAGGGGGGGCCGCTGCAACCTCGTCCTCCACCGCCTCTTCGTCCTCTTCTACACACTGGAACAGTAAGCTCAAGTTGCAGTTACTGGAGCTTGGAAGGAAAGTCCAGGCCAGCCTCAGCGACCCTGAGACTCCCAACGAGCAGAAAGTCCTGGGCTTCTCCAACATGCTGCACGAGGAGTGGACGAAGTTGCACCCGAGGAGGAATGACACAGCCAGAGCCTTGAACATGGTCTACTGCAGGGTCATCAAGGAGGGCGTGGATCTTCTCGACTCAGTCACGTCGGCCAAGGGCGAGAAGAAGAAGTCGACTTGGACGCCGAGGTGCAACAGGGTGCTGAGGGAATGCATGGATGTGCAGAACTCGCTCAGTCCGGTCTCCTACTCCGTCTACAGTCAGAAGGTCATCGAGCAGTGGAGAAGGCACTTCCCGAAGGCCAGGGAGTCTGACGAGACCTTGAAGCAGAGGATCGCGGACCTGACCAGCTCCAGAGACGACCTGGCCGCGGAGTCCGCCGCCGCCATCCCACTCTTGCCCTCTCTGAACAGCACCTTCAACGGAAAGTACACCAGCATATCGGTTCGCAAGGTCAGCACGGAATCTAATGAGAAGACGGAGGAGGCCATTAGCGCGGAGACAGTTCCGGAACAGAACCAAGGAGCGAATTCAATAACGAGGGCCCCGAACTCGAGAGGGCAAATGTGCTGGAACAAGCAGACCATCCGGGATCTCTTCCAGTGCCACCAGATTGGTCTGGCCAAGCGGCAGAGAAGCCTCTCGGCTATGTCCAAGAAAGAAGCTCCCATTCTCTCCACCTTGGTGCACGAGGAGTTCTTGAAGCTCCATCCGTACTGCAAGCTGACTCCGGCTATACTCATGGCAAAGCTCTACTGCTGGAAGAACGCCTTAAACAAGGGCACCCTCAACCTAGAAATGACGCCTCAAGATGACTTCCAGGTTAAGCAGATCAAGGAGGAGACGGAACTGGTTCTGAAGAAGGAGCCAGTGGAGGAGGCGAGCGCTCCAACTACTGGGTTTGCCGATGTCAGACAGGCCACCAACTCCAACTTTAACTTCAGCAAGGATATCGTGTACAGGACTTGGTCCCAAGAGATGATGGACAACCTGGTGAAGACAAGGAAATTGGCTCTGGCCAGGAAGCAGAAGCTGCTCGAGCAGGGAAAGCTGGATGTGCAGCTCCTGGATATTTGGTACGAAGAGTTCCTCAAGTTGCATCCTGACTACAAGAGCACCAAGAAAAATCTTATGCAGAAGTTCAAGTGGTACAGGGCCAGGATGAAGAAACTCAATGGAGCTGGAGACGGAGCCAGGTCCGCCGAGCATCTTGGAGTTGCACACGCTACCGCCCCGCTCGGCAGCAAGCAAAACGTGAAGAAGGAGTTACTGCTGCTGCCGCAGCAGCAACTGGCAGATCCCAATCCGATCAGGATAAGAAACGTCAGGAAGGATGTGTACCTGCACATCAAGGCTCTCATGGAGGAGTCTCGGATCTTCCTGCCCATGAAGTTGCCCCAAGAGCCGGAGCTTAAACAGGAATTTCTGGCCACCATCCAGCCCCTGGCGCCGACGAGTGGTCTCGCCTCCCACCATCTCCAACAGGCACAACCTCAGCCTCCACCTCCTCCGCCTCCCCCTGCCACAAGCGCCGCGACGACGCCCATCGTCGGCCCCGTGGCGGCTCTGGCACAGCAACAGCCCCTCCCCTTCATCTTGGCACAAGCGGTGGCCGCCTCTGGCGCGCAGCACAATCCGCCTCCTCCCTTCATCATACCGGCAACAGGCGCCGCCAACCATAGTGAAGTTGCGGAAATGGATCAGACCCCGGTGTCTCACGCCCTAGCCCAGATGCAACAGAAGGCGCTGGCGCAGGAGTTTCCCTCCGTCCTCGCCTGCCCTCCGGAGCCTCCTCCTCTGACCATCTCCGTCACCAGCGCGCCCCCTGCCATCCCCATGTCTTCTTCTTCTTCTTCTGTCGTGGATAAGGCGGACATGCCGCTGAACCTGACGCTGCCGGCGCACATCAAGCAGCAGAGCGGCTCTCTCTCAGAAGAAGGTGTGGCGGAGGCCACCGAACAAGACACCGACAAGAAGGATGCCATCAAGCTTCCTGGAGGAGCCACCCTCGTGGCCGTCACGGATCGGAACGCGGACGCACTGCTCAAGCCGAAACCGGTAGAGAAGCCACACGTGACGATCACCATAGGGGAGAAGTTAAAGATGCCTTCGCAGCCGTCGCCATCTGGAATGGAAGACCAGCAGCAACAACAGCTGTTGGCTCCCCAAGAGCAACAGAACGCCGCTATAAAGCAGCAGCCCATCGTCCTCTCCATTCCGAAATTTTCCATGAGGAATCACGTTTCACCACAACCGCCGCACCCGCCCCTTCCTCAGCAGCCGGCTCGAATGCCCCATCAGGTGCAGCAGCCTCCACCTCTACCACAGCTGAAGCCTTTCGGAATCGACACCAAGAAGACCCCTCAGCTTGCCATTCTACCGGTGCAGCAACAGCACCCAATTCAGCAGCAGCAGCTACAGCTACAGCAACAGCAGCAGCATGGTCGCCTCCTGGGCTCTTCCTACGCCTTCACCCCAAGGGCCATCTTTATCCCATCCAGGGTAAAAGCCAGGTTGGACGAACACCAAATGACAGACCTGCAGTTTATCCAGTTGCTGGGCATCTACGAGAAGGCGAGGAACGAGTACATCGACACGCTAAAGCGCGGCTACCTGGCATTCTTCCCCTACATTTTGGGCAGTCACTGGAAGCGGCAGGTGGCCAACAGCCTCCTCACAGGGAGGAAACTCGCCCTAATTGTCGACCTGTACGTGGAAGAGAAAAACAAGGGCAGGATCGTCACTCCGGAGTACCTCACCAAGAAGCCCTGCCAATTTGTCATCACCGAACAGATGCTCAAGCAGGTTCTCGTAAGCAGGGCAGAAGTGGTCAGAGATCTGGAGCAGAAGTCGCGCAAGGGCGAAGTCAACTCCGCCATTGCGAACGTCGAGCTCTGCAAGAGATGGGCCAGCCGCTATCCCGAAATGAAGATGACGGCCAAGCAGCTGATTAGCATCCACGAGATGTTGACCTATGATACGTCCAAGTGCTCGGCCTCCCCAGAGATCGAGTGCACCCTCTCCGACGTCTGGAAGCTGATGGAGAAGAACGTATCCAGAGTGGCCGTCAGCCTCGACGCGTTCTCCAGCAGCCGGCGCAGCAGGGAGGCAGAGAACGAGGTGAAGTACGACGAGGAGACGGTGACGGTGGACCAGATGCAGGAATGGCTGCTGGAGACCCAGGGCTGCCCCGTTGAGAGGCCGGAGATAGTAGGGAGACCTCACTATGCGGTCAAGAACCTGCTCTTCCACTGGAGCAAGTCCAAGCTGGAGGACCTGGAGGACTGCCTCATCCTTGGCATTGCCAAGTGGCGTCTGACGACAAGAGGTTTGGCGCGCAAGTCGTTGCGGTCCATGATCTTGTCCGAGTGGAGAAAGAGGCATCCCGACGATAAGGCCCCGGACATCCACGTTCTTGGTAGGTGCATTCGCACCATCCGACTGTCTAAGAGAAAAAGGCAGCGCTGGGCGGAGAAGAAGTTTGCCAGATGGAGAAGGATTTGCGAAGATTTCTCAAAGTCCGAGGACCACAATCAAGTGATAGTGGAAGAGCAACCCATGCTGGATGAAGACGTGGCTGGAAGCTCGGACATCAAGGGGGAGGGGGAAGACGTCGATCCCGTCTTCACTGGTCGGTTGACTAGCCTGAGCAAGATCGCCAGTCTGCAGATCGCCAGCAACACCAAGCGCAACTTCCACAACGACGAGGACGTCCTCAGCTACATCGGGGAGGTGCAGCGCCTGGGCAAGGGGAACCATCCCATCACTTGGACGCCTGACGTCATCAGGGACCTGATGAGGGCGCGTCAGTTGGCCAGGACGAGAAAGAGGGAGTGGGAGGCGTGGGCCACCAAGGAGTATGGCGGGATCGGTTTCGCCTACAACAATCCCGACGTAAAGAACGTAAAAGTAGACGACATGTTCAAGGAGGAGTGGTGCAAGCTGAGGCCAGAAATGAGCTCTCTCTCCATTTGGACGCTCGTCTCTTATGCCAGGAAGTACGACAACTTAAAGAAGCAGCTCATTTTAGACAACGGACAGGCTAACTTGAAAGCCGAGCCCAGCCTTGCCGTCGGTCAAGAGAGTAGTGACGCTGGCAACAACAGCGCCAGCCACCCCACTCCCGAGAAGAAGCCTTTTCACATCAACGTCTTCTTCGAAAATTCGAGCATCCCCAAGTTCGACCTGGAAGAGCTGGACAAGCTTCTCGACGTTCCGCAAGAACTCAAAGATCTCCTTCGCACGAGGCAACTGGCCAAGATGCGGCAGTGCGAGCAGAAGGTGCCCATGTCCCTGACAGAGCTATGGACAGAAGAGTGGGGTCAAATCCACCCGGAGGAGGCTGGAACTGCCACCGGACTACTGCTGCAACGGCGCCTGTGGGCACTGGAGCGCGCCCCTGGCAACGTGGCCTTCGTCTCTCCGGCTCTGCTCCGGTCCACCGCTACGGAGAAGGTCTGGCCTTCGCCGCAGGAGGACGAGGCCCCGAGGGTGCCGCCCAGGAAAAACGTGTTTGTGGAGGACCCGGAAGACAGAAAGTTTGGAGTATCTTTGCGTCTGGCCGTCCCCTCTGGCGAGGACGGCCTCAGGGGCTGCAAGGGAGGGAGGAAGAAGACACAGAGGTGGATCATGCACTTTTCCATGGACGTGTACACCGCCACCAAACGTGGCCTCGTGGTGCCTGCACTGGAGAAGGAGGAGGAGGAGAGGGATTGGGAGGACGACGAGGAGGAGGACGAGGAGGAGGATAGGACGACCCTGCCTGCAAAGACAATGCTGATGTGGAAAAACGACAGGACTCTGGATATGAGGAATGACGCACCCGTTCATGCTACCGATTATCTAGGTAAGTCGATCATACCCTAACACGTATAACTCACCTTCTCATCTGAACTTTGTAGCTTGCTTGTAAGCTCTTCAAGGTAGCCGAAATTACTGTACAGTAGGATGTAAGCTATGTTAAAATTTGGGTATGTTGTTTAATATAGTATTCTCATTCTCTTTCAGACAAATTCCACTGCAATACGTGCACCAAAGACTTCCACAACATCAACAACTTTGTACATCACCAATACTTACATGGGCATCGAGAAGATATCACTTCACAGATTTCTCAGCCTAGTCAGAACGGTTAAGACTACCAATTAAAAAAAAAACACGAACTTATGCAATATGGAAAACACAGCAGAAGTGCACTAAGTACTGTACTATTACATTCGAAGACATTCTGAAAAAGTTCTTGGTACTAGCACGGTACACTTTAATAGTGAAAGGGAGGGCATAAGTGATTTCAGGAAGGGACCTAACATGCTGGGTAATAGTCTATATTGGTCAGCAATAGCTATTATGCGTTATATTACTTAGAGTGAAAGTTCTAATGAAATATACTATCTGCTTGATAATCTTGTTCATTAGTACGTACTTTCTACATACACCTAGGTAGCTAGGTAAAATGATGGTTCCACGGCTACGACGCTTTATGAAATTGGTTCCAGGTACTGTTATTTGAATAACCCGACTTGGGTTTTCACAAGACGAGTCCAAATCGAGCTTACCTTTAAATATAAAGATTAAGAATTTTTGCAAATTCATGGGAAATGTGATCACTTCGATCTTGAACAGGGTTACCATGTTAAAAAAAAGTAATTCGCCAAACTGACAAATTCGATAATCTAGTAGTAGTAGTATCGTTTATTCGCCAATTTAAACCGTAGTCGTATAAAAATAAAAGCGTTATTTTGACTAGTTAGCGGCGGCGTTTTTCACATATATACGGGTCTATGTTGTGTCAAGTGTAGTGTAGTGTAGAGGCAAAAAGACTTCAGCTTGTAAATTTAAACGTAGATTTACTATAAACAAGGAAAAGGGTTAAATATTGAATTTTTCGAGCGCATATTTTCTTTTGCATTTTGTTCTTAGCGATTTTTGAGACACATTGGTGAATCTTAGACCTGACCTTGTGGCAATGCTGGTCTCCAGTTGCTTCAATTAATCTTTAAACTGATGTGTTGGATAGATCCCTTGGGTTTGCGTTATCGAATAACCTTGGTCGAATGTTACAGAATGGCAATAGCTTTGTTTTTTGGGCTATCTGAACTTCACGCGTCATCGAAGTACAGCGTCCAGGCGTGGCTCAACTGGCTCCTGTTCACGACCGTGCTGTCCTCCCGCAAGGGCCAGATGAAGGTGCTCTTCGTGTGGGTCTACTACTACCTCGTCGCCCTTGTGTCCCTCCTCATAGCCTGGATCCTGTCCTGCGACGCGACCACGGTGGAAAGGGCCTCCAGCTTCCTTCCCGCGGCCTCCATCGCCAGGCTCTGGTCTGCCACCAGGAGATGGTGGCCGAGGTGTGCGGGAGGGAGCAGAGGCGACGACGACGGCGGCGACGGCGACGTGACCTCGGTGGCCGAGTGCTACGCCACCATGCTGGTTGTTGTTGCGCTCATGCTCAGAGACTGCCAGCTGCGTTCAATTAGGAGAGTTCCGTTGGGGTGAAGGTGAAAAGTAACAGCTCTATTTATTTTTGTATATTAAGATTTCTGTGCTCATTGTTACAAGCCTATCTCCGACTCTGTCGCCTGCCTCCTCCTCCTCCTCCTCCTCCTCCTTCCCCTCCTCCTCTGCCGCTTGACACCGACCCGTTGTTGGCTGCCGCCAGGTCCTTCTCCCGCATGAACTCGTCCTCTAGCTTCGCCCCTATCTGGTCCCAGTCGATCTCCACCTCCTTCATGTACTGCACGTACTTCTTGATGGTCTCCTCCTTGTCGCACCTCTCCAGGTGTTTCAGCCGGTACGCGAGCACCGTGTCCACGTGCGTCTTGTGCCTGACGGCCAGGTCCAGTGCGCGGTCCCAGTGGTGCAGGTACACGTTCAGCAGGATGGCGCGGAAGGTCAGGCCGGCCTGCAGCAGGATGTTCTCCGCGTCCTGGTAGTTTCCCGTCAGCACGGACATCTCGGCATTCCTGGCCTCCCTGGAGGGCAGGGTGTTGATGTACTGGATGTAGTGCACCTTGTCCGCCTCCTGGATCGACGAGTAGGCGATTTCAGCCGTCTCCAAATGCTTTGAGGCGACGGACAGTCCCGCCAGACATGCCCAGAGCATCTCGTCCTTAACGAACCGGCATAACCTGTGTCGTGTAGTACAGTACGTGGTAACACACCTTTTTTTTTTTTCAGTCGAGATCGGTAATGTGATGCCGCCCGCTGTTACCTTGTGGCTTCTCCCCACCGACTGGAGAGCGCGTACTCGAGCAGGAGGGCCGGGTAAGGCGAGATGGCGGCCGTGATGAGGGAACCGTCCGCCCTGCGCAAGGAGACCGCGTTGCCCACGAAGGAGGCGATGGTGGGACTCTTGCCGAAGTCCCCTGACAAGGTGTCCAAAACGGTGCGGGGCAGCAGTCCCCGGTCCACAAACACGACCGAGGGCAGCAGGTAGGTCGTCAGACGAGAGTCCTGCACAGTCGCCAGCAGGTTGCAGCCGGAGTTCCAGCACATGGACTGCACCATGGAGCCCAACTTTCCGACCTGTGAATGATGAAATATCGATGTTAACGTACAGTTATGTACCGGTACGTGTACATTTCTAATTGACTTAATCTCGTATAAGCGCTGCCGTACCTGTTGCTGCTGCTGTGATGATCCCCCTTGGCCAAACCTTCGCACGGACACAAGAAAGAGATCCCTGTTCTTGTCGACAATGGCCATCTTGCGCGAATTTGGCAGCCCCACCTGGTCCAAGGCCACCTCCGCCACCTCTTGCCGGTGCGAGAAGGGTTTTCCATCGTTGAGTGGCTTGCCGGACTGCGTGTCGAAGAGGTGGACGTTCTTCTCGTCTACCTGGTCCTTGACGGCCACGCAGTCGTTGCTCAGGCTGACCGAGTGGATGCTCAGCGTCTCCGGCCTCATCCCGGGCCAGCGCGGGCTGCAGATCAGCCTCCCCTCGTAGCTGTACAGATAGATGGCGTTGCTCTCGACCAGGAGGAAATGCTTGTCCGCCTGGACGATGAGAGCTACACTGCCGTCCTTCAGATCGAAGATGGTGGGCGTGTTCCAGTTGCGGGTGGTGTACACGTAGCACTGGGACGTGGTGACTACGACCAGGTACCCGTGGGACATGGACAACTGGATGATGCGATCTCGAAACTCCAGCTTCTCCCAGGAGTCGTTGGTGACGTTCCTCAGAGAGATGGTCTTGCGACCTGAAGATTACGGTACAACATCCTATTAGCAGGTACTGGCTGTTGTTGTTTTGCTGATGCTAACTACTGTGTACAGTATAGCTGCCGCTGGATACTACCACAGCACCATCTTCTGCTGTTGCATTTGCAACGACAATTGTTGTTACTGGTGCTAGTCGTTGTTGTTGTTGCTGTTGCTACCACTTCTGCAGTTGCTGTTGTAATAATGGTTCGAAGTTAAGCCACCCACAATACCTGTGACAGTCGCCTCAAACTCCTTCCACTCGATGCGCTTCTCGATGACGTGGGCAAAGATGACGTGCCCGTTCCCGCACGCGCCGGCCACCTGCGTTCCGTCCGCCGACCACGCAAGCTTGTAGATGCTCCCGGTGGCCGGCTTGTCCAGGGAGTGGGACCACCCGATGACGTCGCACAGGCGGAGGGTGTTGAAGGAGCCGACTGCGAAGAGGCGGCCGTCCGCCGACCACGACAGCGACGTCACTGGGTAGTCGTGCTGGCCGGAGCTGAACAGCTGGCGGCCGAAGGTGTCCCACACTCGGTAGCGGCAGTCCTCGCTGCCAGAGATGATGCGGTGGTTGGAGTGCGACCAGTCGGCGCAGAGGATGACGCCGTCGTGTGCCTTCCACTGCAGTGGCTTCGAGTTCGGGGCCAGCGGCTTGATCGTCAGCAGTCTGTTGGTGGCGAAGAGCACCTGTGACGAGTCGGGCGACCACGCCAGCGCGTACACCGGCTCGGAGTTCTGCGCCAGCGTGGACCTGAGCATCCCCGAGCGCGACCAGATCTTGACCGTGCCGTCTTCGCCGCCAGTGATGATTCCGGCGCCGTCGTGGCTCCACCGCCCGGTCATGCAGGCACCGCGGTGGGCGTCAACGGACTTCTCCAGGCGACCATTTTTGCCTGCAAGATAGGTCAGGGTTTTTTTTGTACAGTACATCCTGTGCACACAATATTTATATACTCACCTATAAGCATCAGCTTTCCCTCGGCCGTCGTGACCAAGTACAGCTCCGTCGCCATCTTTCCTCCTCCTCCTCCCTTGCCCCCTCCTTTAGACCCTGCTCCTGCCCCTCCCCCTCCGGGCTGTCCTCGAGGGAACCAGTTCATGTCCGTCGGGTGAGTTCCCTCCGGCAGCTCCCCCAGCTGGGCCGTCTCTGCTGTCACCAGGTTCCACTTGAGGATCTTCTGGTCGTCAGCGATGGAGACGACGTCGTCGGGAGACATCCAGCTGACGCAGGACACCAGCTCGGAGTGCTTCGACTCCTTCAGGTTGGACGTTTTTAGACGCATCTTGAGAACTATGGGCGGTCCTGGTGGCGTGCACAAATATTGTATGCTGGAATGCTTTCTCTCTCTTCCCTCTTTGCCTCCTTCCTCTTGTTTCAACAACCAATGCTACCGTATAGTAGAACATGACTGAAAGCAGGTAGCGTTCGGCGCGACGGTTAGGGGCGCAAATTAATCTTCAATTACGCGGCATGCAAAATATGTGCTGTACTAACAGTAGGTACAGTTACAATAAGATTGGACTCTTCAGTTCATTGATTAGCTTTAATTAGTCATTACTTGTGTAAGTACTTGCCAATATTTTAGCCGAAACAACATTAATAATTACACCATTAACAGGCAAAGTTGAGAGTCGAAAAGATACTACACAGGAGCCGCAAGTTGAGTGGCCCCCAGTCTCTCTTTTTTTTTACATAGCCGCAACTTTCATGGAACCGCTACAAAAACATTCTAGTATTATAATGTACCAATATTACATCTTGCAAATTAAGGAGGCTCCTCAACCTTTTTCACAATGAAAAAAATGCAACAGCTTCCTAAAAAAGCTGTTACAACTTAGGACATTTTTTAAAGACAGTATTATGCATCCATTGGCAATATTTTTGCCTCTCTGTATGTTTACAAAGATTTTCTTCAATGGTGCCAGCCTTAATTACATTGCACTTACACATCATGCCAAACATTTTCTCCTCATTCTTTTTCACGTACGAGTACTATTTGCCAACATTTTCCTGTTTCTCATATATTCGGAGAAGAAGCAAGCGACAGACACAAGACCGGGGGAGGGGGAAGGAGGATCGGAAGAGGAGGGCAACGAGCAAAAATTCCCTCTCCGGACTTGTCAGACCCCCCAAGTCCACCGACGTCACGCTCTCCTCCTCCTTCTCCTCTTTCCTAGCACTCCACACGTAGTACGTACTAGCCTGCCCCTCTCTCCTCGCTATCATCATCGCGGGCTAGGGCTAGCTCCCCCTTTGCCCTCTTAGCGTGCAGTTGGCTTCCTTGGAGACGGAGTGGTCCTACGAGTGGACGGCGGCCGAGTCTCTCGACAACGAAGCAGCTGCTGTCCTGTCCAACTTCGCTCTCTTCCTCCTCCTCCTCCCCCTCCCTTTCTCTGACTGCAGCAGCGCCCTTCTTCCCCTTCCCCTTCTCCTCCGCCGCCGCTGCCGCCGCCGCCGTCTCCTCCTCCTCCCTTGCGACGTCGGCGGGCTCCGTCACTTGGGGTACGACGAACGAGACGGGACTTCACGTTCACGATGCTCTGACATTGACGTTGCAACGTTTTTAATTCCCATAGTTTTCTCAACAAATGTGTCATTGTAAAAGTAAGATGGTTGTTGGTACTTTTAAGATTCGCTTAGGGCAAAATCCATGCAGAAAATAAAATATAATGTGGTAGAGTATGTCTCTGTGGGTAGAGTGGACAAGGCGGTAATGGAAAAAGCAAGTAATCTAACCCCCACAAAATGACAATATTGCAAGTAGACCACGGTTTCGTTGTCGAGGTAGAAGTAGACCCACGTCACAAGGTTCGAGAAGCCCTCTTTGTCCTCCCTCTCCCCCTCCCCCTCCTTCGAGCGGCCGCCGCGGGCGCGCGTCTCCGTCTCAGAGTCTCAGAAGGGAAAGTGCCGCCCGTCTCGTCGGCATCGGCGTTGCCCGCCTTCGCCACCCTCCTCCTCCTCCTCTCCTTCCCCGCGGCGGCGGCAGCGGCGGCGGCGGCAGCGGCGGCGACCACCGCGGCCCTTCTTTCCTCCCTCCCTCTCCTCCTGGGGGCACGAAGCAGCAGCCGCACCAAAGACGGGCGGGAGGAGGTGGAGGGGCGGGAGTGGTTCATGGTGGGGCAGAGCAAGCGCGCATCTACTCTCCCCCCTCCTCCCCTCGCTCCCGGCTGCAGGAGGAGGAGGAGGAGACGGCGGCCCCGGCCAGCACAGCCACCCAGAGATCATCGAGTGGAGGAGGGGTGAAGGGGAAGAAGGAGGGGACGGAGGCGGAGGCGGAGGCGGCGGAGAGGAAGGGGGAGTTGCTACATGGGACGGGCCGGAGCAGAGAGAGAGACAGCAAAAAGAGCCACGTCAACTGGAGTCAGGTGGCCACAAGGAGGAAGGCGAAATTTTTTTGCTCCTTATTTGTCGCCGTAATTGTGCGATTGGGAAATCGCATGCGAAAAAAAAATATTTGAAAAAAATCATCAAAACAAGTAAAAACTTAACTTGCGTACATAGTGTTGTGAAATGCGTCCCATCCATTCCACAGTCCACCGACAAGGATCTCTTCTCTTCATCGTTGCATTACGGCACTTAGTACTTTCCTAGCTAGCTCGCGGTGTCTCTCCACACAGTCCCACACTCCCTCTTTCTTTTCCGTGTGGCAACCCCCTCTTTCAGCCCTCACCCAGCTCCTGGTCCTGGCTCGCCTGGCCTCCCTTCCCTGTCCCTGCCGGCTGCCCCTGCCCTGCTCTGCCCTGCCCTGCCCGGGCCCGGCCGGCCCGCCGCCGGCCCCGCCCCCCCCCCCCTCCTCCCTCCCCCGCCCCTCCCACACCCCCCCCCCCCCCACCCCCCCCCCCCCCCCCCCCCCCCCCCACCCCCACCTCCCCTGCCGTCACCGCCCCTCACTCACCGGCCCTGCCGGCTATTTCCTCCTCCCTCTACGTCCCCCTCCACCTCCCCTGCCGTTACCGGCCCTCAC
>JAAUYM010049943.1_pt1 | contig 30106 bp, 53 predicted proteins | sample 7278001 | NCBI WGS metagenome assembly JAAUYM01 (sample SAMN14350224, study PRJNA611818) | marine sediment metagenome | isolation source: surface marine sediment (1.8m) | place: French Polynesia: Moorea | collected 2018-08
GGGATCAGGTCTCGGGTCAGGTCTTGAATCAGGTCAGGAGTCAGGTCTGGAATCAGGTCGGGGTCAGGTCAATGAGCGTTAATTGGGTCTGGCAGGTCAGGAGTCAGGTCAGGGATGAAATCGAAGAACAGGCTTCACAGTCTTAAGGCCAACACGTAGGCGGGCAACCAATGTCAGGTTGCTCACTACCCACAAGGGAAGAAGTTGATTAGTGAAAAAAGAAACGCGCCCCGGACTTGCAATTGGGCAAGGGGGGCGCGTATGGTAAAAGAACTAGCCGGGATGGATTACCAGTCCACTCGGATCAGAGAAGGCAAAGTTCTCGTCTCCTACCCCGGCTTAGGGGTACACGATACCAGAAACAGCCTCTCGGATTCGAACCCCGGCAGTTGGCCCGAAGCGCCAGAAAAAGTCCGTGGGGTTTTACTGTGCCCGCCCTTCAGGAAAGCAGACTCGGGTCGTTCAACGCCTGACCCGTTAGACCATAAGTGGAACCATGAGGGACAGGGGAAACACCCCCCTGGTTTCAGCAGCAAACACGCCGGGAGAAGCGATTGTCACTTGAAGCCTGCGTCTGGGCATGGAGCCAGACACTAACCCCACCCCAGAAACTTACCCTGCTGGCGCTCGCGGATCGAGCCAATGCCGAAGGGTACTGCTGGCCCAGCCGGGCCGATCTGATGCACCGCACCGGATTGAGCCACAACACACTAGCCAAATGCCTTGCGCACCTGAAGCGCGAAGGGATGATCCGTGACAGCGGTGAGCGCCGCGGCAACCGGATCGTGGTGTGGCGAGTAGGTCACCCCCAAAAAGACAAAGGTATACCCCGATCAGGGGTGACTGGTATACCCAAAATTGAAACAGGTATACCCAAATCTGGGGTGACTGGTATACCCAAATCTGGGCAACGGAATCTCTCAGGGGAATCTATTAGAACCAAGCGCCGTTCGGCGCCTTGGGATGACTCTGAAGCAAGACACGCGGCACACGCTGCCATGAGCGAACCGCACTGGAAGCGGATGGGCTATCCGTCCGAGGAAGCATGGGAACATGAACAGCGACAGAAATGGGAAGTCGAGCAGGAGCGAAGGGCTAGAAAACCCCGAAAGCCGCCAGCCAACGCTCTAGCGACACTTAGTTAATGGCAAGCATGAAATCTGACTACCAGTCCCGTCGCTATTAAATAGCCAGCCAACGTTAGGAATACCTATGGGTTTAGAAATCGTTCCCGTAACGCAAATTGAGGCTAAGGCGTTTATCGAAGAGCATCACCGGCATCACAAACCTTCTGTGGGTGATGTGTTTCGGCTGGCGGTCGCGAATGACCTGCTTGGCACAATTCACGGAGTGGCGATGGTAGGGCGTCCTGTTGCTCGTCACTTGGATGACGGCTGGACCCTTGAGGTTACGCGATGCTGCACGGACGGTACGAAGAACGCAGCCAGCAAACTCTACAGTGCATCATGGCGAGCCGCTCGAGCTATGGGATATCGGAGACTGATTACCTACACGCTTGCAACCGAGTCTGGCGCCAGTCTGCGCGGGGCGGGGTGGAAACTGTTAGGGGAGGCAACCACGAAGATCGGTCAAGGCTGGAACACTCCGATTAGGCCGAGAGTTGACACGCATCCTCTGCAGTTAAAATTGAAATGGCAAGCATGAAATCTGACTACCAGTCACGTCGCTATTACGCAGCCCGTGAGGCTTATCAGAGAGACCGTCAGGGCATGTATACCCCAAGGGGTCATCGGTCCTGGGCCGATTGGTGGACGGCGATTTACGGAGATGGAGAGACGTTCAGCGAGTATGTCTCTGCACAGATGAAGCGAGAAGCGAAGGGAAAAACAAATGAATAACCGACACATAGATCCTGTAATAAAGCAGATCGGCAAAGACGTTACCTGGACCGTCAGGCTGTTGGCTGTTTTGACGGTTTTGGCGGTGATGGGGGCGCTTTGGGGATGAAAGACACTCGAAAATGCCGATCCTGTAACAACGTCAAGCCTCTGTATGCATTTTCTCAGGTCTGGGGTTCAGCGGGCGTATACTACCTTCGAAACTGCAAAGACTGCCTCAGAAAAAAAAAGCGTAAACGCAAACCTGAGCCAAAGCCCCCGGAAATGCTGACCTTGGAAGACCCCGCCGCGGTATGGCTGACCAAGCCAATGGGGCTGACTTACTGGCAGAGTATGGGTCTCTGGATGCTTGGGGAAGAGGGATGAAAGAGCGCCGGGCCGCTAACGGCGCTGCCTGCATGAATTGCGGGATCACAGATTCCACGGTTGTCCTCTGTCACTACTCAGGGATGCGTCAGCATATGTATGGCAAAGGCCGCGGGCGGAAGGGAGAAGACTTCTACGCGGCTCCACAATGCGTCAGGTGCCATGCGGACGGGCCTTTTGCCGAGGGCTGGATCGATCCGGCCTACGTGGATGCGCCCCGAGACGTGCAACGGCTGGCAAAATCAGAGCTCCAGCTGGCGCAGATCGTGGAATGGCATCGGTGGAGAAATCAAGTGAGGAAGATATGAGAGTGAAACAAGCAATCATCAGCATGAAAATGACGGTTATCGTTGGCGCTGTAACTCTTCTCTGGGCCTGCCTTTTCGTGGCCATGCTGCTATGAGGCGTCGAGTTCAAAAGCAGCAGCGGGCAGCTCAAATGCTGGCGGCGGTAGCCGTTGGGTTTGTGATGCTGGCGATGTTCGCGTTCATGCTGGTTGAAATGTCGGCCTATCGGGTAAATTGGTGAGGAAGGTATGAGCGAGGGCCTGCATTGACTAACCCCGTGACCATAGGCGACGCAACGCTATATCTGGGTGACTGCCTGGAGATATTGCCGACACTTGGGCCGGTTGATGCGGTGGTGACAGATCCTGTTTGGCCTTCGCATAACGGCATGTTTGGCGATATAGATGCGGCGCATTTACTCGCGGAGGCGGCGGCGCACTTCAACGCGAAACGATGTGTTGTTGTCGCGAGAAACGATCAAGACCCCCGTTTTACAGCTAATATTCCTATGCCGTTTTTACAATCAATCTGGCTTAGATACAGCTGCATAGGATATTTAGGGCGAAAAATGACGGGCAATGAGGTTGCTTACGCTTTTGGAGATTGGCCAGAATCGAAACCCGGAAGGCGTGTACTGCCCGCAATGGGCCCCGTTGAAACTCGCCCAACCAAGAAAAACGGGCATCCTTGCCCAAGGTCTGAAAAACACACTACGTTTCTGGTGGAGAATTGGAGCGATGGAGTCACGCTCGACCCCTTCATGGGCAGCGGCACTACCGGAGTAGCCTGCGCCAATCTCGGCCGCAAATTCATTGGCATTGAGATCGAGCCGCGTTACTTCGACATAGCCTGCGAGCGGATAGAAGCGGCCTATGCGCAGGGTAGGCTGTTCGCATGAGCAAGCAGCATAGCCATAGACGCTGGCATGGAAAGCGAGGGCCTGAGCCAGACGGTGGCGCCAGACCCTCTAACCCCATGGGGCTGAACCCATTGTATCACTCAGTAAATGCTGTAAAATCATAGTCTTGGGATGGGTTAAGACTCGGCGGAAGTTATAACCCAAGGCGATAGACGGGCGCCGCTTCCCCCTTCCTTCATGTATTGCGCCCTCTATCGCCGCCCCTCTATGATTAAGCGGCAAACAATGGGAGACCGCTATGAAAGGCTTTAAGCCAAGCACCAAACCAAAAAGCAACGCCGCTAAAAACCGACGATCCGTCGAGTCTCAGAAAATCAGCCAGAAATCCAAAGAAAAATTTAAAACCGAGAAATGGCACTGATGGACCGATGCAAGGCCCTGATCGCAGACAACCCTATCGTTTCAGTCGGCCTGGCATTTATGGCTGGTATCCTCATCGCCGCCATAGCATCGTTGTGAACAACCAAACCGAGAAAGATAGCCACGTACAGCTGGCCATCAACAACCTCAAAAACGCACACTTCTACCTCACCAGCAAAACCCTGAGAGATGACGATTGCTTCATTGAAATCAGACAGGCTATTGTCAAGGCACTTCCCGCACTACAGGCGATCAGAGACAACGTAGATGGCTAGAACCGCCGACCACATACGAAAACGTAAACTCGCTCGAGATGAAGAGTACAGAGAAAAACTCGCAGTCGGCATTAGATTAGGCCAACTCTTTGAAATCTATGAAGAACTCAGAAAGATTGGCATGGGGGAGAAGAAATTAAAGGGAGATACCGCTAACGCGACCCTTGGCGCACTTAAAACAGCAGCCGATATTCAGTTCAAAGCCATGGCCAAACTCATTCCCGATCTCAAAGCCATTGAGCACTCGGGAACCCTTAAGGTCGATAAGCCGCCAGAAGAGCAGTACAAAGAAGATCTCGCAACACTGAAGGACGCAGGGCTGATTATCGAGCATGACCAGCCAACAACGCATTGATGAGGTCCACGACCTGGCCGAGCGTGTCCGCCGGGTAAAGCAGTACGAAGCCACTCATCGCCTCCAATGCTTCTATAACGACCACGCTTATAGCTGGCAAAGGGATATCCACAACTCCCATGCTCGCGAGAAGATGGCTCTCTGCGGCAACAGAACGGGCAAGACCTTCGGGGGAAGTGCAGACGTTGCCTACCATGCGACCGGGGAATATCCGGACTGGTGGGAAGGACCGAGACTTAAGGGCCCGCTAACTGTCTGGTGTCTTGGCGTCACCAACCAGCAAGTTAGAGACGTTATCCAGCGCGAGCTCTTTGGAAACTTCGAGGGTGAGGCGTTCGATGGTACGGGGGCCATCCCCAAAGAGCGCCACAGACAGATTCTCCGGTCCACCACGCTATCGGGCTTAGCCTCTGAGATCTTCGTTAAGCGCAAAGACAACACGCTCACCAGGATAAGCCTGAAGGCATACACGCAGAGTTCGACCGGCCAGGGAACATTGGCATTGGCTGGCTCAAACGTTGACCTGGTGTGGGTAGATGAGCAGCCACCAGATGATGTTGTCAGCCAGCTGCGAACACGGACAATGACCGGGAATAAGGGCGCCGGCGGGTTGCTGCTCTTTACCATGACCGCGGAGCTCGGGGAGACCGGGCTTATCAAGCAATTCCTGGAAGACCGCAAAGAGCATCAGTATTTGCGGCAGGTTGCCTGGGATGAATGCCCGCATTTGACCGAGCAGATCCAGAAGGAAATGCTCGAGACCATCCCAGAGTGGCAGCGGGAGATGCGTCGAACGGGCATGCCGCTCATGGGTACGGGGCTGATCTACCCATTTACCCGCGAGCGATTAGAGTGTGAACCCTTTGAGATTCCGTTATATTTCAAGCGAATCAAGGCGATAGACCTGGGGTTTGCCCACGATACGGCCATCGCCTGGATTGCGTACAACGCGGATACGGACGTTATGTACCTGGTCCGCACTTATGCCAAGAATGCGACCCTGCCAAGTGAGCATACGGCGGTATTGCGGGGCATGTGGAGAGACTGTCCAACCGTCTTTCCGCATGATGGGGATAGCGTAGAGAAGGGATCGGGAGATACCGTCAGGCTCAAGTATCGGGAGGCAGGGCTAGAGAATACGCGGGTGTTCAAGAACCCTGATAACACGCGATACGTGGAGCCAGGGATTATTGAGCTCTATGACCGCATGAGTTCGGGCCGGTTGTTTGTATTCGAGCGGGACAATGAACCCTTCTGGAGCGAAATGCGCCGATATCATCGAAACGAGAAGGGCCAGATCGTAAAACAGGACGATGATGTGATGGATGCGGTCCGCTATGCGGCCATGAGTGTGGGCCTGTATGGCTCTACAGGTGCGAAAAAGCGGGGCGTAGATGGCAAGATGTACCGGAATTTAGGGCTTTGACGCATCGCACAAAACGAAAGAATGCGGCCTCTCGGCATGAAAGTGACAAAAATCACGGGGAAGTATCCAGCAGGGATGCTGCAGAGCAACATAATTCAGGGCTGATATGACGCAACCAATAGGCGACCCGGAAATCAACGCAGCTGGCTTGCCGCGGGGCAATTACCGTTACTCCGACCGTGAGTTAGCAACCACCATTCGAGAGCAGATTGATCTGGCCAATGGGGAATGGACGGATCGTATCTCTGAGCAGCGCCGGGCCGCACTGAAGTCCTACAACGGGGATGATCCAAAGCGCCCGGAAAATACCAATACCTCGAGCTACATCGACCGCACCACCTTTGACACGGTGGAGACAATGAAAACCAAGATGCTTCGGGTATTCATGTCGAACCGGAACGTCTGCAAGTTCGAGCCTCGAGATGAAAACGACATTGTTCAGACGGAGTTAGCGAACGCTTACGTGAACTACTGTTGGCGAGAGATGAACAACGGCTATCTCCTGCTATCAGATTTCATGCACGACGCCATGTTGGCGAAAATTGGGGTGTTCAAGCGAGAGGTCACTACCGACACCAAGAAGGAATATGAACTCTTTGAAGGTCCGGTGGCGGATTTGGATGCGATCTTAGCCAGGCCCGAGTATGAGATTGCGGAAGCCCCTGAGTATTGGTCAGAGGAGCGGGCGGAAATCGTCCCAGGTGTGGGGATGGTGGTCTCTCAGGTTGAAATGGCCCGGGTAGAAATCGTCAAGACAACCGAAAAGCCGATTGTCAAAATCAAAGTGCCGGCCCCTGAAAACATCTTCATTGATGGCGACATTCAGGAGCGTTCAAATGTGCGGTTTATCGCTGAGCGGTTCGAGGCAACCCGGGCGGAACTGGTAGATGCGGGCTTTGACCGGACACTGGTAGACCGGATCACCTATGACAAGCGGAATGTCTCGGTTGATATCGTGGAGTATGCACGGCATTCCTATGACCAGACTTGGGGTTATAAAAATCGCCGTGAGCAGGAAGAACGGACGGTTGTAGAGCTTTTCGAGGCATACATCTACATCGACATGGATGACGATGGGATCTCGGAGCTCTGGCGCTGCATCATGGCCGGCGGTGGGGATGAAATCCTCTTCAAAGAGCGGGTTTCGGAGATGCCCTATTACTGGTGGTCGCCTTACATGGTGTCGCACAAGGTAATCGGGTTCTGTCCTGGCGATATCGTTCCGGATCTGCAGCGCGGCAAGACCATGACGATCCGCGGGCTGATAGATCATATCTATCGGGTGAACACGACCCGCACCATTGGCCGTTTGGATGCCATTGAGAACCCTCGGGATCTCCTGGATAACCCTATCGGCGGGCATATCGATGCCGATGTGGGCACGGTGGAGCCGCTTCAGCCTGGGACGCTCAGCCCGAATACGTTTGCACTGATTGAGACCTTTGACCAGGCGGCAGAAACCCGCACTGGCGCTAACCGGCTGTCTCGAGGGCTGAATGGGGAGGCGGTCTCAAACCAGAACGCTGACGCCATGATTGAGCGTCTGATGAATGCGGGTGATGAACGTCTGATGGAGATGGCTCGGTCATTTGCTGAGATTGTCTTGAAACCGCTTTTGCAAGACGTGTACCGGGATGGGGTAGAGGAAGGCGTTTGGGCTTATGGCGTGGTGAGCGGCCAATTCATGGCGCTTGATCCGTCCATGATGGAACCGCGGGATGATCTCAAGATTGCAACGGCTTTGACGCCTGAAGAGGGGATAGAAGAGGCTCAGGCCCTGTTGACCATGCATCAGATCAAGGTGCAGGACCCGGAATTAGTCATGCAGTACACGGCTAAAGAAAAAACGGCGCTTTTCTACCGGGCTTACGAGCTGATGGGCGTTGCGAATCCAAAAGCCTACCTGGCTTCCCCGGATGACCCGGAAGTACAGCGGCGAGCGATGATGATGCAGCAGAATGAACAGCGCATGGCCAAGATGGAGCAGGAAATGGCCACCATGATGACGCTTTTACAGCAGCGCCCGGCAATGGAGGCAATTAACCTGGAGTCGCAAGTCAAGGCAGATGAAAAAGCACTGGATGAGCGGAAACAGGATCAGGCCGAGTACGAATTTGAGAAAGAATACGCACTCGAGAAAGAGCAGAAGAGGAATGTAGCGATATGAGCGAATCTGAAGAAAACATGGTGACCAGTGAAAACCGCGTCACGCTGGAAGAACGCGCGTCTGAGGCGCCGAGTTCGGAAGGGGTAGTGGTTGCGGAGATCATTGGTAACCCCGAAGCGGATGAGTGGCTGGAAAACTACAAAAAGCACTATGAAGAGGTACGCAAGTGAGCCGTTTTGACAGTCCAGAGGTAGGTGATGAGGAAATTATCACCGAAAAGCCTCGCAAGGCGCGTGGTGGCCAGCGACAGCGAAGGATTTCCCGCAATAACGATGGTGAGCCGCTCATTGAGTTTGGTTCGACCGTGATTGAGGCGGAGATTACCGGCAATCCGGAAGCTGCCAAGCTCGAAGCGCAGTATGCCGAGCGTCTAGCGGCCCGGAATCCTAATTATCGGCCGATGGAAAAACCGGAACGGTGACGCCTGAACAGAAAGTACGCCGCGGGCAGATGGCTCGGGATCAGCTGCAGTCGGACGTATTCAACCAGTTTTACCGGGATGAATATGAGCGTCTGACAAAACGGCTCAGTGTGGCCGAGCCGTATAGCGCGGAAGTACATCAGTTACAGGCAGAACTTAAAGCCATGCAGGACATGGCGAGAACGTTCATTAGTTGGTATGAACAAGGCCAATTAGTGGTTGAAAACGCTAACAAAGAGGTAGAAGATGGCAGAAGGTCAACCGCAGCTAGCGGAACCTGATGGAGGCATGGAGGCGGCAATGGCTGCGCTCCAAGCTCAAAGGGAGCCAGTAGGCCAACCCGATCCACAACCCGAAGGGCCAACCGCAACGGAGCCCGAAGAATCGGAAGCGTTAGCGCCCGATGCTGAAGCCGAGGAAGTTACCGAGGAAGCCCAGGAAGGGGAGCTAGAAGCCAACCCCGAAGAGGAATCCGAGGAAGCGGAAACCTGGGAGATAAACGGCAAGTCGTATACTGCCGAAGACATCCAGGAACTTGAGCGCGGCGGCATGATGGAGCGCGATTATCGTCAAAAAACGATGGAAGTTGCCGAGCAACGCAGGGTTAACGAAACCCGGGAACAGACGGCTGCTTTTGGTTTAGGGATTGTCCAACAGCGCGCTTTAGGAAAACTTCAGCGCCTATCAGAGATTGATTTTGTCTCGTTGGCAAATGAAAACCCCCAGGCCTATCAGGTCAAGATGGCCGAAAAGCAGCAGGCCGAGCAAGAGGTACGGGAATTAGACGCTCAGACGCGCCAATTTCTTGAGCAGATCAAAACTCAAGAAGAAGAGCGCCAGGCAAAAGCCGCAGTCAATGCACGGGAAACCCTGCAAAGACGGGTGAAAGGCTGGAATGAGCAGGTTTATTACTCCGATCTCGAGCACGGCAAGTCGCTAGGCGCCGAGCCGGATGAGCTCAACGCAGAAACACGTCCCTGGGTGCTTGAAGCCTTGCATAAAGCCCGGCTATTTGATGAGGGCAAGGCGGTTGCGACAAAGAAACGACGACGCCCGGCCCAAACGCTAACCCAAGGGCGCTCGACCGAAAACCAGAATCAAGGCAAGAAAGCCATGGAAACGCTCCATAAAAGCGGAGACATGGAAGATGCTTTGACAGCAATGAGAAGTCGGCGCTCCTAAGAAAGGATCGCACAAATGGCATCGCCTCCCGCAATTACCTACGATCAGGTAGGTAAGGTCGAAGATGTTTCGGACATTATTGGCCTGATTTCTCCCTGGGATACCCCGGCTTACTCTTCCTTCTCGAAACGATCAGCGCATAACACGCTGGTTGAGTGGCAGGAAGATGCACTCAGGGCGCCCGCTGCAAATGCAAAGGTTGAGGGTACTGATACCACCATCGAGGCATGGAACCCGACGGTGATGGTGCAGAATCGGACCCAGATCTTTGAAAACTCGGCTCAGGTCTCCGATACCGCAATGGCGGTTGATCTCTATGGCCGGGCCAACGAAATGGACTGGCAGGTTCTTAAGAAAGGCCGCGAGCAGCGTCGAGACATTGAACACGCTTTTGTCGGAACCAAGCAGACGGCTGTGGCCGGTGACGCTTCAACCGCCCGGCAGCTGGCCGGCGTTCAGGCGCTCATCTCCGCGAGCACAACCAGCGCCAATGGCGGTACGGCGCGAGCGTTTACCGAGGCCCTGGTCCTGGCAGTGCATCAGCTCACGTATAAGGAAGGTGGTGACCCGGATACCATGATGGTTTCCCCGGCACACTCTATTATCGTGGCTGACTTTGCTTATCGGGCAAGCGGCGGCGCAACCGAACGTCAGCGCGATTTGCTGGATTCAACCCGACTGGTCAACGTGGTGGAGTTTTACCGCTCTCCCTTTGGCGAGGTCAGGGTGGTCATTAACAAGTGGATTGCGACGGATAACGTGGTGCTGCTCGAGACGGATCGCTGGTCGATCCCGACTCTGCGGCCCATGCGCTCCGTGCCGCTGGCGAAGACCGGCTCAAACGAGAAGCGACTGATCGACTGCGAACTGTCGCTTGCGCATGAGAACCGGAAAGCCTCTGGCCTGATTGCGGATCTCACTCCGTAATGGCGCCCCGGCCTAAAGTTAGGCTGGACAAAGACAAGACCGGGCGCGTTGACTACGGTCTCCGCTCGGTCATGTCTTCGGCCGAGGTACAAGCAATCCTGAAGGACTGCGAGAAAAGCCGCCACAAAGAGCAGGCCCTCGGGCTTAAGCCTGACCCTTATATGCCGCTCTATGCGCTGCCGGTAACGCTTTTCGAAAAACTGAAGAAAATCCACGGCAAGCGGTTTGATCGTGACGAGAAGTATCGTCAACGGATCATTGAGCGTGAATTCCCGGCCTTTAAGCGAACCAACTACAGGTTGCCGATCACGCAATGAACTTTGGCGAACTGAAAACCGCTGTATTGGGATATCTGCAGAATACCGATCAGGATTTGATCGATAACCTGCCGATTATCGTTAATCGCACTCAGGAACGGCTAAGAACGCTCAAAGTGCCGGCGAAAGAAAAGCGGGTGTATCAGGTTGGCCCGGAATTTACGCTCCCGCCGGACTTCGAGGAAATCAAAGAAATCTGGATTCAGTCCGAGCGAAACCCCGCAACCGGGCAGTATGACGAGGACTATCCAAAATCGATCTTGCCGCACTTGCGGCCCGTTTCCTGGCAGCAGATGACGCAATGGCTCGAGCTCGATGGCGGCGGACGCCCGCAGTATTTTGCTCGGACCCGGGATGAGAGTAACAACAGCATTTTGCGGGTATTCCCAAACGGCACACAGATTGATGGCGGCCAGTGGTCTATAGAAATGACTTACTACCAGAAGCCCGCCAGCGTGGTGAATGACTCGGACACCAACGTTTACTTCACGGAATTCTTTGATCTGATGCTCTATGGAAGCGTGGCCGAAGGATATCGATGGCTTCGAACGGAAGACAAAATGGCCGTTTGGGAAGAAATGTTCCAGGGACTCTATCAGGACATTGTGATTGCTGGACGGGCAAAGGATTACCAGGGTGGCACGGTTACGACGGGTAGCCCTTATCAGGCTGATGCCGGCCGTCCTGCTGGCTGGTAGTTGTGCGTATGAGGAGCGGGGCGCGTGCTCGTTTCGCTGCTATATGTGCGCGTATGCAGAACTGCACTGTGATACTGAACTTAAGACGGAAATAAAGGAAAAGACGGAATGACTATCCCTGCAGACATCAGGTTTCAACAGATTGACGACAGTGACGATCTCAAGCGCGAATTCTGGTGTATTGGCGGCAACGCCATCGCCCGTATGAGCCGCGCTGCGAACGTCGACCAGAACGCTATGGGCCTGGCCTACAATGCCGGCGCGCTCGCCGCCTGGGCCAGTGTGCTCGGTCTGGCGGCGCCACAGGGGCTCAGGCCAGACGGCTCTGAGACCAACAAGCCCTGATGCGTGATTGCCTTACTCAATTCGCACGCAAGCGTTATCTATTTGCTCGCGCTTTGTGCGGTGAGTTGGTACGTGCGGCATCGTGGCACAGTCGCTATTTTTGCCATCGTGGGGGCCTTCTCGTGGTACGGGATAGCCAACGGCATTTACTTCATTTCGAACATTGCCATGTCAATGGTAGATCGGGCTTGCCAATGCGAACCGGCCGATCTTTACGCGCTACTGCGGGTAATGGGTATGCAACTCGCATCTATAACGGTTGCCGGAACCTTCTACAGCTGGACCCTCATATTCTCTGGACGGGTCTTCTGGCACTACTTCTATTTGATGGTTGCAGTGTTCGTATGGTGCGGCCTGGTATGGGTGTTTGACTGGCCGGTTGAGGATGGCACCTTTGCAACCGGGCATAACGCTCTGTTCATAGGAATGTTAATTGCGCTTTGGAATGTACAAGACGAAGAATATGTCAGACCAAATTGACGAGTGGTTAGCGGCAGGGGGTTTGACTATTACAGCGGCGGTTGCCTCTGTAATTGTGTGGATGCGCAAAATGCGTATTCGACTGGTCTCTGGCAAAGACATTGCCGAGATGCGAGAGCAGTTCGATGCGCAGTCGGCGCAGATGAGCGCGGACATGCAGGCGATCAAGTCAGGGGTTGAGGATGCGGTTGCCAACCAACAGGCGTTTGCAAACTCCATGACGGAGTTTCGGGCTAATCAGGAGTGGATCATCCGCAATCTGGATAACCATGAGGACCGCATTAAGAGCCTCGATGAAAATGCGCGGATGATCGAAAGCCAGGTAACCACGTTACGCAGGGATAGCCGGTGAAGTGGCTGGAAACTTATTGGGGGAGAGTTGCCGGCGTGGTGGCGGTGGTTACTACGTTGGGGGTAGTGGCAGCTGCGGGGGCAGAGGTCCAGATTACGCTGGATGAGCTCGAGGAAACGTCAGAGATTGCCAAGGCCAATGCAACGGCGGTTGGCGCCCTGGTGGATATTCATGAGCAAGAAGCCATTGAGAAAGAAAAAGAGCAGATGGCCAGGGAGTACGCGGACAATATTGCGGCTCTGATGATGCAGATTGCAGAACTGCAGGCGCGATTAGACGCTCGAGAGGAAGAGTAAATGTGGCAAGCCATCAAAGCCATATTCGGGAGCGGGGAGATCGTGACCCGGGGCTTTGAGCTCATTGACGATCTGCATACCTCGGGGGAAGAACGGATCGAGGCGGTGGCGAATGCCAAGGTCCGGATGCTCGAGGCGTATGCGCCGTTCAAACTCGCTCAGCGGGTGCTGGCGTTTGCCTTCGGGTTCGTGTTTCTGGCCTCGTTTGGCCTGGTGCTCGGCATGACACTGGCGGGCATGGGCGATGTAGATAGCGTCCGCGCCGTTTTATCGGAGTTTTGGATCGGCGAAATTATGCTGATCATCATCACGTTTTACTTCGGTGGTGGCGCGGTGGAAGGCGTGATGGAACGATTCAAAAAGTGACCGTGGTATTACAGCGTTTTGCTTATCTGCCGAAAGGGACGCTTGGAGAGATTAAGATCAGAGATGAGCACGTCTGTTACATACTCGAGCGGCCCTGGCTGCACAATGAGCGCAGTGTGTCTTGTATCCCGGAGGGGCGCTATGACGTGCGGCCGGATGAGGAAGGGCGTTATACGGGCTATCCGGAGATCTGTGACGTGGTAGGGAGGACCGAAATCATTATTCATCCGGCAAACCGGGTGCATGAGCTCCACGGATGTTTAGCGCCCGGCACGGGATACGCTTTTGATGGGGTAGAGCCTTTCGTGACCGAATCCCGCAAGGCTTATGGGCGCCTGCTGATGATGGCGGGTAAAAATTTCACCCTAGAGATCAGAGCGAGGCAGGGCATCTAATGGCGACCGCGGTAGGAAACTCGTTTCTGTTGGCAGATCGGGGGGATGGTCGCCTTGATATGGAGGGCGTACCGACTCCGCCGGGTGAGGAGTTTAACGCTTATCCGGTGATTCCCGGGGGTTTTTTGCATCCACATATTAACGACATCACCAACCAGGCAGCGAAGATCCTCGTTACCAACAAAGTCTCGCTCGATGGAGTGTTCACGATTCAGGACGGCGGGGCTTGGAATTACACGGCAGGCACACAGACGGGAGTAGCCAGTTTTGATTGGGAAGTACCAGACTATGATGCGCCAGGCAGCGGCAACAGTTTTACTGGTAGCGTTGCACGTACTGTCGCTTAGCGCCCTCGGGGCGACCGTATCCCCCGGCGGTTCGACCGGCGGCGGCCTGCTGACTCAGCCAAACACGTATTTTGTCGATTCGGTGGCAGGTGTTGATCCGGGCGGCTGCACGGGCGGAACCTATGCGGCACCCTGGAAAACGGTGGGCAAGGTCAACAGCTGCGTATCAACTCCTGGCGCTGATGTTTACTTTAAGTCGGGCTCTGTGTTTACCGAAACGCTGACCATCGACTGGCCAGGGGTAAGCGAAAACGATCGCGCCATTGTTGGTTGCTATACCGATCGATCCGGGCAGCCTATCGAATGCCCGATAACCCTCACCAAGCCGATCTTCCGGGGTACGTATGTCTCAAGCTGCAGGAATCCCACCTTTACCTGCGACGTGAATAACTCCAGTGCGCGGCCGACCAGCCAGTACGGCGCTATGGTGCTGCGCCCAAAAGACATGGTTTATGTGACGGTTCGCAATCTGCGCATCGAAAGCTCAGCCGGCGAAGGGATACAGTTCACTGATGGCACACCCGCCATTGGCATGACGCCCTCTTACGGGATCATCGAGCACAATGAAGTTGTCGAGGCATACCATACCGGCATTCAATATAACAACGGAGCGACCGATACTTTCGGGATAATCCGCGACAACTACATTGATCAGACCGCGTTGATCTACATCGACACTGGGGCCACGCCCTGGCCGCCGTGTCTGTTCGTCAATGGGAGGGCGGGGCCAGCGGCAAGACAGAGGGTGCTGGTTGAGCGTAACCGGGTGAATAACTGCGGCGGTGAGTCCATCGGCATTTTGCGCGTTCATGGAAACATCATCCGCAAAAATATCGTCAGCAACAGCCGGCGGGTTCAGGTTTATCTCGACAATTCCCGCAACAATGTGGTTGAGCAAAATCAACTTTACGGCACAGGCGCCTATGGCAACCCCACCAACGGTCAGGCGACCGGGAATGCCGTAGAGCCGTATGGTCCGGTTGGGATCATGTCGGATGCCGTCGAAAATATGTGGCGGAACAACATTATTGCGAATGGCACTTTTGACGCCCTAGATGCCCACGTAGCCACGACAAGCACGATACCGGGACAGCCGGGCAACCCTGCTCAAGCAGGATTCAAAACGGGCGCGTGGTGGTATGGGAACTCGGTCTTTCAGGATAGTCGCGTCCTTCGTAACTACAACCTGATCATAAACAACAATGTTGACCAGCTAAGGTATAGCACCAACCTTTTCCAGGGGACCGGCGATTGCTCGGTTCAGCAGAACGCACCGGCTACCGTGAGTTATGATCGGAACCAATGGGAAAACCTACCCGCGCAAGTGGATTGCCGGGGAAGTAATCTCGTCAATGCCAGCGCCGGGGTGACGTTCAATTGGCGTGGAGTTGACGGTGATAACGTGCCCGCCGATCCAAGCGTGTTTACGCCGGCCGCAGGTACGGCCGGGCTCAATGCGGGTGATCCGGGGCTGCTGACCAGTACGTGCCTGAACATCAGCGATTACGGGCTTGCTTACCAGAATATCAACCGGGGCAGGCCGCCTGCGGCCGCCTTGTGGGAGAAGTGCATGGCGCTGGATTTCTTTGGGAAAACTCGATCCTCGCCGCCAGACATTGGCGCAATTGAGAGGCCCTGAATGCCAACGTTTACGTCAGAAGCAGGCGCGGTAGTAAACGGATTCGTACCGCAGACGCCACAACTCCCTGCCGGCGATCATACCGGCAAGCTGCTGCTGATGATCTGCAGCAGGCAGTTGGTGTCTACTGGTCCGCCTCCGACGCCGGCCGGCTGGACGCTGATCGGCAGCGGGACGGTCGCGGCAAACAGGAACCCGCACCTATTCGCGCGGCTCGGCACTGGCTCTGATCCTAATCCGGAGGTTGCCTGGGCCGGCGGCGAGACCACGGCTCGTTGTTTTGTTATCACGTCTTCCAGCGGCTTCCCGGCCAACGTGTTGTCAACGTTCGTGGTTCAGTCTCTCGCAGAAGCGGCTTTCAACGATAACGCCAACTATTCCGCGCTCGACAGCCCGGCCGGCGGTGGTCTGCTGGTTCAGGCAGCGGGAGCCGCGCGGGATATTTCGGCCGCAAGCACCAACGCGGTCGGTGTAACGTCCGGCTGGACACAGGCGGTGTTTAACATCCACACGACGGCCTCCGGTCGATTCATCGCTGCTCAGTTCCGGGACGCAGTATCGACTACGGCGGCAGTGTCGGCCAATACCGAGGCACTGACGCCATCTCCCCCATGGATGGACGGCGGCGGGCTCTGCGTAGAGTTTCAGGCAAACCCGGACGCGACCGGGCCGACTATCACCAGCATCAACGGCGGCCAGCCGATCAACCCTAGGCAGACGGACGTTGAGATCGTAGGCACCGGATTCGGCTCGCCCGGATCGTTCACCATTGGCGGTATCGTAACTGCGTTCACGTCATGGTCGGATACGTCGATCTTGTTCAATGCGCCGGATATCCCGTTTGATACCAACTACAAGCCGATCGGGTTCAATCGCAATTATCCGTTTGTGGTGACTAACTCGAGCAGTGAGGCGTCTGATCCGGTTAATGCGCAGTTTACGCCGGCAGCGAACACGGGATTTGGTGAGATCAGCCCGACCCAGGCGCCGCAGTCGATCTTTGCGAGCAGCACCTACCCGGCTGGAACGGAGTTTTACGGCGAGTTTGATGTGTTGCCGAACGGCCCACAGGGTAACCCGGGGTTTGACAATGCATTTGAGAAGGACGGTAGCAACCGGCTGACGGGCGCCATCAAAGGGCTATTTGATCCTTCGGCGCTGGTCAGATGGGCGCTCTATGATACGGAGTGGTCTGGCTCTGCGGTAACGACCTTTGCTAGCCAAGTCGTGCCGCCTCCGGAAATCACGGGTCAGATCCCGGATCAACGGCACATTTATGGCACAGCGATCAATCTCGACCTGGCTAACTACTTCTCGGGTACGGGGATTGGTTATGCGGTTGATCAACTGCCTGCCGGGCTTACCCTGACAGGGAGCGTGATCTCTGGTAACGCCGCCGCGGTTGGGCAGATGCAAACGATAGTCACCGCCACGAACATCGGCGGCTCTGTTATGCAGTCGTTCAATTGGGACATCTACACCCTGGCGGCCTTGAGCGTCCCGGGTAACCTGATGATCGAGCTTGCCGTGGGCAATGCGCCGATCAACCGGAATGACTTGAGAATCACCGCCTGGCTCGGCTCTGCGAGCGCGGTAGATGATGATGGATCAACGGCGCTGGCGGTATCGGATGACTGGAATCAAACCGGCACGGTGGGCGCCGGGTCTTATCCGGTGGAGTTTTCAGCAATCGCCACGTCGCTGACCCTGATGCAGGCGACTCGGTTTATTCAGATCTATAACAATGGAGAGGCGCCCGTTAGTGGAGCTGCTCGCTCAAGTGCTAATTTGATGATTGGAGTAAGCGTATGACAGGAAAAGCAGATAACAGTATTGCCCGGGTTACGGGCATACATACCGCGATTACAGCGCCCGCCATTGGAACAGATGCCTCGACAGAAACCGATGCAATTATGCTGACGGGCGCCGGGACACTGGTGCTCAAGAATCGGGACGGAACGCTGGCTAACTATGGTGCGAACGTGGCGGTTGGGGTTTGGCATTCGATTAAGACCATTGGTCTTGGGACAGGCAATACCGCCAGTGTCATGTTTGGGTATTCCAGATGAGCGGGCTATCGGTCAGGCAGGCGATTGAGGTCAAGATTGGCGATAAATACGCAAGAGCAGATGCGCTTTATTTGGGTGAAACGGCCAACGTGACATACGTCCCGCCCGTAGGCGCCAGGGTAACACTGCCTAATCTTCAAGGCGGAATGTGGCATGCGGTGGAATCGATCAGGATCGTAGAGACAAAAGCTCAGAGTATTGTGGTGGGCTATAGGGAAGGCTAGATGGCAGTAGAAGACACTGACTTTATTGCGGGGCTCAATCAGGCGTGGCCGCAGGATGAAGATTTTGCGATCGAGGGCGCCCCCCATGTTCGGCTAACCAAACGTGTCTTCCTGGGCCAGTTTCCGGGCAAGACCGGAGATGCCTATGACGTGGCGGTCACGGTCGGGCCGCGCGAGCTCAACAAGCAGAAGTCCTACGACGCTGTGTGGGGGAATGACTACAAGGCCAAGTTCAACAGCAATGACCGGCTCGAGCTTGATGCGAGCGGCGTGGTGGTTACGGGCCGAGTGGCCATCAATCAATCAAGTGACAGCGGAGTGCGGCTTACCCGGGGGGCGCAGACCTATGAGGTCTTCATCAACTCCGATAGCAGCCTCCGGATTCTGGATGTAACAACGGGCCAGAATCGGCTGGTGATCCTGCCAAACGGCAACATCCAACTCTATAACGCAGCGGGGGATGCGCGGCTTTTTGTGGTCGACGGCGGCTCACAGTCTCCACAACATGAATTGACCAGTCCCGCGCCGACTGCCGTCAACCATGCGACTCGAAAGGATTACGTCGACGGGCAGATTGCCAACCTCCAGGCGCAGATTGACGATCTCAAGAATGGCTTTGCCTTCACTGGACCCATCTCCGCGCCGAGCATTACGGAAACATGACGCTACCCACCGAAAAGCCGATTTCTCTAGCGCAGGTGCGGGCCGAGTTCGGAGCACCTTTAGGAACCGCTCTCGGAGCCTTTGTGCGCGGCGGGGCATGGGTGCCGGATGTGCCGCAAAATTCTGGCGTTCCTACCGCCAAGCCTATCAGTCTGGGGAATCTCTTAGGTGCGACCCGACAGGATTTCAACCTTTCAAACCGGAGCAATATCGCTTCGTTTACGCTTCGCTCCGAAGGCACCACGATTCCGGCGGTAACGGGGGAATGGGCGCTGGTGCCCGTAGCGGGATTGGGGGCGGATTATGAGTGCGAGGCAACCTTGGTCAGCGGGCCAACGCCCTCGGGGGATGCGGTGGGGTCTTGGCTGAGCCTGTCGACTAACCGGGCGTGGTCGCAGCCTGGGCCTGCGGTCACGAATTTGACGGTGAAGATCCGCCCGGCCGGCGGCGGCGCCACACTGGCAAGCGCAACCGTCCTTCTAGGGATCACCACGTGACGTTTTACCCCATCAGAGAATTCGGCAAAGGGGGTGTCATTGCCGACCAGCCCCCGTGGGAACTGCCGGAGAACGCTTTTTCTGATGCGATTAACGTGGATTTTCGGGACAACGCGGCCCGGAAGTCGCTCGGCTATCTGAGGCGAGTCGGGGCGGTGCAGCCTAACCCCGTTTGGATGCAGACTTTCGATGACGGCACGGCCAAGCAGCTGGCCTACGCAAGCCAGGATCGGCTCTGGCTCTTGAGCGGGGCGACCTGGAACAATGTGGGTGGCCCCTACACGTCGACGGATAACTGGCACTCCTTCCCGTTTGGGTCGTTCTGCGTGTTCAACAATGGCCAGGACGCCCCGCAGACGCGAGCCCCTGGGGGTAATTTCATTGCGCTGGCCGGCTGGCCGGCGGGCTGGCAGGCAGGGATTCTGCGACCGTATAAGTCCTTCATGGTCGCTGCCCGGATGGTCAATGACGGCGGTGGGGCGAAGGCCAATACCATTTACTGGTCGGATACCGCCCCGGCTAATGAGCTCCCCCCGAACTGGTCACCCGGGGCGCCGAGCCTGGCCGGATTCCTGCCGCTGCCGGCCAATGCCGGCGATGTGGTCGACATGGAGGAAATGGGCGATTCGTTACTGATCTACACACAAAGCGAGGTCTACGCCCTGACCTTCACGGGTTCTGCAGCCAGACCGATGACCTTACGGAAGCTGCCGATCTCGAACGGCATTGCCTCCCGGGAGTGTGTCAAGCGGTTTGCGAACCGGCATATCTGCCTCGGGCTTAATCGCATCTTTGTCCACGATACGGTCAATCAGATCTATGTGGCCGATGAGATCGTGGAGGAGAAGTTTTTTGCCCAAGTGGCGGACCTCAATCAGGTGCGGGTGGTAGTGAACGAACGCTGGTCGGAGGTGATTATTTACTATCCGACGCAGGCAAGCTTGGGCATTCAGTGTAACCGGGCGCTGGTCTGGAATTGGGAAGATAATACGTGGACTTTCAGGGACTTACCCAACGTGGTCTGCGTGTCCTATGCATTCCTGCCGACCGAAGGGGTGAAGTGGTCGGACTGGAGTGCGACCCGCTGGATTGATCTTACCCAACGCTGGAGCGAGCTCGGCGGCAGTAACGAAAATCTGGGGCTTTTCTACCTTTCACAATCGGATCAGGCGCTCCATCAGGCGGATCTGGGCTTTACGGCGGATGGCACGTATATCGTTTCCCGGCTCGAGCGCACCGATATCGACCTGGATACGCTCCTAAAGAAGCCGACCGACCGTCAGAAGATGGTACGCAGCCTCTACCCGCAGATCTCCGGGCAGGGCGTGGTGGACTTCTACATTGGATTTTCGAACGCCTCCGGGGGCGATGTGCGCTGGAAGGGTCCGATTTCGCTCAATCTGGACGAACGGCCGCGGCGTTACAAGGTGGACGCGGTAGGGCATGGGCGCTATCTCGGCTGGCGGCTCGAGCAACGCAACGGCGGGTTTTATCAATTCTCGGGGATGGAAATCGATTTAGAGGAAAGTTACGCCAGATGATTGGTAGTGAAACAGTTTCACAAAGACAAGGCACTATACAAATGTGCCACGTGGCACATCTATGACATACCAAGCCGGCGAGACCAGTGCGGAAAACGTCCTCGATTTGAGGCGCTATTCGGTGGATGAAAACCGCCGAATCCAGCTTGGGTTTGAGGATCTGGAAAATGCGGTATTGCCGCGGGCGGTGATGGGGATTGCCGGCCTGGGCCTGCCGATGCAGTTCTCGAGCTCCATTGTGGACGGCGACCCGGGGGCCGGGTTCTTTCGGCTCAATAACGCCGCTATGGCAAGCGTTTCGCAAATCTTCATATCCAAGGTTTCCCCGTTAGGCGGCGATCTGGGGCCGGCTCTGATGTATATCGGTGATGATGATGAGGTTCAGTTTGTGAACCGGGACACCTTCAATCACATGATGTTTCGGACTAATGGCGTAACTTTGGATGCCGGAAGTTACGCTAAAATCCCGGTTATCCCGAGCCCTTTAATTACGGGTGTTCCAGCCAACAATGATGTAGTCGATATCAGGATTTACGCGACAAGGATTTAGCAATGAGTATTTTCAGCCTGGGCAAGAGCTCAACAAAGTCTAAAACCAAGTCCTGGGAGGACTATTCCCGGCAGGCGCCAGCCTGGCAGCTGCCTTATCAGCAAGGTGGACTTGGGTTTGCGCAGGATATCTACAACCGCGGGCCGACTAATCCCGTTCTGACCGGCGGGCGGCAAAATCTACTGGATCTATATCGATCCAATGTGCCGGATCTGGCAAACACGTATGAGGCGTTATCGGCCAATTTGTCGCCTGGTCTTGAGACAGCCTATGGGGCTTATAGCGACCTTCTGAACCCGCAGGAAGGGTATTTTGACCAGTTCAGCGTGGCGCGGGAGCTTGACCCGAACGTTATCAATTCCGCCATCAATAACCCCATTCTCAATGAGCAGATCTCAGCCGGTACGGCGGATATCCAGAATGCCTATGACCGAAATTTAGCCGCGGTAAAGGCCGGGGCGGCGGCGGGCGGCGGAACCGGCTCCAGCTGGCGGGCGCTGGCTCAAGGGGATGCGCTCGAGTCGATGGGCAGAAACGTTGCAAACCTGACCTCTGGCCTCCGCGGGCAGGCTTACGGCTATGGCGTTGATGCGGCCAACCGGGCCAATGCGGCGCAGAATGCGGCTCAAATGCGGGCATGGATGCAGGAAGCGGCGGATCTGCAGCGCCGAGGCGGTGTTGCGGGTGCACTTGGCTCACTTGGAGAATACGGGGTAGGTCTCGGCCGCGATGCTCTTGGGTTCTTAGAAAACGCCGGTCAAGGCATTGTGGGGATCGGTGAAGACATGGTGGCCGACCCTTGGAACACGCTTAGAGAGTATTGGAACATTGTCGGCAATCCGTTAGGCGAGGAAGGCTCTGCAACGGGGGAGTCGAAGACCAAAGGCAAACGATCAGGCTTCAGCCTGTCATTTGGGGGTGGCTGATGGCATATACCAAGGCATTACCGGCACTCTGGCCTGGGGGCGGTTCTCCGGGCTACACAGACATCGGTAGCGGTCTTCTCATGGACTACATGCCGGAAGTGCCTTATGCCCCGCCGCCGGCCTTAGCGCCTTCTGGGGGCGCTCTGACGGCCACTCCGCCGCCGAATACTGAGCCGAGCCCGCTCGAGAACATTTTAGGGATTGGTCAAAGCGTTATGCCGATGCTGGCCGCTGGTTTGGCCGGCGGCCCCGCAGGGCTTCTGATTGCGCTAGCCGCCGGCAGTGCGGCCGGGGCGTATCGGAACCAGAAACAATCCGAGCGGAATCGGGAGATTGAGAGGTATAACGCGGAGATCCAGGCTCAGAAGGCAGAGGCAGAAGCTCGTCGGCCATCTGGGAAAGTGGTCGGGAAATCTTTGGTTGATGAAAACCCGGATTCTCCAACTTATGGGCAGGTGATTTATTCGGAGGCGGACGCCCCAAGTGATTTTTTTGAGGGCACGGGTATTGAGGCACAGGCCCTTAATCGTTATTTGAACTCTTTGCCGGAAGATCAGCGCCAGGCAGAGGCGGACAGGTTAGCAAAAGAACGTTTGATTCGAGCAACTACCATCACCACGCCTGCTGGGACAGAAATCAGGCCGGGATATTCATTCCCGGGGATGAGCTCAACAGAGCCAACAACCGTTCCGCCCCGGCCGACTCAGCGAGAGCGTTCCGCGGAATTTGTGGTTGGCAATCTCGACAACCTTGAAACTCGTATTCAGGATGCAGAAAGCCGCTTCGATCCGACCTCAGTTCAATCTATGGCGGCGGATATTCCGCTTGTTGGGAATTTCTTGGCGTCTGGCGCACAGCAGGAGCACCGAGCGGCCGCGGATGAATGGACAACCAACATGGTTTTCCTGCGCTCAGGTGCAACGGCGCGTGAAGATGAGAAGGAATCCACCTATCAAAACTATTTTGCACAGCCTGGGGATGCGCCTGAAACAGTAATTAATAAGCGGGCCATGCGGGCAGAGGCGCGGGCAGAGGCAGAAAAACAGGGGCGGGAAGCTGGCCGACTTGGACCGAGTGAAACACCAACAGTAACGCCAACAGTAACAACACAGGCCGAATACGATGCTTTGCCTTCGGGCGCAGAGTTCATCGAAGACGGAAAGCGATACAGGAAACCCTAAATGCCTAGCAAATTCGGAGGCATCGCAATCGACCCGGAAGAACGGGCGCCTATCCCCGTAACCCTGCCGAGTCCAGAAAATCCTGATGTATCGGGCCTAGCCGCGCGATATCCGTTTGCAGCTGGCGCCGCTCAAGGCATTTCCGAGATGGCGTCAAATGTTGGCAACGTGCTCGGGTTTGACTCTGATCCTACGGTAGACCCTGACTACGCTAAGGCAAGTTATGCGGCCTTTGCAAAAGAAAATCCGTCAGCGGAGTGGGGTAGAGAGACGGCTAGAATTACTCCCGCGCTCGCCTCTGCGGCACTGCCGGGAGGTCTGGCTGCGCAAATGGGCTATAGTCTTCCGTTGGCTACACTTGAAGATGATTTTGAGAAAGCGGCTATTACAGGAGTCGCGTCTACAGGGCTTTTTGGAACTATCGGAAAAGTTTTTTCTGGACTGCGGGGCAATATTGCCTCTCGAGGGAACCTAGAAGGAAAGGCGGCAGAGTTTGCCGAGCGAGGCGGTTACGTCCCTACAGGCTCTTCTGTTGAGCAGATTGCCTCTAAACATCCCTGGACTGCCGAGCCTTTCCGGAAGGCTGCAGAGCGCAATACAGAGATTTTGACGCAGGACGCTATCGCTGCTCTAGGAAATGTTACGGATAACTTGACCGATGAGGGTTTGGAACAGGCTGGCCGAGTATTAGGCAATCAATTCGATCAGTTAGGAAATGTTATCCCGGACGTTAAAATTCCAAGATCCGTCAAGGATTTTTTGGGCGTTCTGGATAAGCGGGCTAAAGTCCTGGCGGAGATCGGACCAGACCTGACACAGGACGTTTTGTCAGGGCGCAACGTAATGATGTTGCGGAAACGTCTTACTACTTTAGGGCAATCCGCCGATGAACTGGTTGCGGGTGCAGCGCATCGAGTTCGGCGAGCTCTGGATGATGCTATTAGCGACGCGGCGCCTGAAGGCACTTCGGAAATTTGGGCAAAACTGCGAGAGCAATGGCGCAATTACGAATACGGTATTAAAAAAATCAAATCTGCAACTGGCAGAGATCCGCTAACTGGCCAGTTAAAGGCGCCAGTAACAACAAATCGGATGCGAAATGTTTACTCAAGCGGTCCGCCGACTCAAGCCGAAACCCGTCAACTGATGGATACGGCGGCGGTAATGTCGAGCGATCTTTTCAAAGAGTTTAGCCCTAACCCGTCTGGAACGGCCGCAGCAGCTAATCTGCTGGATGTCCCGGCCCAAATCACAACGGGGGTTTTTGGCGCTTTGCCGGCTTTAGCTGTCAAGTCTTCTGGTGGCGCAACATCAGGCGCGGTTGGCAGAGCTGGTGCGCTTCAGCTTCTCCCGCCGGAAGAAGAGGAAAAGAGCATCCCGGCTCTTTTGCGTAAAGCGCCATAGTTCCTTAATGCCGTGATAGGCGCCAAAAAGCCAAATGTAGATCACGTACAGAATAAGAACAATTATAAATGTTTCTACAAAGTCCATTATCCAAACCTCTCTAATAACCAATCCTGACCCATCTTCTCTACTGCTGCGGTCAGCAGTTTTTCATAAGCAACCCTGAACTCTGGTTCATCCATTTTGTCGAACGCCAAAGAATCCACCACAAACCAGACATTACCGTTGTTCTTTGCAATCGGAGAGCATAGCCCGGCCTGAATCTGCAGGTATTGGCGATATACATCAAAATCCTGAAATTGATCCTGGTTGTGAAATGACGCTTGCAGCATGGCAAAAGCCAGCCGGTGAAATCCCGGGTTCCTGCTCATTTTTACTTCTGCCATAACGCATTCGCCTGGATGGATTTTTTCCAGCCATTCTTCACCGATTGCAGAGTCGGCGGCTAACCCGTCTCGAGTGCGAACCATGCTAAGTTTCATTGATCTCATCCCTGACCTGATGCCTGACCTGATCCCTGATCTGGCGTCCGACCTGATTTTCTACCTGTTCCTTGACCTGTTCCTTGACCTGATCCCAAGCCCGATGATCTTTGTTCTGTTTCCAAACCTGGCCTTCGACCCGCGCCCAAACCTTATCTAAGACTTGACCTTTAACAACGCTCATCACGGCTCTGATCCTTGACCTGCTCCCAGACCTGACTGTAGGTTTCATCAACCCGAAGCCAGACCTCGCCCAAAACCTTAGTCCTGACACCCCGAAATTGATCCCAGAGCTGTGCCGAGATCCGGTTCCTAGTCTGCCCCCAGATCTGTTTCCTAACGCTCATTGATCTCATCCCAGACCTGACTCCTGACCTGATCCTTGACCTGATCCCCGATCTGTTCCCAGACCTGTTCCCAGGCCTGACTCCTGACCTGATCCCAGACCTGACCCCCGACCTGATTCCTGACCTGGACCCCGGCCTGATGCCTGACCTGACCCCTGACCTGATCCCAGACCTGAACCCTGACCCAATCCAAGACCTGACCTCTAACGCTCATTGACCTGCTCCCAGACCTGATCCCAGACCTGATTAAAGACCTGACCCCAGACCTGATTAAAGACCTGACCCCAGACCTGATCCCTGACCTGAACCCTGACCTGAACCCTGACCTGATCCCCAACCTGAATCCAGACCTGATCCCTGACCTGACACTGGACCTGCTTAACGTTCATTGCCCTGCTCCCAGACCTGATCCAAGACCTGACCCCTGACCTGCTTCCTGACCTGGCCCCAAACCCGAGCCAAGACCTGCTTCCAGACCTGTCCCCCGACCTGATCCCAGACCTGATCCCTGACCTGATCCCAGACCCGAGTTTCGACCTGATCCTCGACCTGATTAACGCTCATTGACCTGCTCCCTGACCTGTTCCCCGACCTGCTTCAAGACCTGATCCCTGACCTGATCCCAGACCTTCTCCGAGACCTGCTTCCTGACCTGACCCCCGACCTGATCCCAGACCTGAAACCTGACCTGATTCCTGACCTGATTCCTGACCTGATGCCTGACCTGATGCCTAACCTGGCCCCGGGCCCGAACCAAGACCTCGTTTCCAACCTGTCCCCCAACCTGCCACCAGACCTGATGCCAGAACTGATCCCTGACCTGATCCTCGACCTGATCCAAGACCTGACCCCTGACCTGCTTAACGTTCACGTCCTGAACGCCACCATCTGATCTTCACCAGTGACAAATGCCTGGGCCTTTTCAGGGTCAGAGATATCCGGCGGAATCGGCATGGCAAACTCTCGTCGCGTTCCGCACATTGCCCGCAGGAACCGCTCGCGTCCGATATCAGGAATCTCTACCTCGACAACTTCGCCGATCATCGGGTTAGGGTGCTTGCTGATAGTCCTCGCGTTGAGCTCATCAAGGACAACGTTCCAGCCGATGATTTCAGCAGCGCAACGGCGCATTTCGGTATTATCGTGGTGTAGCGCATCCTCGACAGTCGGTTTACCCATGATCCACTCCGCCGGTACGCGGGTGCCTCGCCAGGAGTAAACCGCCCAACCATCGCGGAACAGGATCGAAGGCCCGTCCTCGCAGTGCAGTACGCCGTCCTGCATACGGATACGCTCGGGCCGATCAATGATGGTGATTGCCTCATCGCCAAACTCGACCAAAAAACAGGACTGCGCCAGCCTCTCTTCCATCCGGAAGACCGGCAGAAGGTTGCCGTTCCAGCCGCACTCTTCGTGCAGGCAGTTCACCATTGCGACCCATCCGGCAGACCATGCGCAGCCGAACAGGGTTTTTGACCAGCTGGTCAGCACCCCCGGCGACGCCGCACGGTGGATCGGCATGGACGGCATTTTGCAGTATTCCAGAATGTCTTTGATCGCCGCTTCGGCCTTTTCGAAGTCTGCCGGATCGGTGCAAAGCCCTTGAGCCAGCCCATCTGCGACGTACTTATCTGCGTTGAAATCCTTCATTCTGTTGCCTCGTGTTTGTGTTTAAAGCAGTAACCTGATTCATGGCTGGTTCGGTTTGGGCAGCCTTTGTGTTTACAGTTCGTCATTAATTTGATCCCCGACCTGATCCCAGACCTGATGCCTGACCTGATCCTCGACCTGATCCCAGACCTGATCCAAGACCTGAGCCCAGACCTGACCCCGGACCTGATTCCTGACCTGAACCCTGACCTGATCCCTGGCCTGATCACTGACCTGATTCCCGACCTGATTCCGGACCTGAATCCAGACCTGATCCCAGACTTGATACCGGACCTGATCCCAGATCTGGTCCCTGACCTGATCCCTAACGCTCACTGATTTGACTCCTGGCCTGATCCAAGACCTGTCCCCAGACCTGATGCCTGACCTGATCCCAGACCTGATCCCAGACCTGAGCCAAGACCTGATCCCTGACCTGATCCCTGACCTGAGCCCAGACCTGAACCCAGACCTGAGTCCCGACCTTATCCCTGGCCTGATCCCTAACGTTAGTCCTGGGCACGCCGATAGCCTTCAGGGGTGTATTCCCGACCTCGGGTAAAGCGGTACTTGCCCGGCGGCAGGCCAATCGGTGCATGGGTGTCGTAAGAACGCAGATGCTTGAGGTGGACCACGTTATCGATCTCCACATAGGAGACAAACTCGTCCTGATCGTAGACCGTCACGTCAGAAACAGGCAGTACGTGATGATGCCCAGTTTCCGAGTGCGCGACGATATGGTGGCCATCCTCAGGTTCCGCTTTCTTAAGATCCGCAGGGATCTCGTCAACCCGCATGATCGTTACATCACCCTGAGCAACCGGGCGGGTTTCTGTTTCGTGGTAAAAGTATTTCATTTCATGCCTCTCGGTAGATATTTAGGTAACGTCTCTTTTATGCAGTGACGCTCTGCAGTCGTCCAGATCCCGCCCTTTGTGGGCGCAATCCAGATCGATTGTTTTTGTGTGTTAGTGAGCTCGGACCAGGCTTCACAAGCCATCTTAAATCCATCCTCATTGCCGTTTTCACCTTCAAAAATGCCCTGCTTAATAGCTACGATAGAATCCCATAACTCGCGGACATGCTGGTTATGCTCCACCAGATCCGCCACGGCGCCGTTAGCATCATCGTCTGTGTCGGCTGAGATCCCGCAGACCAAGGATAGGCTATAGCGTTTGGCATAACTGAGCGCCGATCCGTACCCATGGGCATTGGCTTTGTCCGTAGGGACCGCTACAGGGCCGCTAGAAAGCCATTCTCCAGACGCATGGTAGAGCACCGTCTCTACAGCAACCGTCCCGTCAGGCCCTTGCGTGGCCTTCTGGATATAAGCGATCCCATTGTCATTGAGCGGGCCTTTAACGGCATCAATGACCGACTTCAGAGTGGCGTACTTTGAGCGGAAATGCGGGTTTTCCGCATCGAGTTCAGCATGATTCATGGCCTGTTGCGCGGCGATTAATGCGGTAGTGATCTCGTTCATGCGGAAAGCCTTTTGATTTGTTCCTCGAGCTTGTCTATCCGGCCATCCATATAGGCCAGTGCAAAACACATTTTCAGTGTGTCATCCAATTGGATACCTTTAGCGTTCATTACCAAATCAATACGTTTGCGGGTCGATTCGGATAAGTCTTCGTATTTCTTCATGTCAAAGGCACTAGGTAGTTAGTAAACGCTTCGCCGAAAACCATGATGATCAGGACAATTGCGGCAAGGATTGCGTCTTTTTTGTTTGTCATGTTTTGTTCTGTTGCATTAAGTTGATAGCTAAAGTACAGTACAAAAACTAGTAAATCAATAGGAATTTGAGAAATGTTGAAACGCCCCGAGAAAAGCCAGCTAAACGTACTGGTGAAAGAGGTCACCCATAACAAATTCAAGCGAATGGCCAAGAAACTTGGCGTCACACAGACTTCGCTGATAGAGAAATGGATCAACGAAGAATACAAGTCGGTTTATAAGAAATGAGCCACTACTACTGTTTTAAGTGTGGCGAATCGATCCGGGAAGCAGATATGAAGCGATGCCGTATCTACAACCCTGACTCGAGACGAGTTCACTGGCACCCGATGTGCCCAATTTGCGGGGAGTTAGATGATCTTACGAATGAGACATACTCATGCGAAGAATGTGGCCTGCAGTGTCCAGCTGAGCATTTTGACGGAACAGACGTTTGTATGAACTGTGAGGTAGAGAGCAATGAGCCAGTCAGTAGAAATACTTAATCATTTGAAACGACATGGGAGCATTACCCCGGCCGCAGCTCTCAGAAAATACGGTTGTATGCGATTAGCCGCCCGGATCTGTGAGCTCAGAGCGCGAGGGCATCGAATCGAGACAGACATTCAGCCGGAAAGGTATGCGGAATATCGGTATCACAGCAGAAGGAAAAGATGAACATTAAGGATCGGGTCGGTGTTCAGGAGGCTCGGGTCTGGCTTCAGATCCGGAATCAGGTCTGGTTTCAGGTCAGGGAGCAGGTTGAGGACGGGGTCTGGGATCAGGTCTTTAATCAGGTCTGGCATCAGGTCGGGAGTCAGGCCTGGCATCAGGTCCGGGGTCAGGTCGGGGGTCAGCTCTTGGATCAGGTCAATGAGCGTTAAGGATCAGGTCAGGGGTCAGGTCAGGCATCAGGTTTGGGTTCAAGTCTGGGTTCAGGTCAGGGGCCAGGTCGGGGATCAGGTCGGGAATCAGGTCAGGGATCAGATCAGGGATCAGGTCGGGGGTCAGGTCAGTCAGCAGGTCTGGCATCAGGTCTGGTGGCAGGTCTGGGAGCAGGTCAATGAGCGTTAA
>JAAUYM010018082.1_pt1 | contig 29958 bp, 25 predicted proteins | sample 7278001 | NCBI WGS metagenome assembly JAAUYM01 (sample SAMN14350224, study PRJNA611818) | marine sediment metagenome | isolation source: surface marine sediment (1.8m) | place: French Polynesia: Moorea | collected 2018-08
CTTTTGGTGCACTGCAGAACTTACTCATAGTAAAGTTTGAGAGGAGAGGTGGGGAGAAAAACCGGAACCAGCATTTTTCTCTCCCTCCTCTCCTGCAGCAAAATAAAAAAAAAGTTTCTATGTCTATTACTATAATCGCTCGGAGCGGGGGAGAAGAAGGACCGACAATAGGAGGGGCCAAGACTGTAATTGTTGTTCTTGTGTCTCCGCCTCCTTCCTTCCTCCCTCCTTTCTTTGCCAGACAGACTTCACATTCTTCCACCAGCAAGGAAAAAGAGAAAGTTCTCTTCAGACGTTTCCGCTTCGGTAAACTTTTAATAAACAAGGACAATTGAAAAAAAAAAAAGCTTGAGTGTCTTCGACTAAAATCTGGCTGGCGGGTGGCAAAAAAAAAGCTGAGATATAAAGAGATTCGAATGCCTGTTGCAACCATCGTCGTCCTGAGCGGCGGCGTCACGAACTTACTAGAGCACTACTACGTAGTGGTGCACAGCGGACTACGTTGAAATCGACGTGGGATTGAAAGACACTCCGCCTACTAGGTGCATCGCCGCTTAGCTGTACGTACTAGAGGACCAAGTTTAGCCATAATAAGTCTCATTTTTCCCTCCCAGATGTAAACCCTCCTACCAAATCGATAGTTATTAAGTGCAACCAGAGTTGCCCATGTAAGCGGAGTTAACTGTAGTACTATTACTATAGTGGAAGAAAGAAAGCTTGCTGTCTTCTCCCCTTGAAAGGGCTGATAAAAGTTTGCTTCAAGCACGCAAGGAAACATAGGCGGAAAAAGAGACAGAATCGGAAAAGAAAAAATATCATTTTTTCCCTTCTTCAGTACTAGTACAGTTCCTCTTGGTTAAGACCAAGGCAACATAATCGCACAATTGTGAAAACATGTATTTAAAGTTCGTGGATAATATGCAATACTGCAACCCCGCACCTTAATTTGCAAGAATTCCAGAAAAAATAGAAGTGCCATTTACGGCCCACGATCTTACAAACTTTTTTTTCTTATGGCTGCTTCCTCGTCTTTTCCCTGCTGCCTGTGGAAGTGAGCTCCGCGCTACCAATTCGTCTTCTCCCTCCTTCTTCTCCTACCTAACCAAGTCCCACTAACGATTCGAAGGGTGGGAGAGGGAAAAAGCGCGCTCCTAGAAAGAAGGACGAGGAGAAGTGGCTCCAAAAACGCTTGTCGGAGAGTTGGTGGCGAAGGAAGAAGGGTCATCCTGCAAAAAAGAGCCTGAACCGTCGAAGGCCTTTTCAAAAAAAGAGAGAAAGGAGTCCAAAGGCAGCAGCTGGAAGCACAAAAGAAAGAACTGGAAAGAAGAAAAGAAGGGTCCTATAACGTACTAATAGTGAATCGTCGCCTATCGCCAACACTTTTTTTTTGTTTCGCGTGGTGAGGTCAATTGTCACCCTTCCTTCCACCCTTCCTGGCTGCCTCCCTGCGTCAAATGGCGTTTCTGCCATCAGTTCTTCCCGTCATTTACCGACCGGCAGCCAATATTCGCTGGAAGCTACTACTGCGACTCTGAGTCAAACAAAGTCAAAGCGAGCAAAGTGCCCTACATTCGCACTCTCTCTTCCTCCACCGCAAAAGAACAAGAGGAGGAAGAAGAAACAGCATTACAAGCTCTGACACCCCAACGAGAGGGAGCGGGGAGAGCCATCCTTCTTCTTTCTCCTCCTTCTCCCACCCCTTCAGTCTGAACATGCGATGTTTGTCTCCCTCATTCACTCACGCACGCGGCCAAGGAGAGGAGAAACCCGCTCTCTGACCCCCCCCCTCCCCCCTCGCCCTCCCCTCAGCTGCTTGGGAGTGACTGTGGTGTGAAGGATGGTGGGCACTGGAGGAAGGAGAAAATTCCCGAGGGAGAGGGAGAACGACAAGGAGGCCTTGGAGTTCGTGGCGTTGTTGTTGCTTGAGGGAGAGAGCAGAAGTAACAGCAGTGCGAGTGAGTGAGTGAGTGAGTGACAGCTGCTGAGGCGAAGCATTATAGACTGACTGAACCAGGTGAAGCATTTTGGTGTCGCGGTGATAATGCACAGTTTCCACCTGCCACCATGTTGAACGTGCGCAAGGGCCTCTTCGCCTCACGAAGCAAGAAGCAGCAACAGGAAAAGCAAAAGAGTAGCGGAGATCGGCGCAGACCCCGAGACAAAAGCGCCACCAAGACAACCGTCGACAGCAACACCCTCCGAGTACCAACCCTCGACCTCCGGGAGGAAGCCGACAAGCTCAGGGAGATCACCAGCATCAGGGCGGAGCAGGAGCAGGAGGAGGATCAACAGCATCGGGCTGCTGGCGAGGGGAGTCGGAGGTTCCTGAAGGTGGAGGACTCCACGGCCGCCTCTAGCAGCAGCAACAGCAACAGTGCTGGCCTCAGCAGGGACAGCGGCGTCTCCCTACGCAGCCAGGAAAGCAGCAGCTTGGAGAGCGGAGCGGAACAGCAGCACCAGCAGGACCAGAAGCGCTTCCCGCAGGTGCTCCCGCCACCGATGAGTGCTGAAGCTAACCAGGAGGAGGAAGAGGAGGAGGAGGAGGACGATCTGGTGGAAAATGACGACAAAGGCGGTGCCGGCGCTGTCGCCGTTGTACCCGAGGTGAACTTGCTCAGCGTGCTTGCAGAAGAGGACGCCGACGATGAGGTTGACGTCGACGTTGGGGGTGGTGACAACGACGACGACGCCCTCCTGGCTGAGCTTCTGGGCCGGTCCGGGGCGTCCTCGGGGCAGAACCTATTGCTGGACCCGCCGTACAGCTTCGGCGGCGGGTTGGCCTCGCCGGTGGCTCATCTGGAGCAGCAGCAGCAGCAGCTCTACCAGCAACACAGCGGATATGGCAGGAGAGACTCTCTCGAGGTAAGAACAATACGGTACAGTACATACCGAGTACAGCAATGTCTGTACACATAGGAGCAAAATATCAAACTGCCTTTAGTTCGTATACTGAAAATTTTCCTTGAAAACCGGGTGACACCGGGTTCTGGCGATTAATTTATTTAAAATTTTCCTGTTTTCGGATAATGGGGTCAAAATTAAAAGTGATATACCATGCTTTGCGCTCGGAGAAAAGCCTAATCATAAGAACGGACTCCGTGTTATTGCATGCTTGCTTTTTTTTTCCTGCCAAGTTGCGCAAATTCAAATGCAGCTTTCCACTTTTGGATATTGTGAGCACGACTCCCTAGAGAGCGCTTTCTCCTTTACTTTTCCTTTCTGCTTTCCAACCTGAATCTTCACGCCCCCTATACCCACCAATAAGTACTGCAAGTGGCGCGTGAGAAAGAACGATTTGCAAGAAAATCCAATGAAGTCGGGATGGAAGAAATCGGAAAGGAAATCATCAGACATGACATGACGTACGACGTAGTAGGTAACCATGCTACATTTTTTTGAGACCTTAGTGAGATTTTTCCCTTCCTCGCAAAAGTGCTGTGCAAACATAAAGCAGGTCGAACTCTACTATTGTCAACAACCAAAGAACATTTCTGGATATTTTTTTGCCATTGTTCTCCGCTTTCATGCAACGCTTGGGGGGGGAGGGAAGTGTAATGGCGCCTCTTCTTCTTCTAACTACGTAAGGTTACGTTTTATGACTGCAGCCGTAAAAGCTCTCCTCTTCTTCTTTCGCTTTGGCACCATCTTCTTCTCTTTCTCCTCCCCCCTTTTACGATGGAAAGCACAAAAAACCCACAAATTATGACGCGCAAACCCTTGAAAAAAAAAACCAAGCGCTTAAAAATCCGTAAAGCATTCTTTACTATTTCAGTTAAATACGTGTATACTACTCGTATAGATTCGTTTTTTGAGGGGAACTTAATACGAGTAGTATACATATTTAACTGAAATAGTAGAGAATGCATTACGAATTTTTAAGCGCCTTTGTTTGTTCAAGGATTTGCGCGTCATTATTGCTTCCTGATACGTCGTCATCCTCATACCGCGAATCTCACTGCGTTAAAGAACTAGAAGAGCTAAAAAGCAGCGAACCACCAATTTTTTAAACCGTGTGACAAAATGCCGGGGGTAAAGCGGAGAGGAACTGCAATTCCACCACAATATTGAAACAGCAAACTCAACCAACAAGGCAAAAAAGTGGCAATTACACACCAAATTTTGCCACCCTCGACAAAAAAGTTAAAGTGGGAAGACCCCCGCCGAGGTGTCCTACCATGACCACGACGCAGCACTTTAAAAGCCCCCTTTTCCACCCCTCCCTTCAAGGCCACGAGCACTCCCCGCTGGTGGGTGCGAACAAGACACTTTCCCTTCCCGACGGGACTTTTCAGGATTAAGTAACATATCTGCAGTAACAAATCTTGGTGAAACTACATTTAACCATTGACAGTGTGTGCTACTAGTATAATGACATGTTTCTTGTAAACCTGTAATCAGTGGAATTTGATATGCTACCACCAAAAGCAAGGTTGGCCCTCACTTAGTGAAGGCAAATTAATGTAGTAGAAGCACAATGATAAATTGTCCCGTCGGGTTGTCTACATAATGGAAGCACCTTTGAAGGAGTGGGAGCAAGGGAAGATGGTTTTTTTGTCCCTTCCCTGTTTCCGTGTGGCATTTACACGTGTTTTCCCTTTTTTTCTCCAACACCACCGTCGCGTGTTTATGAGCACTACTACCGACGGTCTCTTAGTAAACTCTCCCACCAACCCTCCTCCCCCATATTTTTGCACTACTCTCCCGGCGCGCGTCTTTCTTGTGACAAAAGGCTCCATTGGGGGGGGGAGGAGAGGACGGAAAAATGAATAAGGCAGCGGATATAAGGCGGCGTCACGACAGAAACGCATAACACACACTCCAGTTCCGGGGGAGAGCGGGCGGATGGATATGGCTTTGTTTCTTTTCCTGGTGTTGACTCTGGGGTGACCCATGTGTGTGTGGATGATTGCACATCAATTTGGACACTTGAATTGACTCTCCCGGTTTGTGTAAGCCAGAGGAAATTATGTACCTACCTCCTTAGGGTACGAGAGTTAATGATCGAAAGGAATGCGTGTTTGAGCGTGACGCAGATTCTCCCCGGCCTCCTTTCCTGCAAGGCTTCCTCTCTTTCCTCCTCCTCCTCCTCCTCCTCCTCCTCCTCCTCCTCCTCCTCCCACGACAGCCAAGCGAAACTCTGCTGCCTTGCGACACAGCAACACCTCTCCATGACACAATGGCGCCAGGAGAAGAGGGGGGAAGTGGGGAGGCAACAAAGGCCACGCCGACCCCATGCCAAGCAAAGGCAAAAGCTCTAATCGCTCAGTAGCTTTGGTGCCTCGTGTGGAACTGGAGAGACGACAATGCTCATTGTCATTTAGATTACCTTAATCGTGCGCTTGCTTTGGAGAGAGGGAAGGGATGTGTTGCCACCAGAGAAAGACCCTGAAAAGTTGCCAGGAAAAAGGAGAGGAAGGAAGGAAGGAAAGGAGGAAAAGTGCAACCGTCAAGTTTCCAAGTTTGCCTCACCCTTCACTGGTACTTCCTGGTTGGTCGCTCTCTCACCCCCTCCTCCTTCCCGGCTCCTGCTGTTGCGTCTGCGGGCGGCGTTAATATCCTGTGGCATACTATGTACTGGTGCACACACACACACACAAAGGAGACAGCGGTGAAGACGACGCAAGAGGGAGGAGAGGGATTTTTAGCGTGGCCTTTCATGGCCTTGGTGTCCGGGCACAGCGCCGACGACATAGATGACAAAAATGTGAATTCTGAATGGCACCATCATGGCTTCATAGAGGCGCACAATCGACAAAGGAGCAGCAATCAGCGCGTATGATTGTGTGACCTTTACGTGGGAAGGTCTGCACCTGTGACTGCATATGGCGGGAGTTCTCTCTCACTCTCCGAGCCGTTGGCGTCGGGCGTGCTTTGCAGGCTGGGGCGAAGAGGTAGATGGTGGTAGGAAGGGGGCAAAGGGTGTCACCACGCTCACCCACAGCACAATTTTTGCCAAGGTCTTTGCCCTCCCTCCTCTTTCCCACAGCTAGCGGGTCAAAGAAATGTTCTTGTGGAGAGATCTTCATTCCCACAAGAGCAACACTGACGAAGACACGCGTGCGTTCCGTTCCGTGGACCTCCTTATTCCACACACACACCTACTAACAGACGGCTGTCGTCGATTCATTCTTGGCATTCGACTGCCACCACCGCCACAGTCAGATCCTTGGGGACCAACAGCCAACAGGAGAAAGAGTCTCAGTCTGAACGCGGCCATTAAGAGCAAAAGTACAGAGGCAATGTTCCCGGTGAACTCATACTGCTGCCATTTAAAAAACTAGTGGGTTTTTTTTTCAAACCTCCCTTTTTTTTGCTTAAAATCGAACTTCTCCAAAGTTACCTCATCAGCCTCCTCCGCCGAACGTTCCTGCTGCTGCTACCTGCATGCCGTGAAACTTTTCTGCCTCCACCAGTTAAAAAAAGTGGAAGAGAGGGTGGATAAAGAAGGCAGGAAGAGGAGGAAGAAGAACTTTTTTTTATATTGCCGAAAGATCAATCGGCCACTACGCTGAGGTTATGGAGTCACCCACTCAGCCCCGAAGAGTTTGGCAGATCCCGAAACCACACTAAAATGAAGTAGCAGCAAAGCTACTTGTCTTCCGACTTCTGAATTTGGTTGTGACGTTGGTTGGCAAGTCCAACGAGAGTGGGGTAAAATGTCCTCCACTTTTGCCGCGCTCACGGCGCCTTCCAACGTGGGCTTGGACGAACAGGAGAAGGAGGATGGGGAGGCGACCGAGGAAGAAGATCTGCTGGGACAGGCAGTCACCACCACCACCACCACCAACAATAATAATAATAACGGGGACAACGATAACGATTGGCTGCGGGCTCTCATGGAGGAGGAGGAGGAGGACGACGATCAGATGGCGGGAGACGGGAAGAATTCGGCCACGCTGGCCATGTCGGATGCAGCCGCCGCCGCCGGCATCCAGACGTCCAAGTCTTCGTCGGGCAACTCCTCGATGGTTTCAGTGCCGGTCAGCCTAGTGGAGATGGCGGCTGAGGCAGAGGCCACCAGGGGGAAGTTTAGGAGGGACGAGCTGGAGATCATCGTGGGAAAAGAGGGGCTCAGCAGCGCCATGGTTAGTTTGATTGGACAGGAAGAGAAGAATGGATAATTCCAGATGTGCTCCAGTGCCAGCGATTTACCGACCATTGGTTCTAGTTTATTGGTTAGTTCTAGTAACCTAGATTTGTTCTCTCTCTCTCTCCTTATAGTTGTCCGATCTCCACGTGTACGTGATCCCGCGAGAGGCTTGGGAGGCAAGGCGGAACTTGGCGGACAAGTCCGTCGTGGAGAACTGCGTCTCCGTCGGGTTCGTCAGGCAAGTTCAGCATAAAAAATAATAACAACCTATGGTAGACAAACTTCGCAACAGTCGTAAGAAATAAAACTTTGTCTCATGAGTCCAGTGCCGAAAGTAAGGAAGAAAAATCCTTTTTCATAGTAGTAGTAATTCCTATTTTTTCTTCAGCAATTGCACTGCTAGGTTCTTCCTCTTATGGAGGGAGAGATGTAGTAGTACCTACATACAGATAAGAAGAATAAAATGCATCAATTTACATAAAACTTCAATCTGTGAAAAGTTGCTTTTCCTTTCTCTTCCTCCTATCCAGGATACTGGCGGACCTCCCCATAGCCCAGCTCCGCTCTGAGCTCCGTCAGCAGCTGGAAGAGAACGCGCTGCCACCCTTCTTCGCCTACGTCCGAGGGGTCGGGAGGCACTTCACAGAGGTAGGAAAAGACATAGGCAATAGGTAGGGTTGGCAGGTCTAGGAAACCTGATGTATTGTAGCTCACCCAATCCCAAAGAAAGTATTAACAAATTTTATAGTAGTCAAGACCCAAGCAGAGTTATTTATAGCCAAAATGGCTATAAGTTGACTAATACTAATAACTTTTGTAGAAATTGTGTACTTTGGGGCTCAGCTACATACTACGAGTATATTAGCTAATATTAGTCACTTTTTGGTGTGTAATCACTTTTTTTTAGGAACGTGCTGATATTAGCGCCGACTGTTGTTGTCACCTGGCAACCCTAACAATACGTAGGCATCATCTGGTGGTTTTTTTTATCTGGTATCGCATGCTGAGAAAGCCCGTCTGGGGCTCTGGGGGTCGGGGAAAGAGTTGATATGGTCCCCGAATTCAATTTCCCGTCCAGTCAGAATTCGTCGTCAATGCCTTTGAACTCCATCTCCTTCTCCTCCTCCGGAGTCAATCCATTCCTGGATCCTCCATTCCTGCGTAGAGTTGTCTTGGGAAGGAAAGGAGGAGGAGGAATGGCGTGTCGTGTCGGCGCCATCCAGAAACCGATACTCGCGCTCTCTCCGCCAGCTTCAAAAGAAGCCTCCCCCGTCTCCCCTCTTCCAACGAAGAAAGCAATTTTGTGGCGGTGTCACCATACGCGGAAGTCGAAGTGGGAAAATGAAGAGTGCTTCTTCTTTTCTTTTTTTTCTTTCGACATTTGCCCTGGTGGTGGACTACTTCTTTCTTTCGATCCCGAAACCAGCCAGACTGGAGGCACAAACTCTTGTGCGCTACCAGTGGTAGAGCAGGGCCAGGTCGAGATTCCAACCGCAGTCGGGATTATTCTCACGGCCTTGGCGTGGGTCGTGGTTGAACGGTTTAAAAAGCACAGTTTCAGAGACGTTCGAGATACTAATGAAAACTTTCAATATTTTATTTTACAAATATTTTCACATTTTTACGATGTTGTACTTCGGATGCTTTTGATACAGTAAAGATTTTTTTTCTCAGGCGGCGAAAGTTGACTGTATGAACATTAGAAAAACTTTTAATAAAACGCTTTTAAGCATCTGTCTGCGACTTTTGCTCGCAATCGTTCTGTGGCGAAGCCGACAGGTCATAGATGCAGCGAGTTGCATTCAGTGTTGCTGTTGTTCTTCTTCTTGGGACAAGGTTCGACTTTACAGGCAGAAATATTTGGTGGGAACCCCCCCTAAACTCTGTTCGATGTAGGGTACCCTCCACTTTAAACTACATGTATGTTTGAAATGCTTGTCCCAAGTCTACTATTTGAAACCCTGCCTTCACGCCGCAGGTCGTTAAACAGAGTCTCTTCTTGTTTTTCGTCCTTGCCTTTTCGTGTAAGTGGCCAATCTTTCTCTTCAATTGTGCAATTTTATTTGCTTATTTTCCTTCTTCCCTCTTTTTTACGCAAACCTGGTAAACGAGAATAGTCCGACCTTGAGACCGATTTTTCTTTTTCTTTTCCTTCTTTTTTCGGGATTTGAAAGCAACAAGCTGACTGGAAAGAGCAGAGCGCTGTGGTGAAAAAGCAACTCTAACTTGAAGTAGTGAAAAATAGGGGAAGGCAACGTTGTGTAACAGATCTACTAGATTGTATAGTACATTCATATTGGTGACTTCAGATATGCCGTGGCTTTTCTTTTAGTCGTTTCTAGTACCTTTTCTCTCCCTCCCTCCCTTCCTCCTCTTTTTGTTTCCATCCAATAAAGAGGCGTAATAGAAGGAGAAGACTGGAATGGAAGAGGAAGAGAGGCCCCCCTCTCTTGCGTACATAACTGCCAGGTAGAAAAGGAAGCTTGAGAGAGGAGCAGGAGGCACAGACCTCTGTGTGCGGGGAGGAGAGAAAGAAAGGAGGGGAATACTTGTACTGTGGAAGAGGTTGGAACAGTTAAGGAAGAAGCTTTTTCCTCCTCTTTCTTGCATGGAAAAGGGGGGTGCAGGCCAAACCGTGGAGAGCCTCTCCTCCCCCTCCGCCCGCCAGAGACTGGCCATTACTTCTCTCTTTTTCCGTGGTCACTCTGGTCACTCGTCCACCGTGCGTCAGTCAATTCAACGTGGGGAACTACTAGACGAGAAATTTCAGCCAGCTTCTTCCGCTCTGCCGGGCGGGCTTCATGCGTTGGCCAGTACTATGTACTGAACCGTGTGGCGCAGAATGAGTGCAACTCAATATCATAATTAACTGACATTACAGTATTATTAGTAGAAAATTGATATAGCTAAACAAGATTAATATGAAGACTTGTACAAGGTCTAAACTTAACTTAATCCCTTCCTTGATGTTGTCTCCTCCATGCAATTCTTGGACATGTTGCTGATGGTGCACTTGCCAATGGAAGTGCTAAAGAGCTGTTTTTTACTCCTGCTTCGCTGAGAAGGTGTTGATGACTTTGTTCATGTTGTTATTTTTCTCCTCTATTATGCTGATAAGCTTTTGTCAGTTTAGGAGTTGAATGAAAGACATGATGGCCTCTAACTTGGCCAAGTTCCTCTTTGTTGTTGTTGGTCATCTTGCTCCTGGAGCACTCTCTGATGCTGAAGTTGCTGTGTTTGCACTGTGGATGACTGATAAAATCATTCTTGACATTGCAAAACACTTGGTTCATGTTTTTTTCCGTTCTTCTTACGGAATAGACTCAATTTCTTTCTCAGCCTTCATTTCTTTATAGCTATCTATACCAGATAAGCATGGCAAGTAATGAAACAGTTGCACTCATTCAGCGCCACACTGTACGAGTACAAGGTACCTACGAGTACATGCAGTACATTCGACGAGAAATCGAGACATCTACGTAGTACGTACCTAAGAGATTAGCAAAAGTTGCTTGCTGGAGACATATGGAGAACTGTCTTGAGTAAAAGGCAGACTTCACTTTGCTTGCTTGCCTGATCGACCGCTTTTGGTTGCATGTAACTGGGGTACCAGTTCGGGCCGGAGGAGGAGGAGGACGAGGAGGGAGTCAACAAATTGTTCGCAGCAAACGATTAGTTGCCTGGATTAGTGGTGCAAGCGAACGAGGAGGAAGAGAGGAGAGGAGAGCAAACGAAATAGGACCAAGTTAATGGCAGCAAGGCACAGAATGGAGCCAACATAAATGATGACGGAGAAGGGAGAAGAAGAAAAAACGCTGATATCCTTACTTCCGCCAACATCTCTTGCGGTCACTCGACGGAGCAACAATTTTGCCGTTAAACAAGGGAAGGGAGAGGGAGCTGCTGTTGGTGTCAACCCTTTTACTGCGCGGGCGAGAGAGATGGTGGCCGGAACCAGGAGAGGGAAAATAAATTGCAAATTACTCCCTCAACACGGCAGGAGAAAAGGAGGAGGAGGAGAAGCGAGTAGTGGAGAAGGAGAGAACCATGAGGAAAGTTTTTGTTTTGCGGCTGGAAGCACGAGAGAAGAAGGGAGGGAGAGAGGGCTTCTGTTTTCCCCCTCCTCCCCCTCCACTCTCCATTCTCTTTCCCTTCTTCCGTCCTCCCTCTTAGCTTCTGATTCTCCTTACCGTCTTCTTGTTCTAGTACCGTTGTGGCCTTCACTTCTTCTCCCCCCCCCTTCTGCTCCCCTTCTTACCTTGCTCTCCCTCCTCTTTCCCCTACGCCCCTTCCTTCATCTCCTGCTGCACAGCAGCAAGCAGTGCTTACTAGCACCACTGGCCGAGGAGAGAGAGAGAGAGACAGAGAGAGAGAGAACGTTCCATCTATCATAGAAATGCTTGATCGCCATGAAGATTCTCTCGCAAGAGGAAAAACCCAAATACGTCCAATGTCTTATGTACCGTACATTCGCCAGTTTTTCACACGAAGTTGGATCTCCGGATTGTGAGGCGACCGGCCCCCCCTCCTTCTTTCTCTCTCCCTCGTCTTTCTTTCCTGCCCCGCCACCTGACGGCCCACCAACTCGCTGCGTCCTTCTCCCTCCTCCTCCTCCTCCTCTTCCTTTTCTTCCACCATCCACCTCCACCTTTCACGGCTCACGAGGGCACTTTTTGGCGACACGATACGGGACAGGACGATTGGAACAAGGAGGCACAACCGAGGGAGGGAGGAGGAGAGGGAGGGAGGAGAGAGAAAGACCGCTTTAGGAACACGAAAGGGCATGAGGGAAGAAGGGAGGCAGAGGGGGAGAGGAGAGGTGGAAGAAGAAGAAATAGAAACTACTACTGCTTTCATTGCCTTGTTCTAGCGGCGCTAACGCCGCCGCCGCCGTTTGTCCATGAGTTGAAAGAGGCCTCCTCTTCCCTGACGACGACAGCGGCGGCCCCTCGTCTCTCTGCTTCTTCCCAGGCGTCAGCTGTGCCGCCACCGCGAACACCCCCACCGCCGTCGTCGCCGCCGCCGTCGCCGCCGCCGCCGCCGCCGCCGCCGCCGCCGCCGCCGTGGAGGTTCTCGAAATAGCACAGTGCGAGTGTGGGAGCATAGCCTGGAAGGCCTCATATCAGCCTTGGGTAGATTAGGAGAAGTGTGAAAGATTACAAGTCACCCCTACATCACGGGTCTTCTGCTGATCTCACGTACAGGATAAATTCCCGCCGAAACTTACGTGCACATACCGTAGTGAATGGAAAGTTCTTGCGGTCTTCTCAGAACTGGCTCGGGAACTGGCAATCTGTTGGAAGGTGACGTCGGCAATTTATCATGTCCAACTTTTTGCCCTCTTTATAGTGAGAAGAGGATTGTTCCAGCGATGACCAGACAACTAAGTGGACAATCGGCAAAAACTTTTGAAAAGTAAACCACTCGCCTTTGCGTTTTTTTATGCTTTGAAAAGAAAAAAAAACTTTGGCTCTCTCCTCCCTCCCTCCTCCTCTCTTGTGGCATTGCAAAAGAAGGTGCAAAAGAACCGGAAGACAGAAGAGGGAGGGAGTAACAAAAGGAACACCGGGAACAGAGGTGGTGGTAGGTGGCAGTCCAAAAACTTGGCACAACAAGCACCGTCTTGGCTAAATGTTCACAAACACGAAGAAGCTCCAACCATGCGGTTTAAAAAGAGAGAGAAAGAACAAATTTCTGAACTGACGAGCCGCAGTGTACCCAGTTAAGGCAGAAAAGAGCCGAGCACCCCTATTATCACACCTTTTAGGGGCAACTTTTGTGTAGTGCTACGTGTCATCTTAAGCAAAAAGGAGGTCGGCTTGGAAGCTAACGGATGGAGGAAGTACAACGACAACAGCCAAAGGAAAAAAGAGCCCTGTCCCATTTGTGTAAAGTGAGAGTTCTTCCTTCCTTTCACCTCCCTCCTAAGAGAGAAAGAAGGCATTTCGTGTCAAGATGAGGTAACACAAAAAATGGAGGAGGTGCATCGAATGATTAAACAAAAACAAGCTCCTAATGACAGGGCTCTGCTAATGAGAATTGACGAGTCCTTAAGGCATGTGACAGAAAAATTTGGGGACAATGATTCAGCTGCGTCGTCTGAAAGGGAGCTAGCACAATCGTGAGTAAAACTTTTCGCGCATGTATGACGTCTAGTTGAGCCGTCATGAGTGAGAAGCAGCCAAGCGACGACGACAACGACGTGTTCATGCCCCCGCCCCCGGAGGCCGACGCCAGCGATCCCAAGCTGGAACCCCTCAACGCCTCGGACGGCGAGGGAGGAGGCGAAGGGGGCCAAGAGACAGCAGCCAACGCAATGGGGGAGGGAGGAGGTGGAGGTGAAGGAAGAGCTGCCTCGGAGGCCAAGGAGACCTCTTCCTCCAACGTCCTTCACCGCCTGACTCGTGTTCCCGTGGTCTTTCACGATGACGGCGAGGTGTGTCCCGTCAGCAGGGGAGAGAAGTGCTCTCACTCGCTGGGGGGCGACGACGGCGACGGCGGCGGGTACCGGCTCTCCTTTGCCGACGCGTCCGACCAGGAGGAGTACGACGCCCTCCTCAGGGATGGCGGAAAAGTGGAGAACCTGAGGAAGCTGGCCGGGTGCTTCGACGTGGCGCAGAAGCTGAGCCGGATCATGAGCGTTCTCCCGAACGGGTTCAACGGCGTCCGCATCCCCAACCAAGGGCTCTCTTGGGACGACGGGACGCCCATGGCCGGCACGGTCGACGACCTCCTCCCGGTCAACCAGACCCCGTTCGTGCCAAGCCCGCTCCAGCAGCAGCAGGGGCTCATCCCTCCGGGCTACCCCCTCCACCTGCAGCACCCGCAGTACCTGGGAGTGCCCTCTCCAATGACCATGTCGGCCGACCCCTTCTTTAACCCCATCCCGGCGGCCGCCTTCGCCACCTCCTCTTCCGTGCGGGCCGACTCCGGGGTGGGCGAGAGCATCGAGGGCACCACCGTGACGACCACCACCAGCACCGGGTACTTTCCCCCGCTGATCGCCGACGACGACGACTTCGACGGGATGCTGGAGGAGGGAGAGGACGCCCTCCAGGCGCTCCCGGACGCCATGGACATCCGGCGCTACGAGAGGAAGAAGAGGATCGGGCTGAGCTTCCTCAGCAGCGTCAACTCCCAGCAGCTTGCCACCCTCAACCCCGCGCTCAAGTCTTCCATGGATAACTTCCTCAGCCAGTTGGAGGCGTCGGGATTTTCGGTAAGGAAAGTTTACGGGCCATCAATCACGGGTCAGATCGTAAACAGTGGCCTTGGTTGTTGTTTCTTAATTTCTTCCATCAGTCAAATGTCCGCAGTTAAATTTTGCGGTTTAATTTGAAATAAGGATTTAGTGTCTGAACCCTAATTGAGTCTGACTCAATGCAAAAAAAACCATAGAACGGGATCCTACGGAACTATGCAGTACTACGATAGAAAGGGCGAAATTTTCTCCCTACCACTTTGTATCATGCCCCTGACAAGCCATTTCCACAAGCGTTGAGTGCATATTTACCACATATTTCACACTGTTGCCATTTTTTCTAGCAAGATTTTGACAGCAATGTTAAAAACACTACTCTTGTTAGTATTTTTTTCGCCCAAGTGCCTGACAATTACAGTACGTTCTCTTCTTCCTCCTCTTCTCCCTCCCTCCTCTTGGTTAATTTGGCTAAATTTTAAATTAACAGTTTATTTTTATATGGCAGTAGCAGTAGCCATCATCGTGACAGGTTAAGTAGAATAAAGCACACGTCCAATTTGTTTAAAATGAACCTACACGTACCCCTCCTCTCGCAGCTTCCAGTTTTCGTGAGTAAGACAATTGGACTGGACGGGGAAGGGCAAGATGGTGCTGTTGCCGTAGCTGCCCGTAAAGAGGAGGTAGTAGAGGAGGAGTGAGGTTTCTTTATACACTATATATTTTTTTATAACTTAAGAAATAATCTTGTTTCCTCCCATTTTTCTGACAGGTTATTTACATTTCTGCTGTTTAATTGGTTTTGCCTAGTTGATTAAGTACAGGAGATGCGACTCTATTGTCGCCTTTTTTAAGCGCGACGTGCTCGCGCTCTTGGAATTAATCTGGAGGGGGTGGGGGTGGAGGCGGAGGCGGAGGAGAGGGGCGGAAGAGCGCAAACGGAAAGAGATAAAGAAAAAATTACTTTATATTATGATTTCACACATGTTAGACATTAAAAAGCAAGTGTGACAGGTGCTACCAGGTGTGACCAGGTGTGACCAGATAGCCTAATCTAGTATATGAAAGAGATAGGACAAACCAACTTTATATGAGGTGGGGAGGCCTTCGGCTAAAAAAGAAAAAGAAAAAAGACCATTCAGAGTACTCGGACCATATTTATTCGGTCTTTTACGTGTTTGTTCTAAGATTATAATGTCCATCTTGTTTTCAGTTAAAACTTAAATTACAACTGTGTTTTTCTTTCTTTCTACTATTTCCTTTTCTTCTGTTCCCTACACGTGAAACTTTCGAAACTTTTTGTCATAATTTATGAGACAGAAGCAACGTACATAAATGAGAAAAGGGAAGGGGGTGAACTAAAAGAGGAAAGATAGAGCTTTTCTTTTTCCACACTTTTGGAGAACCTAAGACCCAGACGCTCACATGATGACGACTTCAGAAAACCTCAACACTCATCTAGGAATTAATCTAGGAGGAGTTGGAGAAAAAGGGGGAGGAGCAAAAAAGGAGAATGACAATTTGTGAAAATGCACAGACACTTTGCTTAGTTTGCTTACCTCATAAATTTCCTCTTACTAACCAGAGATGCCAGGTTTTCCAGTGACTAAAATGCCAAATTTAAAGTTTTATTTACTGTCTCCAGAAAATTTAAATGCCAAACAGTAAATACAGTAGATAAAATTTAATGCCAAACAGTAAGTAAAATTGAAATTTTTCAATGCCAAACGCTTTTGAAAAATGCCAGTTTTGTGGAATCTGTCATTGAAAAATGCCAGTTGGCAACCGTGTTACTAACTAAAGGCAATAGAGAGCCTTGCACAAGGCCGAATGCTCTCTTTTTTACTGGACTCTTCCTCTTTCCATGAAGAGGAAATGTGCATTACAATCTGGACAAGTCAAAGAAATTCCTCCTCCTCCCCCTTTTCCTGGTCGAACCTACGGCGACCACATCTTCTTTCTCCTCCTTTCCCCCTGTGCTACACTTTAACCCCACAGAGGTGGAAGTAGCCCTGGGGAAAGGATTCGCACTAAATTATGGGTTGCTTATTACCAGCTAGTCTTCATCAAAAAGGGTAGATACTAGCCTAAACTTCTCTGAGTCTGTAATGAGTCACGAAAGTCTCGGACCAAAGGAAACTTCTCAAAAAATGAAATTATTCCAAATTTGGGCATTTTAGAAACTTGACAGTAATATAAACTATTCTGTGTAATGCACTTAACAACATATTTTGAAGATATTAAAATTAAATATACAGTATTTAAAATTATAGCACATTGAAATTTACTACATACAGTCATTGAAGTAAATCTGAGAAGAGTTCACCTCTTTTTGTATACTACATAGGGTTTTTCTAAAGATATTTGATATCATATACTTTAAAGCTATAAGTCATAAATAACTTTTGCTACAAATTTACTGCTCTCAATTTATTATTTAATAACTTTTCTTATTGAATGCACTGTATAAGCTACACAAAGTTTGACAAAAAGAGGGGGAAGAACAGTTTCCATTCCAGACAGAGACTTCCGTGAATGAGTCTGTAGTTTTTATACCATGTGGCACCATGGTTAAATTGTTACCAATAGTGCAAGATTTACTGTGCTGGTATATCTACAAGACTCATGAGTCCATCATCAAGATCTGGTCTTCTAGATTAGACGTAAGGAAATATTATGCGTTATGTATTCCAGATGAGGGTATACATAACATGTCACATACAGTATTATGTATGGCATGCCATTTCTGCCATATCTTGTTACATATAAAATGGTATATTATATGTTAGGTATATACAATATTATATTATATGGTATTATATTGTAAAATATACAATATCTCACATGTGCACATGTATTGTGCAGCGGGGATCTTATATATTTTTGGACTTTTTTACTGCTCAGTTAGCAGCATGTCACTTAAGATTATAGATATGGTAAATACCAGCATTACACTTGAGAGTAAAAAAAAATTAAAAAGGTCCTTAGAGTGGAAGCCGCCATTTTTTTTGGTGCCCCACTTCTCGTTCCTCTTTCGTGGTCCAGAAATCACTCTTTTTCTTCTTCTCCGATCGCGTGCGTTCGCCGCTCTTCCTCCACCTCCTCTCCAGCTCGGCCGCGTCACACCACAACGCCGGCGGCGGCGGCGGCGGCGACGACGACGTCATGGGGAAGAGGGAGGGGGGAGGGAGGGAGGAGAAAAAATCCACCCAAGCGGCAACTCTGTTATTATTATTGCGCACACTTCTTCTCCCCACTTTTGGAAGCAGGGGGAGGTGAGAGAAGGGAAGTTGCTTTCTCTTCCGCCTTTCCTCTTTTTGCGGAAGATTCTGGATGGGCCTTCTTCCAGTAACTGTTTGAGCTGATGGTGACTAAGGATTCTAGGAAGAATTCATTCATTGGGCCCCCCTTATTGCTCACCAGGTTAAAATTAGCGAATGTTTCATTCTAGGTATACTTTACTAGTACTGTACGTGGAAGAGAAGACATCTGTGCGCTCTGATCAAGGTTGTGTGACTATAGGTTAAATGTTTGCGGCTGGCCTCAAACGGGTCTCTTTGCACGGCACTTCCGGTTCCTGTTCGCTGTTCACCTCGCTCTCCCCTCTCGTTCGTTCCAGGTTCGTGCCAAGCAGGAGCAGCACCTGAGGGTGCGCAACTTTCTCCCGCCGCAGTCGCAGGAGCCCGAGATCTTCCTGGTGGGGAAGGACGGCTTCGACGGCAGCAGCATCATCTACGGTCCCGACGGGCGGGCCATGTACCCGGACGGAACCTACGTGGACGAGGTGGAAGGTAACAACGCATCTCGTGGCGACACACACACATAAAAAAAAACCAACATGACGTTGCTGTTGTGGCACCAGACATGTCGATAACATGCCGCAAATGTTTGCGTACGACGACACAACGGATGAGAGGAGGAGGACCTTGTTTTCGGAGAGTGGAGGCAGGCATGCCAATCAATTATTCTCTCTCTCCCTCTCCCTTCTTTCCTCCCTCCCTCTGCCCGAAATGCCTGGGAGTATCTTTCTACCAGCTTCCTCCCATCTCTCGCGTCTTGGAAATGACGGATGGTGGTGCTGTTTACGGAAGCTGAGGGAGAAAGAAAAAATTCCATTAAAAAGAAAATAACAAAAAGATCTGGAAAAGTATTCTCTTCTTTATGCTAAGAAGCAATCTACTTTTTAAGCTGACCTGACACAATAATGTGAGGATGCGTAACTGATCCAAGCGCCACTAAAAACAATGAAAGGTTTGAGAGAAGTCTTTGTTAAAGTGGAAGAAGGTGCATGCATCTCGTATGATGTTGGGATTATTATTACCTACTAATAAGCGACGACGCAACAAGATCTCACCGGCTCTCCCCTCTCCCACTGGGAAATGGGCACGCAGGTTTTGGTCCTTTCGGCGGCTTCGGCGGCTTCGGCAGTCCCTATGGCGGCGCGTACGGCGGCGGCGGCGCCTTTGCCGGCGGCCCCTTGCCCGGCGGCGCTTTCCCCGGCGGGGGGTTTCCCGGCGGTGCTTTCCCCGGCGGTGCTTTCCCCGGCGGTGCTTTCCCCGGCGGAGGTTTCCCCGGCGGAGGTTTCCCCGGCGGCCCCGGAGGCGCGCCTTACGTCAGCAGCATCACCCCCTGGACGGGCTACCAGAACGTCCCCCCGAGATCGACCAACTACCACATGCTGCGTAAGAAAAAGAGAGGACCAGACGATCAAAGAGGATCTACTATCTACTACTGCCTGGATCCTCCTGCTGTGTACATACGTGTTTGCACCTCGATATGGGGAGGGGGAGTGTGACTCCGGGTTTGGCGTCGGGGCTCCTCCCAGTCCTTCTTCCGGCCGGTCTCCACACTGCACCAACGGCAATCTTTCTCTATACTACCTACTACGTACAGTACATAGTAATACAAATGTACATACGTACTACTACTATCCACTAGATGTCATCTTCTTTCACTGTCTGAAACCCCCATTGACGGATCACCATTGCACTTTGCTACTACTACGTACTGTGTCGGAAGAGCCAGTCGGGGGTAGTTGAAGGGAGGGCCTTTGTGGCAGCTTCTTTGTATGTACAGTATACTGTATACGTATTATGTAGTACAGTAGAAGTCCGACGTAGTAAAGTTGGCCAGGGCAGCAGAAGTTTACTATAACGGATTTCCTTACTTAAGCAGAGGGAGGTTAGCAACAAAATACAATTTGGTAATCTTTCCAATTCTTACTATAGCGGAGATTTTGACCATAATGGGGTTTACTATTGCGGAAATCTATTGTACTATTTTGTACCATGTGATTAATCAGTACCTACCGTACTCAGCTCGAGCAAGCAGTTCACAGAGTTTCAATGTACAGTGTAGGTACGTACACGTGTACCTACACTATGTACATATGGACTTTGCAACAGAGCACTGCCCAACATATTTAACTACATTGAGTAACTGTATATCACGTACATTGTGTACAGTATTTTGCCTTAGTTGTACTGAAAGTTCTTCATTACATATACATGTAGTAGAAGACATGACCTGTGTTTTAGACATTCTGTTCATTATGGACCAGGTTTGGCGTCAAGATCTCTACCGTAGAGTACCAAGAATTATCATTTTTTTCTACAGATGAAGATGCATAAAACTTGTGTATATTATTTTAATGGGGAGCGAAAACTTGAGGAGTGCCGAATGGTGCTGCCCTCTTTTCTTTTCTTCCTGTATCCCTTCCATCAAACTACCTCCATCGAGGAGAGAGGCAATGGCAATAACGAGCTTCGCGTGCAGTTTGAAGGAAGAAGAAAGTGGAGAAAAAAGCACGCAGACACCGTCCAGAAAAAAGAGAGAAAAGCATGTAGGCGGAATAGAAAGAGGCCAAAAAAGGGATCTTTGAAGCTTTTTGCAGGCTCATACTTTATTCTGATAAAATGATGGAAGGAAGCATGCTGCCCAATGTTCAAGTGACGACCTTTGGTATCAACATAGTCTATGGCGAACAGGTCGAAAAAGAGGCAGCCAGCACAATATTGCTCCCCCCGTGGTTGTTGTGGGAAAGGGGAGAGAAGAAAGGAAGGAAGGAAGGGGAAGAGGCCAGAAGGAGGAGAAGAAAAAAGGGGGGAGGTGAGAGAGGCTTTTACGTGTACCTGATCCAAGGTGGTGGCAGAAGAGGGAAAGGAAGGAAGGAGGAAGGGGGCCTTTCTGGTCTGCACGAGGAAAAAAGGCGGGAGCGGAGGGAGGGAGGAGCGAGGGCAGAAAGAAGTTTGTTGTCGGAGTGATTGCTGCCTACGAAAGAAAGAAAAAAAGAGTGGTGGGGAGACGAGGGGGAGGAGGAGGAGGAGGGTTTGTGGCAACAAGAAGAGTGGAGGAAGGGAGAGGAGGAGGGGGAGTGGCCACCACCGGAGGAGGAGGAGGAGGACGATTGTCCGTCCAAGTGCCGCCTCTTCTTAACTCGTTTCCTTTCTCCTCCCACCCACCTGTCCACAAGTTTGGTGAGAAAGACCGCGAGAGAGCGACCAAGAGAAAGGGGAAAACAACGGAGATAGACTCAGGTGAATTGAGGGGAAGAAGAAGGCCTCCCCGCCTTTCCCTCTTCTCTGCCTCCTCCCACGGGGAAAGAGCGAGAGGAGAAAGAGGTCGGTTGGCTTACTGGCACCGCATTGGACCTTTGCTTTTTTTTTTCTCGACATCCACGGCAGGATGATTGCCCGTGACCGTGACGGTGAGAAGCAGGAAAGCTTCTGTGTTGTCGTCGCTGCCGTTGGTGGTGGCGGCATCGGCTGTGATGATGGCGATGGTGGCTACGATGACGACGATGAAGACGCCGCTGGCGAGCATTCCAGCTAAATCGGTGGCCGGCACCAGCAGTGCGGGCAAACCAAGAGGTGCACTACATCAGCGTCACTGCAAGAACCTTCTGGCACAGAATGGCATCATCTGCCACTTATCGATCCATGAGAGGACGAACGAACGTGATTCAAAGATCATGTGACACAACGTGCCTTCATCTGCCGTGAGTCGAAACTTAAAAAGGAAAAGGGCTCAACAACCATGTCTCATGCCGCCCCGAGAAGCAGCAGCAACATCAAGAAGAAGGTCCGAAATGATGAGAAGGAGGAGAAGGACTCCTTTTCCTCCCCACTCATTGCCAACAAGAAGTCGCCGCGGACGTCAAACAAGGATTCCGGCATCTCCGGTGGGTCTGACAGTCACTCCACCATCCTTGAAGAAGAGGAGGAGGAGGAAGAAGAGGAGGAGGAGGAAACTGCCAGTAGAAGGTAAGAACAAGTAATGAAACTTCTTTGTGTGGTGCCCTCTTGTCCCCTCCCCTCCCCCTTCCATTAGAAATGGATAGAGAGAGAGAGAGCAGAGGGCTGAATCGAGGGAAACGGATTGTTGGTGTCGGAAACTTTAGACATGAGGTGATTGAGCTCTTGTTCTATTTTGAAAGAAACGTTTTCTTCCATGAGCTTTCTTTTTTTGTCTTGACCCTATTCTTGTTTATCTAGGGCAAGTTAACCCACTAAAAATGGCAGGTTTATTTGGTTGTAGGTTAGAATTCTTCATATTAAGCTCTCGATATAATCAGAGGCAGGGTTTACTGTACTGGTTACTACCATACCCATCTTGATAAACAACAGTAACAGTCGCGTGTTCTCTTTCGAGAGAATATACTTAATACCTATTGTTGTGCATTTTCTTATTATGCCTCGGAAGAGAATCTGTACTACTGCTATGAAAGCCCCACCACCAACCAAAAGTGGTGCTTTCTACCAGCATCTGGATCATTCTTTCGGTGGTTTCTGCCTACTTTTAAGGAATGATCTCTGATGGCAAAGAGAGGGTGAAGGCAGGCCTCTTATTGTCTATTCTTGGAAGCAACGAGCATTCTCGTGACCGTTTCTTTCCACCAGGTTCTCACTGACTTCAAGTATGAAGGCCACTTCTTAGTCAGGCCACTTAGGAGTCAATTGCCTGTGGCAAAAAAAAAATAAATCCCTATTGGCTGGCTCGCTTTCTTTACAAACTTTTTTCGTAGTCTTTCTCTCCCTCCTCTCCTGGCTTGCCTGAAAAAAGCATTCCTTCTGTTTGTCTCCTAAAGATCGGAGTTGGTGCCTTTCCTTTCTCTGGAAAACGGTGACATGATGGAATAGAGGAGAGACATGCAAAGGATGTTTACGAAAATTGGCTACCACCACCAGCAGTTTCTGGTGGTCTCTCACGGAAGGGGGGTTTGAAGAAAAAGGCCTCCTTTCTCTTTGCCAAGGTGAAAAGAAAGGTCCAACATCGAATATCTCCTGCTGCTGCCATTTTTAAGAACTTTTTTGTGCTGGTTGCCATGCATTTCCTGGATCATGAAAGAACTTTGTTTCTTTGCTTTTCTATGATGTATTTTTAGTATCTAATGACTAGGTTTCTTAGACGTGCTTGCTACAAGGCCACTATTACAGTTGCGTGTTTAAGAAAGGAAAGAGAGGATAGATGTCGTTTACTATAGTTTTTTCTCCCTGCCTGGGACTTCCAGCACAACATCCCATGCGCAGTACGTTTCGGCATTTGCCCCCTTTAAGGTTAGGGGTGCAATGCAAACCTCCCTCTCCATTTTTGCGCATGGTGGTGGTGCAGTTCAAACTTCATTCCTCCTCCTCCTCAACTGTCGACTGGAGTGCTGACATGCAATTTATCATCTTTCCCCTCCCTCTCTCCGCATTTCCTCTCCCGCCACACTTTCTTTGCACCCTCTTCTCCCTTGCTCACTCATGCGACGATGAGTCGTCGCCTCTTGAACCTTCTCCCCTGCAATCTTTATATTGAACTTGACAGCCCACAGAGTTCAGGCAGGAAGACACTTCCACTTCTTGCGTTTGATGATTCCAAAAGGCACCAGTAGAGATTCCTTTCTCTCCCCCTCAGCTTTCCCTTCTCTCCCTTCCTTTTTCACGCCAACAACTTTGTGATGGCACTCTTACTTTGGAAACGATTCATGACTTTTCTGATGTGCTATCTGGCATTTTTGCAGAGCCTTGAACCGAGGTCGCGACTCCGACTGCAGCAACGATGGTGACTCCGAGGCGTCCGTGCCTGACCAGGCAGTAGAGGGAGGAGGAGGAGAAGGAGGAGGAGGAGGCAGTTCGGACAACGGGAAAAAGAATATCGACAGCCGTCTCCTCCTCCAGAGGGTTCCTTCCTCCTCGTCCACATCAGAAGCGCCCAAGCGAAAAATGTACCGGAAGAGCAGGAAGAAGGCTGTGGCGGCGGTCGCCAAGTCAAGGACTCCGTCTCCTGGAAAGGGGATTGAATTTGGAGAGTTTGACAGCAGCGGAGAGGATGGGGAAGGAGAGGGCGGAGATGGTGACAAAGGTGAAAGCAGGAGGAGGAGGAACGACTCAACGGATTCGGCTCAGAAGAAGAAAAGAAAGAAGAAGGATGCAAATGGAACCAGACAGCTCGTCAGGAGGAGGAAGGAGGAGGAGGAGGAGACGTCGGCGACGGTGCTTCGACAATCGAAGAAGCCTCTCCCTCTCCCACCTGTCAAGGAGGTGACGGGAACAACAAAAGCCAGCGAGGCAGAGAAAGACCCAGTCGCCTTCCTTTTTAAAGATGCCCCTAACTCGAAAAGAGGAGGAAGAGATGGGATAGAGAAACTTAATCAAGCGAAGGTCGAAGAGGGTGGTCGTAGTAGAAGTGATCGCCGTCAGGGGAAGGAGGAGGGGGGAGGGGGAGGCGACGATTTATCTTCCGGGAGGACGGAGGCGGTGGAAATGGCAGAGGTGAGGAGAAAGCAGCTTTCGAGAAATGGACCAGACCAATCTTTAGAGTCAGTAATGGCAAAGAAGAAAGTTCCTTCTTTCCAAAAGATCGGGGTCGGCAGGGCTCAAAAGAAGATTGCACCTACTACTACAACTAGTTCTCCCACTAAGACGAGAACGACTTTGCTCTTGGATGACGGAATGCTCTCAAGCAGAGCTAGGATAGGGGCGAGTTTGGACAAGAAGGCCGACAAGAAAAAGAGAGCCCTGACGGAGACGGAGGCAGAGGCCTACGACGTCCAGCAGGCCCTGGAGCAGGTGCTGGAAGACCTGAACACCAAGGCCACATTCGAATACGGGTCGGCAGAATCCAAGATGAAGAAGAAGTTGAAAGCTCAACTGGAGACAGAGCTGAACCTGCTTGGGTGGGCATCTAAGTCCAGAGCGGAGCTGGAGGAGGTGTCCCTGCTGGACGACAACCATGGGAAGGGGAAAAGGAGGCAGCAATCTCCCACCAGCAATGCATCGTCATCTCGAAAGGCGAAAGATCAGGCGAGGGAGAATGGTTCTTCTGCTTTATTGCCTCTCTTGAAGGGCGACACCAGGCGAAAGGATCAGGGAGGAGGAGGAGGGAAAGGAGTAAACCTGCAGAAGAAGAAGAAGAAAGAGATTGGGAGCTCCTCTCATGAAAAAACGTCGGCCCAAGCTGCTGCTCGATCTCAATCTGTGCCCCGGGGTGGGGCAATGCCTGCTGCGACGGCAGCAACGATAAAGCCAAAGCCAGGAGAGAACAAAACTCTTTACTCTTCCTCGCAGACCAAGACAGCCTCTTCCTCCACCTCCTTCCCATCGGAGAAACGTCAGAAGTCACGCTCACTGTCTCCGGACCAGAACAAGGGTGGAGGAGAAGGAGGAAGAGAAGCCTCTGTCGGGCACAATCAAGATGGAAGTGGCAAACGGGATGGGAAAAGGGGTGCAGAAGGAGATGAAATGTTGATAGCCAATCAGGGAAATATATTGGATGATGGGACCAAACAGAAGCGAGTGGAAGAAGAGGAGGAGAAGTCGAAAGAAGGAGCCTTTGATGGAAAAGGTAAATAATAGAAAGGGGAAGAGACAATATTGAAAGGGAGAAAAGAAAAAGATTCTGCTGCTTTGTTCGATCTGCTGTTCAGTGCTGAAAGGAATTGTTCTTTGGATGTGAAAAATTGGCTTCTGTTTGAACATATACCGTACTACAGTATAATGTATGTACTAGTACCTTATCTAAGGTACAAGTACCTGTACAGTACATGTACATTATTTTTTACTTCCTCACTCCAGACTCAAAAGAAGAGTCAGAGGAGACTTTTCAGACTAAAGGTGGACTCTCCGAGGATGCCGAGGAGCTTCACCCCGACCAGATGCCCAAGTATGCCAGGTCTTACATCCTGCCTAAGGTGATTAAGCGATCCAACCTGCTAGAGGCCAAGAGGAGGAGGCAGGAACAGAAGAGGCACGAAAAGAAAAAGTCCCTGGAGACGACGGGCAGGGGCAAGAGGAAAGTCAGCAGCTACGTCAGCCCGGACGATGCTGCGGATGAGAAGTTCAAGTGGGGTATGATCAAGGCCAGCCTGGAGTACGAGAGGAGCAAGCTGCCACCCAGCCTTCAGGAGGAGTCCGACGAGGGGAGCGACGATGATCGGAGGAGAGGAGGGAGGGTGCCAGGGAAGAACGAGTCTGCGAGAGACTTCTACAAGAGATCAACGGCCACTAAGCCAGAGGAGGAGTCAGTCCTGGACGGCAGCAGCAAGGTTATCCCGGCCCCTAACTCGCTGCTCCCTGTCAAGGGCCCCGGACAGCTAAAGCGATACATCAAGTACGTGAAGGAAGAGAACTACGTCCCGGTTCCCGTGTTGGAGCCTGAGCGTGCCGTAGACCATGGGCTCTTTGCCAAGAAGGGGAAGAAGGGTGTTGGCGGGGGCGGCAACGAGGGAGGTGGCGACGGCAGCAGTTCTAGCTGGAGGGTGTCCAACGTGTCCCAGGCACATAACAGCATTACAGCTCAGTACGAGAACATCATTAAGCTAGTGTCAGACGCTATGGCGGCATCAGCCGAGCACAGGGCCCAGCTCAAGTCCAGGAAAACCTCTTCCTTGCACCACCGAGACCTGGACGCCCTGGAGAACGTGGACCTAAACATGCCGCAGGTGTCCAGGGCGTCATCCAGGAACACCTCTAGGGGTAGCTCAAGGGTGCCTTCCAGGGTGAGTTCAGGAATCACTGGCAAGGTAAAGAGGAAGAAGGGAAGATTCCCTCTCCCCTCACTTGACATTGAGGACATAGACGAGGAGGACAAGCTTGGCACAGACCATTCAGAGGGCCAGCAGCAGCAACAACAACACCTGGGTCCTCCGCCCGCCGCCTCCTCTGCTGGAGACAGTGGCTACTCCACCGGCAGCTATCCCACCAGCGTGGACGCAGCCGTTTCCAACGGTGCCAAACAAGCCACATCTTCTTCCATTTCCCCTGGCCCTGCGGACATGGACGATCTGTTTGGGCTCGGGCTGCCTACCCAGAAGACACCAACAAACCTTTTCGTGGGCGGAGAGTCCGGTGACCCGGACGACGAGCTGGAGCAGCTAATGCAGGAGGCGGAGAGGATCGCCCAGCAGAGAAGTGCGCTGGCCAAGTACAACTACAGCCAGCGAGACTGGGACTCATCCAATGACGCCACAGACGGATGGTCAACAAGGAACACAAACGACGGCAGCGCCGGCAACGGCAACCCCAACCCTGCCCTCCCCGATTACATTCCAAAGGACAGCGAGGTGTATCGCGAGTGGATGAACGCCAACATCCTGCAGGATGCCATGGAGGGGAAGAACCTGCTGGGGATGCTGGAAGAAAAGAAGTACAATCTGTTTGAGGACGAGTCAACACGGCGGCAGCGGGAGGAGATGGAGGGTGAGAGCAGGGGAGGAGGAGAAGGAGGAGAAGGCAAAGGCAAAGACGAAGGCGACAGCGGCACGATTGATTATTTCATCGACCGGGACCTGCCCTTTGACTTTTTGTCAGAGAGACACCCGGTCTTGCAGGAGGTGGTCAAGTTGATCCAAAGGACCAAAACAGACAGAGGTATGGTCAGAGGTACGAGGTGGCCACCCCAAGGGAATGAACAAAAAACTGGATCCATTGTCTGGCTCGCTCTCATCATCTGCTCTACCCCTATCCCAACGCACCATCCGATCAACCTGTCTCGTTGCCTGCGTTGATTCTTGTCCGCCTGTCTGCGCCAAGTCATGTCTTCGCCTCCTCACTCGCTTATTCCTTTTTCAAGAAATTTCACCACGGCCCTAGAAAAAAGAGTCCACTCCACAAGGCTTCTTCCTCCTTTCTCTTTCTACTACTATCCTGATTCTCAAAGTCGGCATTCGCTTATCGCCCATCACCGAGAAGAGGGGAGAGGAAAGGAATGCCTAGTCTGCTGAAAGGAGAAGGAACGCCTCTTTTCATCCCCCTCTCACCTTCCTTTCTTATCTCCTGTGTGTAATATGTGATAACCAATATCAAGCTTAGTACCCTACTAGATCATTTCCTTTCCTCTCCTTCTTTTGAGCCCTTCAGGCCTTGCTTGATTTGGAGAATTTGAAGATTTTGGGCCGTAGATTGATCCCGCTGTTTTTTTTCTTTTTTTTTGATAGAAGGACTTTCTGACTCGACACAACTTTCAGTACACAAAGGCAGTACTACCCTACAGTACCGGTAACGGTATTTACAAAAGTACGCAAAAGTAGTCGTACATACAGTATAGCAAGTTCAAAGCCTTTTCATGTTGTCTAGCTTTTAGGCATTTTTTTTCTCGACGAGAGTGGCATTATGCAATCTTCTTCGATTTCTTCCCTGGGGAGAAAGGTGATCTTATCTCCTTTTATTCATGGAAATTGAATTTCCATTTGATCAGCGAAGCTCATCGTCATGGAGAACCCTCTCTACTTTCCGTAAGATATCTGATCTCTTTCTTTCTGTGGTGGAGGAGGACATGTTTGTCCTTGGTGAAAGCGTAAGCATTTAATTATCGGTTTGTACATACAGTATGTTCACAGTTAACACGCTTTTACTTTAACGAAAGGAGCGAGCTTTGGTTAAAATCGGTGTGTAAGTACGTAAAATAGCTGCCTTAGTCTACTCGTACCTACTTACTATCCCTTCTAAAACTTTTTCCACTTGTACAAACGCAACTACCCTCATTAAAGAAGTCAGTTTCCTGCGGCAATTAAACATAACCTATGAAATTTGCTGTATCTGCAAAAACATCCTTATCTTCCTGCTATTAAAAAACTTGAAGAGAGATTCATAAGCAAAGCAATTTTGTACAGAGAATATTTTCTTAACAGACAGCTTTTTGATGAGAAAGCCTGGTTCAGAGACCAATTCTTCTACCCTCTTTCTATCCCTCTTTGCATCCTGATCTCCAGCGGAAAAGCTCAAAGTCCAGGAGGACCTCTTCCGCGCTCGCAGCATGAGGAGGGAGGGAGAGCTGCGCAGGGAGTACCTGCTCAACAAGGCCAAGATCCTGCAGACCAGGGCCACAAAGCACAAAGCAAGGGTAAGTTCATAAAAAACTTTTAAAATTTGTACAGTTGTATCTAGAAATACAAGAGAGGGGTAGCAGAGAAGTGAATAATTGACGAAGGACTCTGCAACGAAGCTGGTGGCACGCACGCTTTCTTCCCTCTTCCCAAAGACACACAGATGCTCTGTTTGGCCCACTTGGAAGAACGGGAGGAAGAAGAGGGGAAATTTACAGCTTTGATCTGCCTTGGGCAAACAAGGCGGGGGCACCCACCCACCCACACACACACACAGACACAGGGAATTATTTATAACGTTAACTGAGTTTTTCTTTGATCTTTGTGTCCAACCAACCCCCACTACCATGATCACCTTGCTACTACCTAGTAAAGTCTGCATCTACCTCTTCTTGTCCATAGCCATCCACATTTAAGTTTTAGTTGAACTCACATAAGTGGGAATGATAGGGAGGAGGCAAATTTTCCACTACAGTGTCCAACTTAACTGAATAGCTTCAACTATTTCTGTAAAAAAGTCCCATTTAAGTGGGGTCTTCTGCCTCATACCCACTTAAGTGAGTTGGACTGTGTTCTAAAAAAATCAGAGCTTGATTATACCTACTTAATGCCACAGTATAGTAATAGGAAGCGACACCACCAGCTTCCTTGTAAAGTCCTTTGTACGTGTAAAAAAGACTGTCTGTGCTTCTTACTATAACAGTAGACAATGCGATCTTATGTAAGAACTGACATGTTACGGAAAAAATTAAGCTTCCTTCTGCATTTGTACTCTCCCCCCTTTTTTTGTACATACTACTAGAATAAGGGAAATGACTGTTTGTTCTCTTTTTTGTACAAATTGGCTAGGGCCAAGTCGCAGAAACTCCCTTTTTTTCAGTGTTGGAGTCTTCAGTCGCAAAACATGGAAAGGGGCTTTCATGCGAGAAAGTGATGTGAAAGAAGGAAGGGGAGGAAGAACTTGAAAACGGTGGTGGCGACTGCTCACAACCGATTATGGCGGGTAGTGGTGGTGGTGGTGCTTCAAAGGATTTATGGTTTTTGGCTTCGAGGGGGCGGGCAAAAAAGGGAGACTTGTTCAGTAAGGGCAAGAAAAGAGGGCATTTCAGTGAGTGGCCGTCGTCTCTTTCAAAAAAAGTTGGGAAATGACACTACAGTACATTCAATGTTTCCAAGTTGCGGGGAAAGGAATGTTGTAGTGGTACATAATTTTCATCCTCTTCATTTTCTTCTCCTCTCGGTATTTCCCCTCCCTCTTCTCCTGCTTACTAAATACTAGACGGTGGAGGAGATGGAGAAGGTACAATTAGCATAATAGTGAAGATTTGGTCACACACAGAGATAGAGATAGACACACATACAAGA
>JAAUYM010178768.1_pt1 | contig 29680 bp, 26 predicted proteins | sample 7278001 | NCBI WGS metagenome assembly JAAUYM01 (sample SAMN14350224, study PRJNA611818) | marine sediment metagenome | isolation source: surface marine sediment (1.8m) | place: French Polynesia: Moorea | collected 2018-08
CTAGGCTTTTGCATATAATTGGTTTTTTTTTGAGAAAATGCATAGTATTTTCTAAATTTTAGCATATACCTTAAATGAAAAAAAAGTCAATTTTTATTAATGTGCTTCAATATTTGTTAATAATTGTGATGTGAGATGTTTTGACAATTAATTTTTAAGGATATCGCTAGTGCTTAAAATCTGGAATCTGGCAAAGGAATGGAACCTCCCACTTTTAGTTATCTTTAAAATGCAAATACTGTGTACAGTACAACTAACCTTGATCAGCGAGAAGCAACGAGGCGGACATCTGTGGCGAGAAGAGAGCGACAGCTTTTCCCCGAATCCGAAAAAAAAAAGTGTATGACATTGACTACCCATTTGCCCGAAATGTAAAGTGGTCATTGTGCCGAAAGGAAAACAAGAAGAAAAAATGGAAAAGAAACAAAAGCCCATTAAAGAGCTTGAACTTGAGCTTGAGTTTTTTCATTGTCGGCTAAATGACCGAGTGTCGGGTAAACGACTTTTTGGCAAAACAAGCGGTTCCTGTTTCGGATAAATGACGCGACCCCCCGCCCCCTCTTCCAAGAAGACCCTCCCTCAATAAATGAATCGGCGAAACATGGGAAAGTGGAAACAGTGAATTGTGCAAAAGTTTTGTTTTAACGTCCCGTCCCGTTTGAGTCGCACCATAGTTAAAAATGGGCAGAAGTAAGATGAAATCGCGCGCAGGCAAGCTCCCCACGGACGCGGCAGCAGTGAGAGCAGAAAGGAGCAGCGTGGGGCCGGGAGCCACAGGAAGGACTCGCAGAAGATTGAAAAAGCAACCATTCGTACTCACCTACCTCGGGCCGGCGACCTCCGACGGTGAATCACGCGGTGGCTGCTCCTGCAGCAGCTGCAACTGCAGCTGCAGCAGCGGCAGTGCCAAACTGGAGAGAAGCCGCGCGCGGGCGGATGCAGCGACAGAGTCTGAGGGCGATTCGGCCGATCACCTTCCAGGGGCCCGCCGGGGTCAGGGAGAGGCATCTGGTCTAAGGCGAGCTGTTGCGGGGGCGCTGAGCTTCCTGGTCAACCAGCCGAGCACGGTGCTCAGCACCTCCTTGCCGAGGAGGGCCCCGGACGCAGGAGCAGGACCTCCTCCCAAGCCAGCGAACACGGCCGAAGACTCCGACACCACCACCACCACCACCACCCCATCCCACGCCGATGACCAGGAGGAAGGTGGGGGCGGCCAGACGGACGGGATCAAGTGCTACCTCTTCTGTGGCGTCCTCTTCCTCTTCAGCCTGTCGCCGCTGTTCGGCGCCTACAGGTCCTGGTCGCGGACACCGTCGGCGGCAGCAGTCCCGACGGCAACAGCGGCGGAACCCGTGGTGATGAGAGGAGCCGCCGTGGTCCCCGTGGTGACCGCGCCCGGCTACGCGGGGGACATGGACAGGCTGCCCGTCTCCCAGTTGATCATAATGGCGCTGACTTGCTTCCTGATCCTGGCCCTCATCTACTTCAGCAGGGCCAGCAAGCTGTCGACGGACAACGCCGAGGGCCTCTACGACAGGTGGATGTGGGTGAAAATCTTCTCGCTCCTGCTCCTCGTGCCCTTCTTCACGGGAACTTTCAGCATCGGCCCAAGCTACGGAGGCGCCGGTAGAGATGAAGCGAACAGCCTTGTCACCTTCTTCGCCGACCCCTTGAACGCCGCCGTGGCCATTGCTTTGCTGACCGCGGGAATACTCTACCTGCACAACTGGTATTCCAGACGCCAAGGCGTCGCACCTCCGCCTGCACCTGCGGATGGTGCCCCTGTCCAACCTGGACAGCATCCACAGCACGGACTGCGCGGTCCTCCTTGCCCCGCCAAGGTGGCACCTCAGTTTCCTGGGCAAGTCCTGCATGGTTTCAACCCATACCAGGGTCCAGTACAGCATGGCTGTCCGACTATACAGATTCCTGACCCAGGACACCCGGGAGCCCATCGTGGAGGAGGTCGATTCAGCCAAGGAAGCTATCCTGCTCAAGTGCTTCGCTAGTGGTGCTGAATTATTCAAACATTCGATACAGTAGTAGTGCAGGCAATTAACAATTTATGACTAACAATTTAAAGCGAACACTTCTTACTGTAATATTTTTAGGCCACCTATTTTTTAGACCATTTGGCTTTAACGTACTCGAACACCAACACCACTAGCTTCCAATTAATCAGCAGTTTCCTGCACCAATGCCAGGACCAGGACCAGTCCAAATGGGACACCCTCATTTTGGAAATCTACCACTTGGCCAACCAGGACAACTTCCCCCTTTGTTACCTCAACACCAGCAGCAAAGCACAAAGAGGGTGGCTAAGCAGCAACGCAAAAAGGCGTCAGGAGGAAAGCAGGGAAAAGGTAAAAAATCTTCACAAAATTTACAAGGAGCTGGTGATTCAAGAGGACACAGCAGAAAAGGGCAGCCATTATCTGGCACTCCACAAGGAATGCAACATGGAGGAATGCATCCTCAGGACCATGCCCAAATGGCATCATCAGGGCTACATCCTTATGCATCCACGCAGTACCCGGGCAGCGCAGTTTCTCATGGTATGTCTCATGACTTGGCCCCACAGCACTCACATACCTCAGCTTTATCTGGTCATCAGGGGGGGCAGTACGTACCAGCAGACACACATGCGTCACAAGCGGCCTCCTTACACGGGAGACCTTCATTTCCTGGCCAATCTAGTCATGTACCCTCAGGAGCACAAGCATCACATATGCCTTCTTTACATGGACCTTCTTCTCATGCACAAACTGGCCGTGCACCCACTGCAGCTTCATCTGGTGGGCAAACTACGCATGCAGCGCATTCATCCCAGGCAGCTTCTTTACATGGACTCTCACCTCAAGGGCAAACCACTCATCCATCATCCCGAGCACATTCGACACAGGTCGCTTCTCATTCAGCCCTTGAGATTCCAATTGAATCATCACGCACAGGCAGAGGCTCTTCCAAGCGCAGTGAAGGACCTCATGGTTCTGTGACACATCCAGCACATCTTCCTGGTGGTACAATGGCACGTGTTGAGGAAATGCCCCATTTATCAAGCCATCTATCCCATCAGGGGCATCAAGGGGTAGCTCCAGGCCAAATTGACTCTACTGGTCACCTTTTCCCTCATGGTCAGGGTACCACCAGACGTGCATCTGATCACTTTGAGGTAACCGGAAAACCAGCTTATGGAGAAATAGGGCCACAGCATTTGGATGCTACGGGACAACCCATACATTATTATGGCCAAGGTTTTGCCGGTGGAATGGGGCCTCAGCATTTTGATGCCACTGGTCAACCTGTACAGTATGGCCAAGCAGTTCCAGGAGGAATTGGATTTGATGCTACTGGACAACACTTACCGTCTCATGGCCCAGGTATGACTGGAGGTCAAGGGCAAGCACCACAGCATTATGATACAACAGGACAGGCTCCACTGTACTATGGCCAGGGTGGACAAGGATTCACATCACGTATCAGCTCCACAAGACAGTTTCAACCATTTCAATATGAAAATGCTGCTGTCCCTCATTTTTATGATGCTGAGGGACATCTTATATCTGCCGGCAGCTGGGATATGAGTGGACAGATTATACCTCCACATCATCATGACTCTCGTGGTCCCACCACGTATGGAAGATCCAGCTCTATTGTAGGCCAAGATACGTTTCGTTTCTCCTCTCCAGAAGAGCAAAGAATGCTACCAGCATCTTATGGTGCACCTGGGAGAATATCTCACCAACAAATGCAACAAAGTGGAGGGTTTGTGCAACCCTACGGTCCTTTCACTTACGGGGAACCGGCAATGTGGGATGAAGCCAGCCAGAGACATCCTGCATTTACCTCACGTTCCCGTTCAAGATCAAGAACGTACAGCGCATGTCCAATTACACTGGTATATCCCGATTCTGGTCCTACTTACTCTCGAAGAGGGGGGAGGCACCCAATGGTTTCTGCTAACGGAGCTGCCATACCTCTTAGAAAGCCTGATCCATGGCCAATCTTGAATCCAATGTTTCCACACTTTTCTGAATTTGCGCAAGGAATGCTACCAACTAAAAATTTTCAGCCACCACAAAATGTGTCTGAGATGCCTTTATGTCTAAGTTTCCAACCAAGAAGAAGAATTGCATGGCCAGCAACTTCATATAAAAGAAGAACGAAGTTTAAACCCAAGTCTAACGTCAGTCAAAGGTGATTTCATGCAAAGGAACACGCATTGTTTGGCAAAAAATGCTGCCTCTAATGTTTATCTTTTTCTCTATGCATTCCACCATTGTACCACAAATAAATATCTGAATATTAACTCGTACCCATAAAGAATTCATCTCACTTTCAGCACTGCCACATGCGCCTGAACAATTGTTTGTGTAAGCATCAAGTGTGAAAATTTTTCTAACTGCAAGGCGCCTTTATGAACTACCTTAAATCCCAGTCAATCTAAAAACTGTGTAAGCAGTTAATGGAAAGATAAAACAAACTTTTACGAACAAGGCTTAGCTTAATTCATCGTAAATGACCTCCACAAGGGCCTAAATCACTTCCAAACAGTGCCAAAAGTATTTGGTGCCCGATCACGTAGAGAAATCCCCCCTATGCAGGCAAAGCCTACGCCTCCGGGGCCAGGCAGCCCGTGAAGCCCAAATATAACCGCAAATACATTGTACAGTCACTTTGCGAAATCTGTTGATGCACTTTAGTCCTTGGACCCCTTTGGTTTTTGCTTGTGGTTACATTCTAAATTTCCCGCTCGCGCAGGCGGTGGGGGCGGAGGGGAGGCAGGGCAAACCAGGGGAGAGAGTCCACAGAGAGTCTGACTCTGTCTGTGTCTGTCTTCTCATTGGCCACCAGCACCATAGTTAGAGTGGCTTTGCCCGTCTCTCTACGCTTTGCCGTCGTCTGAACGTTGTCCAGCTTAGGCCTGCCACTGCCCTGCCCAGTGCCCACTGCCTTCCTTCCTTGTTGGACAGACAGACAGAGCTGCCAGATGTGGCGCAATTGCGCGAATCTGGAACTTCTTTCACCCCCTGGTGACGCATTTTTTTTTCTTGCTTGCACATGCGTACGTGATGCTGCACCAAAAAAGTGGAGCAATTTGGGGTCTAGAGCAAATTTTCTAAATAACATGTTTCTGAAATTATATATATATATTTTTCATCAACCAAAAAGTAATTACAATAGTCACAAAAGTCATAAAATGCAATAAAAACGTGGTCCGTTTTGGGCGTCGCGCATTTCGTTTATTGTTAGGGCCCTTATGTCGCGCATTTTTGACAAAATCGTCTGGCAGCACTGCAAGCAAGACAACAGCCACAACAGCGGACACGTATTCACTTTATTCACTCTCTCTGCTGCTAGTGCCACTGTGGGGAAAAAAAACACAGGACTAAGACAGATTTTAAAAAAAAAATTCCCACGGTGTTGTTGGTGGTGTGGGACGTGTGACGTGGTTGGCGATCGCGCTGAGCTGAGCCTTGGCCATTGGGAATCTGGAAATTAATTTGCAGTTGCTGGATGGACTAACTCCTACGACCAGTAGTACCACAGGGGAGGAGGGACCGCAGACCATGTGACCCGAGTGGCTGGCTTTCCTATTGACCTGAGCCGAGAAAGGGGTAAAGTTCTAGATCCTCGGATGGGAGCTTGCAGACCAAAGAGGAGAGGAAAAGGAAGAAATGTGGAACTACCAGATTTTAAAAGATTTTCTGTCATTGTAACTTGATCTATTTGGGTATTTTAAATTGGACCAAAACGGTGATTTTTAAAGGCACTTTAAAGTTAACTTTTGCACTTGATGCTATCTGGCAAACTTTCTTCCCCTAGGTATGTTGTCTGGCGCGCGTGCGCTTGCACCGTGCGCCTGATCTAGAACTTTTCCTGCGATAGGAAGACCGCCGCCACCATGTACCGCCTTGTGTCCCAGTCCGCCGTGCGTGCGGCCATCTCCGTGGGCAGGGCGTGCGCCGCCTCTCGCCCGTTGTCCACCTCCGGGTCCCGCCTGCGCCCTGGCGTGGTGACGGGCGGCAGCGGCGACGAGGTGGCCCCGCCCCTCCTGCCCAAGGAGCAGCTGCGCGAGTTCATGTCCGTCTTCCCCGACCTCGTCCGCGACGTGGCCTTCGACCCCGCGTACACCGGGATGCCCCAGGGCACCGTGGACGAGCACCTCAAGAGGTGCATCCAGCACACGGTGCCCAAGGGGAAGAAGAACCGCGGGCTGACGGTGCCGGCCTCCTTCAGGCTGATTGCCTCGCCCGGGGAGATCAACCCGGACAACCTCCGCCTGGCCTCGGTGCTCGGCTGGTGCGTGGAGTTCCTGCAGGCCTTCCTGCTGCTGGCGGACGACATCATGGACGAGTCTGAGACCCGTCGCGGACAGCCCTGCTGGCACCGGCAGGACGGCCGGGGCCTCACCGCCTTCAACGACGCCATTCTGCTGGAGCAGAGCGTGTACGCCATCCTCAAGAAGTACTTCTCAGAGAAGCCCTACTACCACGACGTGGTGGAGGAGTTCCGCACGGTGACCCGCCACACGGCGGTGGGGCAGGCGCTGGACCTCCTGACGGCCAAGCTGAGGACGGAGGATGGGAGGCTGGACGTGGACGCCTTCGACATGGCCAGGTACTCCTCCATCGTCAGGCACAAGACCTCCTACTACTCGGTCTACCTCCCGGTGATCCTGGCCATGCGCATGGCCGGAATCAGCAGGGAGGAGAGCTATCGCACGGCCAGGAGTATCCTGCTGGAAATGGGAAGGTTCTTCCAGATCCAGGATGACTACCTGGACGTCTACGGCAACCCGGAGGTGACCGGCAAGGTCGGGACTGACATCCAGGAGGGTAAATGCTCATGGGTCATCGTGGTGGCCATGCAGAGGGCCAACAAGGACCAGAAGGAGGTGCTCAGGGAGAACTACGGACGCAAGGAAGACGAGGCAGTGGCCAGGGTGAGGGAGGTCTTCGACAAGCTCAAGATCGAGAAGGTCTACAAGGCCTACGAGGAGGATACCTACAACTCCTTACTCAATCACATCAACCAGATACCTGGAGAGGGGAAGCTACTTCCCCCTCAGGTGTTTACAGCTTTCCTGGACAGAATTTACAAAAGAAATCGTTGAGATTGAATCGTGAAAGGATGATTATTCCACTACTTGTGAACGTACGGTTGTAAAACGATTGGCATTTATATAAGTTGAATGCTGCTGTTGCAGCTGCAAATATGCTTCTTATGTTCGAGGGGCTCTCTGAGCTATCCACTGTACTAAGTCCAGGTGGACTCGATTGAATCAGAATAAAAATGTAAAACTCTTAAGGCACTATCTTATGTCAATTTAAACAACCTCAATTGTACGTATTTCCATACTTCATGTGCATAATGTACAAGCAGGTTTTGCACTTTCAAACAAGTAAAAAAAGTGAGAATAGGCACAATAGATAAGGATGTGCAGAAGGCTACTTTTTACACACAAGATTTTTGTGTTCTCATAGATTATGTTGAATTTTCCGATGACAAAAAGAAACACGTACGAATAAAAAAAATTATCTCGTTGACGAAGATATTCTGCACTCCTAACTTTTTTTTTACTTGCCAGTCATCTGACCGCTGCTGCAGCAGGAAACCGAGCACACCTACAGTACTGTAAGGTAGGTAGGTCATACCGGAGCACCCAGTGTCGAAGAGCACCTTGTTCAGTTTCCCCTTGGCCCATTGGTACTCCCCGGATGCTTTCTTCACCTCTGAAAAGATACCAACACCAATCACATCCCGGGAGAGGAGGGGAAGACGCATTAACTACAGTCCGGAGTCACCTCTGACTAGACTGTACCTTTGTGGCAGCTAAAGCACTCCCAAGGATGTGGACAGAGCAACAACTCTGAAGACGTAGAATGGTACGAATAAATGCTGTGCTCTGCTAATGAACAAGACCTTTGTACTATTAATTTACAATGTTTCATAAGAAATAAAAGCACAATGAACAATGCGTTACGTCAGATTTTTGACAGAGATTGGGTCCAGCTTCTTGATTCCGTTCTTGTCAACAACCTGAACTTGAAAGCTAGGCAAGTTGATGATGAGTCGCTTCTGGATCTCTCTCACGCAGTCCTTCATCAAGCCGTAAGCTTCATCCTGGGTCATATCTGCAAAAGATTAACGACCACCATTAAAAAAAAAGAAATGGAGAAATTATGTTATCAAGCGCTTGCCCTCTTTGTAGTGCCTGTCCATGATGGAGGTTGCAAAGAATCCTCCATATCCGTGTGCTGCATAGGGGACCTTGACCATGGCGGCCAGGTAGTCCATGAAGTACATCTCACAGCAGTCCTCCTTCTTGTCGTAGCCCACAATGATCAAGTTGACCATGAAGGGAGTCTACAAAATTTTTTGTTGTAACATTTAGACTTTCCAGGAAAGAAGTGCAACAATACTGCAAAGAATTTAGCTGCCGTTGCTGAAAAAAAAAATTCTCTACGGTCTCACCCTGGACCTGAGGTAGTCCGCCAGGTTTCTCCTGGTGAAGGCCACAGCGGCTCGTGGGGAGAGCTCGTAGGAGTGGCGCATCTTGTACAGCTGCACATTCTTGGCCACGAACTCGGCAAAGTGGGTCGTGTCGCCGGACTCCCCGGTCACCGACATGAGGATGTTGTCCGACAACTTGTACGTCTTCTCCTGGTCCTCCTTCATCACCAGAATGGAGTGCGCCGCCGTCGCGTCCGACGCCACCAGGGCGAAGTCCTTGAAGGTCATGGCCAGGGTGCACTCCATGGCGAAGGCGATGACAGAGAGCGAAAAAAAAATCCACCACCCGCTGCTATCCCTTTCCTTCCTTTTTGTTGTTTTTAGTCCTGCCGATCATGACTTTTTTTTTCCCCTGGTCGGAACGTTTACGTAGCGACTACACGAAACCTCTCTGTCTAAAGTTAAATGATCCCATACTGATTTCTTAGTAACGGACACACATCTCGTTAACTAAAACCTTAAAAATCCTCAGACGTACGTAGAAAAGAAAAAAAAGCAGTAATGAGTTTACTATTAACTTTTGACAATGGTAACTCTTTCCAGACGACCAATTGCGCCATTGACGCAAGCCACTCTCCTGCTGTCGTGATTCACGATAGTGTCATTGTTTTAATCGATACTATTACATTTTTTCATAGTCTTTTTTGTATGATAAATGCTAAAAAATCATTATTCTGCCGTCCCTTTTTAATTCGCTTTGACACGCACGAAGCTTTTTATGTCCTTCTCGTCTTCCCTGCACTGGACTGCACTCCAATTTCCCGCCTTCGCCTCCCTCCCTTCCATCCAAGTGCTACGTCACGCGTACACATCACATCAGCCACGTCAGTCATGCAGTCAAAGGATTACGTAATCGTACTACGTAACCTGGCAACCCTGCTTTGCTTAGGCAAGAGGAGAGGAGAGGGTTGAAAAAGCCGGTAGCGAGCAGCAGCTAGTCATTTAGAATAGATAACATTCCTATATTTCTTCCTTTCTTTAGCTGAAAATTTTTTCTTTTAAAAAAGGTGCAACATAACCTCTGGTTTTTTTGTCTTCACTTTTTCAAAGCGAGCTCCCCAGCTCACTTCGATATATATATATATACTATTTAAAAAAGATATTGGAATCGACCAAGCCTTTCCTCTTCAGAGGAGGAACTTGTACCAGATGAAGAACACGACGAAGAGGATGAATGCGCCGGTGCCGACGGCCACCCAGGAGACGGCATTGAGGGAAGCGGCGTCCTTCTTGTACTTGGCGGACATCATGGACAGGTTCTGTGCCTTGCTGTCTAGTTCTGGAGAGAGAGAAAAAAAGTACAACTGTGAGGGACTGCGAGGGGTGCTAGCACTTGGCAAAAGAGTGCATTTAGTACTACATCAGGTGTATGTACATGTACGGTAGCACCATCACTTGTGAGTGTCCCTCACCCACCCGACAACACGGCCCCCCTCTGCAGGACGTCGTCGATGTTCTGCACCATGATCCTCTGCACGTCCTGAAGCTCCGTGTTGAGCGCGCTCAGGTTCTTCCGACCGCGGTTGTCCGTGTACGTCCGCTTCGCCTTCTGGATGTAAGTGTCTGGAGTGGAGCGGAGGAGAGAGAGAGGCGATTAATTAGTCTTCCTGGGAGAGATCGTACTTTCAGCTACAGTAGAATTTCAATAAAGGGGGGGGGATCACTATCTTGCTGTACTGGATGCATCCTCTTCTGCGCGGCTCAGAATACGTCATCAGTGCCAGGTAAATTGACTGAATCGAAGAAATTTTAACCATCAAAGTTTACTGTTTCGAGGTTCCGCTGTACTACTTGGCTTACCGAACTCGATGAAGGAGTACGGCCTGGTCGCGGTGCTGATCTTGTGCCCGTACTGACCGTAGAACTCCTGCGAGAGGTCCTCCAGGAAGGAGTAGGCCAACTTCTTGTTGAAGCCGCGATCACAGAGGGTCAGGAAGCAAACGTCCTGCTCGATGATGTAGCTGGGGGGAGAGAGGGGGGAAGGGGGGAAAAAGAAGCTGTGGGTGAAGGAAAACTCCAAGGCCGTCTTTGGCACTCCTGTAGTGGCCACACTGGTGGCCGCCAGTGGACCGGGACCACCATGAAATCCCAACCAATATTGGTCTCACTAGGGGAACACCATCGGGAACGACACTAGTGGTTGTTAGCAATTTGGGTTGCCCTAAGGTTTTCATATCACTAACATGATGTTGGGAACACTAGGACAGGTGTCAGAACAGTGAAATAAAACCCTTAGAGCAACCCATCACTAAATTCACGCTATTGATATTGGTTGGGATAGCAACATAGTTGCCAGAAGTGCCTCCTCTTTCTGAGCTATCGTTCTTAATTGACCAGATCCGATACGTAGCTTGAAACGCAGCCTTACTGGAAAAGATACTGTCCGGACTCGATGGAGCACTTGATGGGCGACGTGGGCGTCAGCGTCTTGAAGAGTCGCTTCGCCTGGTTCTGGTACTCGACCACGTTCTTGCCCAGCTGCGCCAAGGGGTGAGGGTGGAAACGAGAACAAGTGTGTGAAAAAGAGGTCAGTCTCCTCCTCCTCCTCCTTCTCCTCTTTCCTTTCTCCGTACGTGCATACCTGCTCGTCCTCCTGTATGGACGCGGCCAGCGGCAAGCCGTCGGCCACCCTGGCCACCATCGTCATCAACACCATGATGCCGACCGGGGAAGGAAAGAGGATCGACCAGAGGTGGGCCCAGAGGCAGGCGACGGACGGGTATCAGCCGGTGACGCGGACGCACCTGCTGGACGTCTCGCAGTCCAGGATGACAGTGAGGGCTGACGATGCTAAAGACAGAGCAACAAGCACCGAAACCGAATCATGCGTTGGCTGCTCTCCTCTCTCTCGTCTCAGAGCAGGGCTGCAGCTGCAAGGGGGCCGGTGGGGGTGGGGGGGGTGGGCTTCATCCCGCTACCCTGCCCTGCCCTGTCCTGCCCTGCCCTCTCACCCTCGCTCCGTGCCAGTCCCGGCTCAGCGCAGCTCAACTCCTTGGCTCCCCCTCCCAGAGGAGCCGGCGAAACGAAAGGGAAGGGAAGGAAAGGAGGAGGGAGAAATAGCAGCTGCATGGTGAGCAAAGAGCAGATCGAGAGTTGAACTGCACTGCACACTCAATAGTGATGTAAATGAGCAAAAAGATCAAAATTAGACTCGAGCCGAGCCGAACCGAGCCAACCTCTACCCGAACCAAGACGACGTGTTAATACGACAGGCAAAGTTTCATAGGCGCTAAAAAATTATCTAAGTTTAAAGGAATCTTCCAATTTTGTGTAACTAGATATCTTCAACATGAGTAAGTTTCACACTAAAGCACATGTATAAGGCCAGGGTAGCTTAAGAATTACGAGGCATGTAGTCATGTAATGTAAGCCTCAATAATGCGAGTAGCCAAAATGCGAAGTCAAGCCCTGACTCGAGTCGGCTCGACTCGAAAACTTTTCGGGCTGAGCCTGGCTCGCTCGCGTCACTAGCAGCCACGGCGAACAAGCCAACAAAGTTTGGTAAATACTCTCTCTCCCTATTTCGCCGACTTTTGTCGCTCCGGGAGTCTCCGCGAGACCTTCCCTTCCCCTTCCCCTTCCGTCGCCGTCGCCATGAGCCACACCATCCTCCTGGTCCAGCCCGGGCAGAAGCCGGAGACGCGCACCTACTCAGACTACGAGTCCGTCAACGAGTGCATGGAGGGCGTCTGCAAGATCTACGAGGAGCACCTCAAGAGGCAGAACCCCAACATCCCATCAATCACCTATGACATCAGCCAGGTAGATTGCTTTTCAAGAAAGAAAAAAGGATCGAAAGTTTGTTCAACCCCAGGACCTACCGGTACTCTCGGATTTTGTCCCGGAGGGTCCTAGCCCCTTCCCGCCAAGGAGATTTGGGACGAGCAGCTGGTTTTCTGCGTCCAAAACTCTTTCAAATTTGGATACTCTGCTGGGTCAACAGTATCTCTGGCAGCTAAATGGTCATCCATTCAGAGCTTATTTGGTCCATGTTTTGCCATCAATTTTACTGGAAATAGTCCGTGCACGTCTCCATGACGGAAACTTACCTCATTTCCTCCCCCGCCCTCTAGCTGTTCGAGTTTGTGGACCAGCTGGCGGACCTCTCCTGCCTGGTCTACCAGCGGACCACCAACACCTACGCCCCCTACAACAAGGACTGGATCAAGGAGAAGATCTACATCCTCCTCAGAAGGCAGGCCTCCAGGTGAAAAGAAGTTCACCTGCACTTAAGGAAGAATGAGGGCCTTTTAAGGAGTGCAGTTCTTTTCCCCACCCTCTTTTGTTCCCACAATCACCAAGGATGTCTTTTTTTGCCAAAAAGAAACAAAAAAAACATAAGAAAGGTGTGTTGAAAGAAAAGATGAGAATTGGAGTAAGTTTCCTCCCCTGTTACTGGCGTATTCCCTCCTTCCCTCCCTAGCCCCATTGATGCCTCCCGGGGCGGTGGGGTCTCTTGAAGGAGTTTTCCGTGTCTTTTGCTGTCGCTGATGGAATTTCGTTGACAATAAAATATTAGAATGTCATTTCTTCTCGCCATTTCACTTGCAGGGGCTGAGATCAGGGTACATCTTTTGTTTGAGACAGTTCCACCTTGCATGCGCCTCGGTAGTTTTGCACCCCTAAATTTACAAAAAGTATACATTGGTGACTTCTCCTTTAGTACAGATATGCACCTAAATAGTAAAAAAGTAAATTTTTGACTTTTCTTCCTTAGGTAGAGATGCACCCTCAATAAAAAAGTAAATTTGCAACTTTTCCTCCTTAGGTAGAGATGCACCCTTAAAAGCAAAGGAAATTTGTGACTTTTCCTTCTTAGGTAAGAGTTGCGCCCCTAAATAAAAAAAAAATGGGGCGCAACTGCACCTTTATTTTCTTCAGGGCAGCAAGTCGCTACTTTTATTCAATAGGGACGCATCTCTACCTAACGCTTTGGGGATGCAACTCAACCAGAAGTGCATGATCCAGAGAGTGTAACACTAGTGTCACCATTCTAGTGAGGTGGCAAACACAGGGTGCCCAGCAGAAGACGTGAAACTACCAGAGAATGGGTTTGTGCGGGTCCCCGGGCATCGGGCGGTGGTGCTTGCCGGGGCCCTGGAACTCGATGTCTTGGATGGTTCCATAGGAACCATCCTGCCAACCAGTTCTTTTTTCCAGGCTGTACAGTATAGATTCTAGATCCATTCAATGCCATGTCAGATCCAGCAGCAGCTTCAAAGAACCAATGAGGACCATGATCTAGGTACAACTCTGGCAAACGCTAGGATGCTCCCGGAACATGGATAAAATAAAGACAGTAATTTTCTCCCTGTCGGGGGGGATACAGTGATTTACACGGTTTATATCCACTGATTAATTCACAACTGGAGAAAAAAAAGCAATGAAAATGATCAATTAAGAATGCGGTCAATTAAACTATAGTAGTTGAAAGAAAGAAGAAAATGTTTACAAAATACCGTAGTTATGCTGTAGTTACATTAGAACGTTGATAGTTATTGTCTTCACATCACTTCAGTTTCTCATGTTCATTCTACCAAAATCGCCTTCTAGCGCCTGAAAGCCCCTTCGAGGTCTTCCGCCTCGCCCCCTCCCACGACCCACCACGGTCCAAGAAGGGCCGTCGTCCTGATCACGTCTCTCTAGCGGAGGAAAGGCTTCCTCCCTTGCTTCCTTCAACTCCTCTTCTTTTTCCTTGGCGCCCATCAGTCCTCTTCCTCTGCCCCCTCCTCGAGATGTCGCTCCCCTCCGGCCGCCCCAGACCGGGGCCGGGGCCGGATGTTCTTCCCTCCCCCTCCCTCTCTGCTGCAGGGTCGGGAAGTCGCTGGTGCTGCTGGTGTTGGGGACCTCGTAGTCTCGCGTCCCTTCAAATCTCCGAAAGCTTTCGACTTGGTCGGGTGCCGTAGAGCTCTGCACCTACGAAGTATAGTATACGTAGATTAAAGAATGCCATTTTTTGGTCCAATGTACCTACACCCGTGAAATCATTTACCAAACTGGAAGAGCCGGACACCTCGCGCCAGGACCCGGGCTTCTTCCTGACAAACTCCAACTCTGCGCTGTTCGGGACCGGCATGGTGTGCCCCGACGGCGCGGCCCTCGTCTTGGGCTGCCCAAACGGGGTCAGCTCCTCCTCCCCCCTCAGCTCCGGGTCCAGTTCCCACTCCGTCCCCTCGCTGTCCCCAATGATCTCCGGCTCCATCCGGTACTCAGCGGCGGCGTCGCCGCCGCTGTCGCCGCTGACCCTGTCCGCGGGAAGGTGCCTGCCCGGTATGAGGTCGACGTCGTAGAACTGGCAGGCGGTGTCGGAGATGATGTAGGCCCAGTTGCGGACGGCGGTGCAGGAGCAGTGCGTCTGGCGGTCGACCTCGTCGTGGAACCGGCAGGCACTGCCTAGAAAGAAGACAGAGAAAACAGCCGATGCGGTGGTCCATTTCACTAAAGAATCCATTTTCAGTTTCACAACCAATCTCGAATTAATGTACTTTTTGGTACTGACAAACAACATCGTAAAATCGAGATTCTACTGTAGTACTACTGTCCAGAAAAGCCCCACCGATGGAGAAGAGGAAGTCCTCCGAGCTGAGTTTGATCTCGGCCGCCTCCCTGAAGTTGGAAAGTATCGTTGGGTCGACCTCGTTGCATATCTGGAAGAAGAGCTCGTGGAGATTGTACACCCTCAAGTTCTTGGCGGCTGGGCTGGCGTAACCTCCCCAGTGGAAGATATCTTCAAGTAGCTGCGTCGCCTTCTCCACATCGTCCTGAGGATAAAATGGATTGTAGTAGAGTTGTCAATAGCAAGAGGCGTGAAAGACTGAACTGAACAATCAAGAACCTTGAGTGTGTAGAGCGGCGGCAAGTGCACTTCCTCCGGGCTGATCATCCCGAGCAGGTTCCTGACAACGTTGGCGTAGTTCGACGCCGCCGCGGACTGCATCGGGGGCACGTCAAGGTCCAGCTTGTGGGTGTCCTTGGCCTTGCGAATGATCTGGTAGGCGACCCCGACGGGGACAGCCGAGGGGGGAGGTCGGACAAAGGCGTGCAGGAGGCGGGACAACCCGCCGGACAGGCTGTACTCGCACACGCTCATCTCGCAGGGCAGGTGGCGACCGTCCATCGTCTGAGAGGATAGATTATGGTTTTTTTTTTTTTTTTTTTTAACTTTTAATCGCAAAATGTGGGCAGGGGCCGTAGTCAAAGAAAGTCCAGGTGCCACGACTTCTGGCCTTTTTAAGTCTTTTTTTATGAAGTTTCGGCGAAATGTCTTAGGGGGGAAAAAGTGAAAAAAAAATATCTACCCCCCTCCCCTCACCGTGCACATCGTGTTGAAGTGTACGAAGTAGAACTTCTCCTTGACCAGCGTGCCCGTCTTGAATGCCTCCTGCACCGTGTCCTGCACGTCCCTCCTCATGTCCGTCTCGTACCTCTCCCGGTCCTTCTGCTCGTTCTCGATGTCCAGCAAAGACCTGCCCTGGTGGTCGAAGCGGTTGGACAGGTCCAGGCGGTCCTCCTCCTTCTTCTTCTTGGCCATGTGCTCGTACCTGACAACACATACTACGGGTAATTGCAAAATTCTTAAAAGAGTTGACAATTTTCTGCGACGTGCTTCTCACTTCTCTCTGTCCTCCTTGCCGAGCTGCTGCCACCTCGGGCTGCAGATCTGCACCAGCTCCTCCACGTTGTGCCAGACCTTCCCCTCCTTCCCGAGCTTCTTCGACTCCTCCTGCATGAAGAACCAGAAGGCGTTCCTGGGCTGACGCTTCTTCTTCTTCTTGGGCCCCATGGCTTTCGTTCAAGTCCGTCACGACCAACTAGGTCGACAGCCCCTTGACCGTCTAACTCTCCTCCAGGGAGGAGGAGGAGGAGGAGGAGGGGCGACCGTCTCACCCTCCTGCAACAACGCCCTCTGCGAAGTCGTGGCTAAGTGCTGTAGTACTCGCTCTAATCTCTACCCACACCACGCGTGACGCACTACTAATTCCACATGCAGATACAACAATCAGTACACACGGATTACTCCTTGCTTGGATGCCCCGATTCATCGTCGTCATTTCTCCAGAAAGACACACTGGACCAAGAAGCAAAAACAAAAGATAATTGAGCTTTTCCCAGCTATTTAAAAAGTTCGAAAAAGTAAAAAAAAATGTCCAGTAAAAACTTATTAAGCATGATTGATATTTTGTATTCTTTTTGTTTATTTCAGGATTTTTTTTGTTTTTCGTCAACATTTTTTTGGGTTCCACCCTCTTAGACCCGTGTAACCACGTCAGTTGCTGCCAAGTGTAGTTGCTGCTTTCTCTTGTTTTTTTTTCTGCATGGAGACTAGGGATAGAGCCAGGTCCAAGTCGACTTATTTTCGCATCTGTCCACAATTCCATTTTTCAATACCAAGATTGCACCTCGAAAACATGCTAGTTACACATGTAGTATGAATCTGCAAGAAGCCTTGTAAGTTATAAGCTAATAGTATTCGGACGAGTCAGACTTTGGTTCCAATCTGTGTAGTGCATCTCTAGTTTCTTCCTCGCCCTATGCACAGCTGTCGGTATCTACACGGTAGAGATTGCAAGTGAAGTCTAATTAGTCCATGTAAGCACTGTAGGTGGCCATAACTTCCCTGCTACCATTAACTTTGTAACGCTTCCTATCCTTAACATTTGGCGGAACCGGCATGACAAGTACCAAGTTTACTTACTTTGCCTACGGGAGCAACATGCTGACAAAGAGGATTCGCTACCAAAACCCTTCAGCTGTGGCAGTGGGAACGGCATCCTTACAAGGCTACAAGTTGGACTTTAGATTGGCTTCCAAGGTGAAAATAAATCCTGCTATATCTTGAAGCATACAGAAATAATACATCTAAACGTGTATATATTTAACAGAGATGGGGAGGCAAGGCTGCTACCATTAGGGCAAGCACAGCTGCTGAAGTCTGTGGGGTCCTTTGGGAGCTAGACAAGAAGCATCTCACCACCCTGGACGATCAGGAAGGAGTTCCCAAAGGGCTATACAAGCGATTTTCAGTCAAGGTGAGACAAGAATTTTTCATGCCAATTTTTTTTCTTATTAAAGTTGTCGAATTTGCTAGGTGGAGCTGCTGGGCACAGATGGAAAAGCGACAGGCAAGTCATTGCAGGCTATAACCTACCAGGTGACCGATGAACACCTGACTCCAGAGAGTGGGGAAAACAAGCCTAGTGGCATATATAAGGAAGTCATGGTCGCCGGAGCCAAGGAGCACGGGCTGCCAGAAGAGTACATCAAGAAGTGAGTCTTGTAGTTTTACTATCTGACGGTCTTCCAATTTTTTTCATCACAAGTGCTCTTGCATTCATTCATTAATTGTTCGTAGGTTGGAGACTATGCCTGACGATGGAACGGAAGGGACCATGGAACTGGGGCTGCCACTACATATCAAAGACAACGTACCCTCTTAACGAAACTCACACATCATGCTACACATACCACTGGTACATACATGCAGAAAGACAACGCCTGTGGTTATTTCACCCTTTGTATCGCTGTAGCTCGCAGATTCTTTTTTTATTATTTTCACAACCAAAATACCGGTAAAAGTTGTACTACCGAAATACTAGCATCAGTAACAGTTAACAGCGATGAGGACTAGATGTGGGTTTACAATTTGTCAAGGGGAACAATCACAATTTCCAAAATTGCCATCTTTTTGCTTCCTCCTCCTCCTTTAGATAGGTAAGCTTTGCATGGTGAATGAGGGCCTCTATCCGCAGCTTGAGCAACCCGTTCGTGACCATCTGCGTCACCGCCATCCGCCTCTCCTCCTGGCTTCGGCCTTCGGCGTCCATCCGCATCAGCAATTCCTGAAATTTGTGAAAGGCTGCATGTAACTACGTACACATGAACATCATTTAACACGGATTTCGTACAAACCCAACCACCAACGGTGGTATGCAAACTGGAAGCTAACTTGGAATACGTACTACACGTTGCATACACGTTTTTTGCACGTAGGTGCTTATTAACAATTTCTGCATCGAAGCTCAGTCGGAAGTTATCAATGGTGCGTTGTTGGTTGGGAAGAACGTCTTACTACGAATCTTTGTGAGAAAGGTGCTAAACAAAGATTGTGCTATTCAAACCTTTATTGGCAGTGGTTCACCAATGCAGACGATGACCCGTTTTCCAATCCTAGGCACATAAGGCTTGACGTTTGGCAACAGCTCGCTCATTCCCAGGTGGTACATGGGAAGCAGAACAGGTGCCTGGCCTTGGGAACCTTTCCAGCATTCATCCACTAATCGCCCCACGCCCCAGCGCAGTGGCAATAGCGCCGTTTCGTATGGTGACACGTTTACTTTGCCCTCCGGATAGATGTGCGCCCATTGCCCGTCTCTCAGCCTATCCACACAAAAGTTCATGCCTGGCTGCTGCAAAAAAAAAAAACCTACATAACTTCTTGTGCTTACGAAACAGAAAAATTACTTCAAAATAACCTGATCTATTCCCTCTCCTCTGACAACGGGTATAGACTTTCCATAAGAGAAGAAGGTGGCATAGAACTTGTTTCTATAGCAAATGTTGTGAGCTGAGAGGCACCACCGCATGAGATGATTGTCCGACAACTCGCGCCAGTCCAGAATGCCTGCAAAAAATAGGTAGCTGTCACATTTCTGCACTTCATAAATTATGGCAAAGACACACACAAATTTACTGTAATAATTTTTAACTGAGAATTTTAGACACAGGCATGATGGTTACGTCTCTCCTTAATCAAATCTAATTTCTTCTCAATTTCTAGCCATTTTTTTGACGATTCCGTGGACTGGGCAGATGCTCCACACGAATTTGTTTGAGACACCACTTCCAAGACCTCATCTCTACAGCTGTTGTTCTCCCTTTCATCAGTTTCATTCTGAATGCCTCTTCCACCATTCCTGTCACATCTTTCTTGAAGCAGTGCAAGACTCTGTCTGGCCCTCTCTCTCTCATCCGTCAACTTGGCTCGAAGATGTTTTATCCTCTCTTCCCTGATTTGTTTCTCATGCAAGTGCTGATGACGCACTTCTTCATACTCTGCTTGCAGATCTTTGAATTCCTGCCTGAGCTCAGAAATTTCATCAGCCTTTCTCTTCTTGCGCAGAGCAATGTCCTTTTTCAAAGATTCTATTTTGGAAGCTAAGGCCTTCTCTTTGTCCTCACACTGTATGTTGACTGCAGTCTCCTTTGCTTGTTTCTTAGAGATGGCGTCTCTGTGCCCAATTTGCTTAGTGTACAGGGTTTTCAGCTCTGACGAGCGACGCCTCAGTTTTTCATTCTCTTTTTTCACCATAAGTGCCTGTGATGAAAGTTGTTCTACAGTGTTCTCCTTTCCTCTTTCTGCTGGTACCGAAGTACTAGTGGTAGTACTAGACCCATGTGTCTCACTTTCTGACAAACCTTTCCCATCTCCACTCACTGCTTGCTGAACTCTACTCTGGGCTGTCGAAACATTAGAGCATCTGGGAGTGGTGGTGACCCACTGAGGCCTCAAATTCAGGGAGTCACCCATTTGCATTTCCTCCATCAGATCGTGCAAGAAGTGGGAAGACCTCTGAAGGCGATTCAGGTTTTCCTTGCTGTCAAAGCCAACTTGTTTCTTCTCCTTCTCCAAGGCAGTCAACTTGTCCGTCATTGCCTTTACCTGGCCCACAAGTTCTGCCAGCCGAGACGAGGACGTCTCTCTGAAGCGCTTCAGCTCTTCCTTGTGGCTCTCCTCAATCTTATCCACCACCTCTTTGCTCTTTCTGGCTTGCTCTTTCCACTCTGTCTCGCGATCCTGCAAGACCCTCTTTACCTCTCCGAGTTCTGTCCTGACCTCTGTCACTTCTTTCTCCATCTCCCCACCCAGTGACTCATCCTTGGAGCGAACACGGGCAATGTTCTCCATGTAGTCGCGGAGAGCCAAGTCCAACTGCCCATCCAGTTCCCTCATCTGGGACTCGGCACACGACACCCTCTCCCCAAGCTCCTGCAACTCTGCCTGGAAGCCTCGTTCCGCCGTCTTGATCTCCTCCTTGACCCGAAGCAGCGCATCTTCCTTGTTGGCCACCTCCGCAAGCGCCATCTCCCTCAGGTGGGCCAGTCGGGTCTTCAGCTGCCGGTTGGAGTCCCGGAGGCGTGAAGTGTCCTCAGAGTTGTGGAGATGCTCCCTCTCCCTCTCCAGCTGTGGTGCCCGCACCACTACCACCTCCTGTGCTGCCAGGCAGACCTCAATCTCACCCCGGAGGTCCAGCAGGCGGCCTGCGTGCTCCCTCGCCTCCTTCTCCATCCGGGCCTCGCCTCTCTGCATGCCAGCATTGATCTCCTCGGTCATCCTCCTGTTCTCCATCTGATGCTCCTCCCTCTCCATCAGGTAGGCATATTCCAGCTGGTTGCACTCCTTCTCCAGCGTGGCAAGCTTTACACGGAGCTTATGAGCCTGCACGTTTTCCTTCAACATAATCCTCTGCTTTAAATTCTGTCTGTGGACTGAAATTTTGTTGTCCAAGTTGGGAAGATCGTCCTTGCGCCATTTTGACATCCTTGCTTTTTTTAGACGTCTCACTACTTGCCATATTTTAAGCAATAATTTATTGGGGTTTCTTGTCCAAATAGGAAGAAGGTACCCTCAATTCCACAATCGTGCAGTTACCCTGAACTCCTTACCCCAGATGAGTGGTTCGTCCATGCAGCTGTGGTGATTGGCCACGGTGATGAGAGGGGTTCCAGGCGGCCGATCGTGGAGGGCACGAATGAGGTGATCACGGTTGATCACCTGACAACGGTTCATGCCTGTGCAGCACGCGGAGGAGAGAGTTATGTTAAAAAAGAGGAAGTACGAGTAACCAGGGACATTCTGGAGTATAAGGACTGGAAGGCTCTGCTCAAAAAATCTTCTTTCTAAACGAAAAGAAATATACTATTACTTATTAAAAAAAGTTTGTCAAAATAGGGTCAATAGTTTGCATATAAAATTTTATACAGCTAGCATGCACCAAAGCTTATAAACTATAAATAAAGTTATATGTCAATGTTTAAGCTTGCTTTCATGTCAACATAATCTGCTATAAACCTTCTTTCAACATCTCTTTTTATGCTTAAAAAATAAAAAAAAATGAGATTACAAGACAATAAAAGCCAACCTCCGAGGGTGAAAGGTACATTTACCTTTCAGAGGTGCCTGAAACTTTGCCATTTTGGCAGTTTTTTCCAACAGTGTTGAAGAAGACTGAAGTAATGTTAGATGCTTACATGTTAGATGTGAAGATATACTTGAATGCACAAGCGTTTTTCTTTGTAGATTATCTCTATGGCATCACTATAAAATTTTATGTGTTTATTATTGGCATAACAGTGAACAATTTCTATTCAGGAAGTGATATTCTATCTCGTTTACTTATTGAAGTCGAATGTTTGGATAGTAAGTCCAAATTTTCCAGTCCTTATCTTAAGAACGTCCCTGGAATAACTTGGGCGGGAACCAATGTGCTGCTGACCTTTCAGCCAGAACTTTGCCAAGGCGCCGACAGAGGACGTGGTGGCCGCGGACACCCTGAGCCACCTCCTGGCCCGCGAAGACTTGATTGCCGATATCTTGGCGGCGGACGAGGGGGAGATGGCGTAGTAGTCGGTGACCCCGGGGGGAAAGAGTCGGTCGCAGTCGTAGTTGGTCGGGTCGATGCAGTCATCGTCGTCGACGCTCATGGCACCTGGACAGAACTGCCATGCACCGAGACCTCGCAAAAAAGGAATGTCCTTTTTGACTTGGCGTTGGTTAGCTAGCTAGCTGGATTCTTTAGCTACCCTGGCTAGCTGCATCAGGGCTAAAACTCCTGGCCTCGTTCTCTGCAGGCAGGATTGGGCAGAAACAGCTTAATCTTCATCCCTCCTCGACTTACAGCGCAATTCACTTTTATGGTGACCAATCTTTGCGATTTATCGCAAATCATACACTTTTTAAATTCTTATTACGACCAATATTTTGCTTCCTGTGACTTGTGATTTGCTTGCTATTGGAAGAGTTTTTCGCACTGTTGAAAAATGTCCAAACTGGCATGAAATCCTAAGACGTGCGCGTAAAAATTTATGCAAAATTGTCTGTTTGCGACTTTCTCACCCGAGATCGGCGATTTTACTCACAGAGTTTTGGCAACACTCTTCAACTCAGTTCAGTAGTACAGTTTACAGTGAAGTAAAATGATGGAAGCCAAGGCCCAAAAAGATACATGATTGTCCCGTGGCGGAAGGGTCCCGCACGTTGCTGAAACTCAGGATGTCCAGTCAGCAACCTTTCAACACGCCTCCCGCGGGTCTGCTGCAGGGGGCCAGGGCGCAGGGATTGGCCGTCGGAGAGGTGAGGAAGGAAGAGAAGGAAGGAAAAAGGAAAGGAAGACCTCTTCCAATTTTGGACGGGGCTTGTACCAATTTTTTCCCCACAAATTTCCTCCAGATCCAGCACATCCACTTCCTGTCCGACCACATCGGCGCCCTCTTTCTCAAGGAGGAGTACAGCGACGTGGCCCTCCTCGTGGACGGGCAGAGATTCGACGCCCACAGGGTCATCCTGGCCGCAAGGTCGGACTACTTCAGGGCGCTCCTGTTCGGCGGGATGCGCGAGATGGGGCTCAGGGAGATCGAGCTAAAGGACACCCCGCTGGCGGCCTTCAAGTACCTCCTGCGGTACATCTACACGGGCCAGATGAGCTTGGGCAGCCTCAAGGACGAGCTGGTGCTGGAGATCCTGGGTCTGGCGCACCAGTACGGGTTCCAGGACCTGGAGGCCGCCGTCTCGGACCACCTGCGCGCGGTGCTCAGCGTGAGGAACGTCTGCCTTGTCTACGACACGGCCACCCTGTACCAGGTGCGAGAGGAACGTTGTACATGTGAACGCTGCTGCTCAAATCTCTCTTTGATTTCATCATCAGTTGGGTGACCTCGTCTCCTCCTGCTGCCTGTTCATGGACAGACACGCCTCCGACATCATCAAGCACGAATCCTTTCTCACCATGTCTGCGGTAGTGACCCGCCGAGATCTTGTTGCAGCAAGAACCCCACTATTTTTTTTTTTCAGAACGGCGTTCGGGACATCATCTCCCGCGACTCCTTCTGCGCCCCGGAGGTGGAGATCTTTCGCTCTGTCCACGACTGGGTGCGGTCGAACCCGTCCGAGGACGCCACCCTCATCCTCAGGTCGGTGAGGCTGTCCCTGATGGCCACGCCCGACCTGCTGAAGGTGGTTCGGCCGACGGGGCTGGTCCCGCCAGACGTCATGCTGGACGCCATCCAGTCGAGGACCGAGTCCAGGGACATGGAGCTCAAGTATAGGGGATATCTCAGTGAGTGGGCACCCCGCCTTAGTCACTTCGTGGATTTTATAAAAGAAGACCTTAATTCTTTCCCCCCCCCCCATGCAGTTCCGGAGGAGAATGTTGCACAGCCGAAGCACGGAGCCCAGGTTCTGGTCGGGGAGGTGAAGCAGGCGTTGCTGGACGGAGACATCAAGAACTACGACATGGAGCGCGGCTTCTCCCGGCACCCAATCGACGAGGCGCAGCCGGACAAGGGGATTGTCATCAGGCTGGGGATGCAGTGCATCATCAACAGCATCAAGATGCTGCTGTGGGACAGGGACCAAAGGTTTGTGACGGCCTCTTTCTTGTCAGTTCAGAGTTGTACCTAGTATTATTTACTTTTTTTTCCAGAGCTTATTCCTACTACATCGACATCTCTATGGACCAGCATGACTGGGCACGCGTGGTAGACCACACCAAGTACCACTGCCGCTCGTGGCAGGTTCTCTACTTCACCCCCAGGGTGGCGCGCTACATCAGGGTGGTGGGCACTCACAACACGGTCAACAAGGTCTTCCACGTCGTGGCGCTGGAGGCATACTACACCAGGAGTCCCTTCCAGCTGCACAAGGGAGTCATTGGTGAGTTATGCCAAGGTGCCCGCACCCTGCTGGTTGTGGTCGACGGACTTGCAAGTGGGTCTTGTTTTCAGCACCTCGTGACAACGTGGCGACCATCTCGCGCTCAGCCTGCGTCATCGAGGGAGTCTGCCGCTCCAGGAACGCCCTCCTAAACGGCGACACCAGCAACTACGACTGGGACTCTGGATACACCTGCCACCAGCTGGGCTCAGGAGCCATTGTCGTCCAGCTAGGGCAGCCCTACTCCATCGGGTCCATGAGGTACTGAGGTTTTATGCCTTCTTCCCCCCCAAAGTGCTCGTGCTATAAGAGAAATTTCTCTCTTCAGGTTACTTCTTTGGGATTGCGACGAGCGGTCTTACTCCTACTACGTCGAAGTAAGCGTGAACCAGCGGGACTGGGAGGTGGTGTGCGACAGGTCGAGGGAGAACTGCAAGTCCTGGCAGACCATCACCTTCCCGAAGCGGCCGGTCGTCTACATCAAGATTGTCGGCACCAGGAACACGGCCAATGAGGTCTTCCACTGCGTCCACTTTGAGTGCCCGGCCACCGCCGAGTCCGAAGTTGTTCCGGGGGTGTCCTCCTTGACCTTGAAGGCGGCTTCCTCTCCTCCCAGGCCAAAGTCGCCCGCGGCCGTGGCCGCCGCCGCCGCCGCTGCCGCCTCCTCCAGTTCGTCAGGGTCCGAGGAGTCCATCTCGGAGGTCCCGGCGCGGCTGAACGAAGTCGACGAGCACAACGACTCCATGTCGCACCTTGGCAACGCCGATGTGGCCTCCGTTGTGTCCGTCCCTGTCGCTTCGGCAGCGGGAGCCTCGGCTACGGCTAACGCGTCTGCCGCACCCCCTTTCGACGACGGGGCCACCTCCGTCGCCTCACATCGCTCCAGCCCGGCCTCCTACGCCGGCAGCAACTCCAGCCAGATTCCAGTGGGCTCTTCCGCCCACACCTTAGCCAGTCGGCACCGCTCGCAGCAGCTCTCGGGCGCCTCGGCCTCGTCGTCCGTCGTCGGGCCTTCGCAATGGCCTGGCGGGCTCTTCAACCACCAGGCGTCCTTTCCGGACGACCAGCATCAACAGCTGCAGCAGCAGCCACCCCAGATGCCCGGACACTTCGGTGGGGCAAGTCGTGGAGCATCAGGAGTCGGCGGCAGGGCTGTCGCTCCAAGTACAGCGGCGGCTGCCACCGGCGCCGGCGTCGTCAATCCACCCACGCCGGCAAGTCCGACCTCCACGCACTCCTCTCCCTCCAGAGCGATGGCGTACTACGAGGAAGACCACTTCCACCTCCCGCCGCAGCCCCCGGTGCTGAACCTGCAGCAACCTCAGCAGCAGCAGGCGCAGCAGCCCCAGCCGGCCCATCAGCCCCCGGCGCACCTCCTGCAAGGACTGAGACCCCCTTCGCCTCCTGCCCTGCAGGCCGGGCCCTCCCCTGCCACCGGCGCCGTCGCCCGAAGACCTGAGCCGCGGAGGAGGCATCAACAGCAACAGCATCACCAAGATCACGCAGGGGGAATCGGCGGCAGCCGTGGAAAAAGAGGAAGCGGCAGCGGAGGAACTTCAGAGTAATGGATGGGGGTGGGATCCCTTTGCACTCGACCTACGTACTAAATGCATCATCGTCAGAATATACCGTTTTTAAGAAAATGAGGGAAAGGAAAACTTGGACTTGGCTTGTTAGTAAATATTCCTGAATAGGTATATGTTGTAGGTTTATAGTCTGTCTGCAATGTCACATGGGTTTCAAATAAAGAAAAAGTAAAGAATGGAGCGTCTTTATTAGTACTCGTATTAGCATATCCTTTGACCCAGCAGTTTTATATGAGTAGCAAGCGGTAGGTGGCAGTGTTGCCAACTGGCATACCTTATAGTCCGAAGCCACAAATCTGCATATTTAACTTTTAATATGTATGTAACTTCTTTAATTTTGTCACTTTTTTTCAAGAGTGACTTATGTACACTGCTTGGCATGGGAACCTGACGGTTGGCAACGGTGCATTTTGCAACCTCCTGCAGATGGGCTCTGAAGGTGAAGGCGCCAAAATGCACCCCACTTTATTTAATTGAGAGTTGAGATCGGAAATACATTTGGTACTTCCCAACTTGAAGCAAACGGAGAAAAAAAGAAATCCTTTAATGAGTGACGACAATCGGTGCTAACTTCGGGAGAACTCAAGAAATGCTCTGACTAAGGCAAAAAAGTAATTATAATAGCCACCAATTGAGCACGTGACTTTTGTTTAACATTCGGTACCAAAATGTACTGTATATTCAACCGGCGGCTAATAGCTAATTCTAGCCGTTTGAGGTGCTCAGTCGGAATCTAATTGGAGGTCCCACTGCAAGGAAACGAGGTTGCTCTCTCAAGGGCTTGCAGCTTGCAAAAACCTCCCATTTTTTTGATTTGTGGAAAATATACATCGCAAGGTTATTCGTTCGCCGTTGACATTCGTACCACTTAACTTTTTCTGGACTTTCCTCTTCACTTTTCTCTACTTCCTGGTCCTCTGGTGTGGGACGAGCTCCGCCCGAGTCAAGTCAGCGTGATCATGAGGTACGTACAGTAGTGCATGATGGGCCCACAAGAGATCTGCTTCATTTCATAGATTTTAATTTAATACAATTTTTGTTTTTACTCTTCTTTAGGAATCCGAATTCCAAACATTCACGTGTAACGTCGACAGACATGGCAATCAAATTCGAGAAAAAAGATAGATAGATGCAATACGATTACTTGGAAGTAAGAGAAGGATGTAGCATAACGGTACACTCCAACTATCACAGTACTCTTCTTTCATACTATAGCTCTTGGATTACAGATGTACGTACGTCTAAGGGGAGGGGGAACCACCATAGAGACAGACCAACATCTCTATGGAAACCACAGACAACAAACACAGGGCAAACAAAGAGAAAAAATGCGTGGGCTAATCTCTTTAGCATGCGAAAAAAAAAAAGAACGTGTTGTTGCTGCTGAAGGGGGCACCCTTGATTCCCGCCCGAAGTTATGTAGTGGAGAGAAGTACCGATGAGTTGGAAGTTGGAACAGTCAACATTACCTTTATACAAGAAACAGTGTTTTTTTTCTTTTCCTCTTTTCTTCAATTCTTGCACTTCTTTTTCATCAAAAGGACGGTCGGACCGGTTGGAAGAGGTTGACGCCCTTGTTCTTTCTACCCTTTTTCTTCCCTGCTTTGGCGCCGCCCACGCCGTCGTTGTTGCCGTCGCCGCTCTCGCTCTTCTTCTTGGCCAGTTGGTCAAAGGCGGAATCGAACAGGTCCGAGAGGTTCTGCGGCGGCGGAGGGCGGGAGGCGCCGTCCTCCTCCGTCTCGCTATCCGCCGCGGCAGAAACCGAGGACGGGAAAGTGTGGCTCCGTCTCATCTTGGCGTCGGTGAAGGTGCCCGGGCCTTTGCGGAGGATGTTGGCGAAGCTATTGCTGTTGTTGATGTCGGCAGCTGTGGCGCCGTCCGGCGGGGCCACGCTCGTCCCGGGCTCCACCACGAGAGGGTCGTCGTCGCAGGCGGAAGCGGTGACGCCAAGCAGCTCTCTGGGAGACGTGCCGAGGACGCTGCTGGCGCCGTCGTTCAGGGACTCCGAGGATCTCCTCAAGGATGGCAAGCCGGAGGAAAAGGGAGGTAAATCTCCCACAGGCGGATAGTGCTGCCAAGACTCGATCCTCATCATTCTCTCCGGATACTTTCCCATCCTCTTGTTCTCCTCCATCTGTATCTTCCTCTCCCTCCTCTTCTCCTCCCTAGCCCTGCGACCGCGCCGCCTCCTCCTGGCGTCAAGCTGGCCCGCAAATTCGGCCACGGTTGCGTCCGACACCTGCCCGGTCAGGTCCAGCTCGCACACCTCGAAGCTGCAGGTGAGGGGCAGATGGCGCAGGTATCTCAGCTTGTTCCTGAGTTCCTCGCTCATGCTCGTGGCGTCCTTCTCCAGCACCCTGCCCCTGATGACGGGAGGGCAGTTCTCGAGCGATCCGTGCTCGAGCACCAGCATCTGGACGTTGAGCGCGTGGAGGAAGATTGCCTGGCCGTCGGAAGACTGGTAGAAGTAGAAGGTGTCCTTCGGAGCCGGCTGGTTGGAGGCCTCCTTTTCTTCCCGAGCCATGTTGGCTGGCTGGACGCTGGAGAGGTCCAGATCTGCAGGGACGACGTCCGCGTCCAGGTACTCTTCTTCCTCGACCTCAGCGCCACAGGACGTCTCACTGCTGGAACTCGTGTGACGAGGCCTCGCGGTCGCCCCGGCGCCGCTCTCTTCGTCCGAGGCATTCTTGGAGGACAGGTCCTCCTCTTCCTCTTCCTCCGCCGGCTGTACCTCCTTGACGCTTCCCTCCTCCGGCTTCTGGTCCTCATTCAGGGTGGGGAGGAGCCCGACCTCGACGGAGGACTTGTCCAGGAGGAGTCCGCTCTCACGCTGGCTCAGCAGACTCAACGCCTCTTCAATGAAGCAGGACTCAGGCTCGTCTTTCTCATTCCTGTAGACAAAAATTGATTTGTTACAGCATAGGCTACATAGTACATCGACTCCCCTTCTGTCTAATGTCCCCATCCCTTTACCTGTACTGCTCCTCGAGTTCCTTTCTCTCCCTGGCTACGATGATGTTGGCAACCTCGACGGGGCTGGCTATCAGAAGCTGGGAATAGGAGGTGTTGCTCTTGGTCGACACGGAGGGATGCTTGATGTTGATGTCCGGGTGGTAACTGGACACTGGAACGGCGAAGAGAGAGTGCCTCTCCCTCCTCATGAGGAGCATCTCGATCTCGTCGCCAACCTGGAACTCGGAATGGACCAGCGACACGACGCTCTTGAGGTCGTCCTTGTAGATGGAGTCGTAGCAGATGGGACACTTCCTGAAGGCGTGGTCGGACAGCGCAAGGTAATGGAGGATGCACGACCAGCAGAACACGTGTCCGCAGCGAGCGATCTTGGCCGCTGTGGGAGGGTACAGGCAGATGGGGCAGGATGGCACTCCCGCGGAGGACTTCAGGCCAACTTGCTCCACCAGACCCCACTCCACCAGGGTGTCCGGATCCGTCATGTGTGCGTCGTAGTCGCCACCAGCTCGGACGATGAACTGGCAGCTAAAAAAAATGAATAAAATAAAACACTGCTACCCAACCAATATCGCTAGCGTGAATTTAGTGATGGGTTGCTCTATCGCCAGGGCAGGTGTTAGAATAGTCGAATAAAAGACCCTTAGAGCAACCAAATTTTGACCCCTGCGCTAACTAC
>JAAUYM010160322.1_pt1 | contig 29599 bp, 32 predicted proteins | sample 7278001 | NCBI WGS metagenome assembly JAAUYM01 (sample SAMN14350224, study PRJNA611818) | marine sediment metagenome | isolation source: surface marine sediment (1.8m) | place: French Polynesia: Moorea | collected 2018-08
ATTTATGCTATGGTGCGGCTTTGTTTTTCCACCAAGAGATTCTCCCTTTTCAGCTGTTGCATATATCACTGAAAGGAGTAGCGAATCACTCTATTTGGTTGATCTCTATGGGAAAAAACGACTTTTCCCACTCAGGAGTCAGTCAGGAAACCCCCCCTCCCCCCATTTTACGTATCTTCTTGAAGTGTTTTTTCTCCGTGTCTCTCTCACTTTCGTTTCTTATTCTTTCTCTCCTCCTCCTCCTCGTCTCCGCATCGTGACCAGATAATAAAGTTAAAAAATGCGCGAAACTTTGTTAAAAGGTCACCGAAAGAACGACTAGCACAAATAGAAAAATGTTGAAAAAAGTACAGACATAACAGAAGGGGCAGGACTCACAAACAAAACATTTGTCTGCAAAAAAAAATAATGTCAACTGGCTTATAAAGCGACGACAAATCGCCCAAACTGGTCACAACGCCCCTTCTTCTCTTTAGCTGCTACTTGTTTCTGTTCTTCTTTTCTTTCCTTCACCCCAGTTCTGTTCTGCTGCTTTTTTTCTGTCGAGTCGGCGACGTCCTCTCTCCTCCGAAAGACAGCTGGTTCGTTCTGTGCTCATCCAAAGCCGCCAATCAAGCCTATGAGATCGTGTTTAGCAAGCTGACTGGGCAAAAAGGATGCCTAGCGGCGAAGAAAGAGCGTCTGACCGGCAAAGTTAAGACCGAGCCTGGATCACACTCCTGTACAACATTGGTGGGGACTGGTAGATCGGAACCACCAACTTTTAGAACAAAATGGCAGCGTACCTAGTATAAAACGTTGTTGCCAAACATCAACGTGTCTTAAAATTGATTTTTATATTAAATTAAGGTCTTTTCTAGTACCTTTAAACTTACCTTGGAATAGTTGGCACTGTTATGTTAAGTAGATTTTGCTTAAAGACGAAAAAATCTATGAATGAAAGCCAGTATTACGTGGTAGCTGATCATTATGTAAGAATGATGTTTCCATCTCTCTTCGGTCCACCATTGTACAGGAGTACCCATGACTCTTCCTGCAGGCACATGCCAACTGCCACACACCTTCAGGGCTGCGTTTGGTGGTCCAGTAGACTAAAACCTGGTGAAAAATCTTTCGGGCTTGTTGCGATCCCTAGTTTCTAAAAAAATGTAAACAAAAATAGTCGTTCTCTTGCGCTCTCTTGCGCTCCTCTCGTCGTTTCTTTCCCACTCACCCTCTCTTGTCACCTTCGCCCCCTTCCGAAAAATGAAAATTTATACTTTCCTCTGTCCTCTGGAGTGCCACTGCCACCTTTAAATTGGCCTCAAATTGTCAACTTTGGCACTACTGCTTTGTCGAGTGCGTGAGTTCTTTTTTCCTGTATCCTAGTGTGGAAATAGCTAGTAGTAGTAATAGCTTTAATTGTTATTTACCCGTCAGGGGACAGAGTGAAGGCCGATGATCAGGATGGCTTCTCGGCTCCTCCGACTGAGTCCCTTGTCGAGGACGTCCCTGGCGTCCTCACGGCACAGGGCAGACGTGACCTCCTCCAGAGTGACAAGCGGAAGCCGTTGCAGACTTGGCTCTTCCCATGCGCCAGACACCGCCGCCGTCTTCTTACCCACGAGATCGGTACGTTGGATGATGCCAACCGCGGTGTTCAACTTGATCCGGTGTCTTTCCTTAGGGGCGGTTTTCCACGTCCGACCTTCGGTTGCACCCGTGGGTGGAGAGGCATCTGTCCGGGACTAGCCTGGTTGGGTTGGCGGCCTCAGACGCGCTGGAAAAGGTGCGGGCACTCCTCAGCTCGGCAGATAAACCACCAAGGGGATTTGAGAAGTTCTACAGAGACAAAGAGAAGACAGCCTCCTCGGAGGACGACGCGGGTGGAAAGAAAGGCAAAGATTTCCCTGGAGTTGACAAAAAGAAGGAAGAGTCTTCCAAGAGCAAAAGCGACTTGGATGAACTGACGCGCAAGTTGGACCAGGCGGACAAGCTCAGGAAGGAGTTTTTCTTCAGCAGCGAGAGGCCGAAAGGGGGCGGGAGTGCGGGGGGTGGCGGCAAGAAGGGGGGAGGGTTCGGAGACTCAGATCGACAGAGGGTGTTCACTGCAATTGGGATGGGCGCCTTTGCTGTTGCTCTCATTGCCGGCTTGAACCAGCTCAACTATCGTGAGATCAGCTGGAAGGATTTCGTCAACAACTACCTCGCGCGTGGAGTCGTGGAAAAATTGGTCGTGGTCAATGGCAAATGGGTCAAGGTAAGCAATTCGAAGTGAAGCTCATTTTTTTTACTGATTTTATTGACATGATTTGGACATGCCTTTATTACAGGTGGAACTGACGAATGGAACAGGAAATTCCAACGAACAGCTATGGTTTACAATTGGAAGCGTCGACACCTTTGAACGAAACCTTGAAAACGCTCAGCATGAACTGCAGTTTGACAGTTCAAGGTACCTACTAAACTCTGTCGAGCTGTTGTAGGGTAAATTGACTTTTTTTAAAAATTCTTTAAACCCGTTTCAGATTTGTCCCGGTGCTGTACAAAAGTCAAATTGAGCTGGCAAACATTGTGAGCTCGCTTCCAACCCTCTTGCTTATTGGCTTTCTGGTGTGGTCCTTCAGAAGAGCAGGCACTATGATGGGAGGAATGGGCGGCGGAGCTGGAGCAAGAGGGGCGCGGGGGGGCGGCATGTTCGGAGGCATGAGCGAGTCAACAGCCAAGCTGATCGACGCAAATGAAATTAACGTCGCGTTTAAAGATGTGGCAGGTACGGTTTGCGAACGTGTGGGAATTTCAGTTCCTCTGCCTACTGTATGTGGTGAAACCGGTGGTTTTTTTTTATAGGCTGTGAGGAAGCCAAGATCGAAATTATGGAATTCGTGAACTTCTTGAAGAATCCCCAGCAGTATCTCGATCTGGGAGCGAAAATACCCAAAGGAGCCATTCTTACAGGTGAGCTCAAAAGTCATGATCCTGCTATCAAGATATTACACGACTCATCAAACCTAGGACCCCCTGGGACCGGAAAGACGCTACTGGCAAAAGCGACGGCGGGAGAGGCGAACGTTCCGTTCATAACAGTGTCCGGATCAGAGTTCTTGGAGATGTTTGTGGGTGTCGGACCCGCGAGGGTTAGGGACATGTTCCAGACGGCCCGGTAAGAAGCACTATAATAGGTGTAACGAAAGCAGTGCTTACCTTGCCATTTTATCGTGATTCTTAAGGAAACATGCTCCGTGCATATTGTTCATCGACGAGATAGACGCTGTTGGCAGAAAGCGAGGAGGGAGGAACTTTGGGGGTCAGTCGGAGGCAGAAAATACTCTGAATCAGGTGAGACCATGTTCCTAGGCGGTATCTTTGCACGGTGGATGGCCAGATAGAAACAAATGTGCTACTTTATAGTTACTAGTCGAAATGGATGGCTTCAACACTGGTCAGACAAATGTCATTGTGCTGGCAGCGACGAACCGTTTGGATATTCTTGACCAAGCCCTGCTGAGGCCTGGCAGGTTTGACAGGCAGATTTATGTTCCGGCACCTGACATAAAGGTACGTGACGGTTGGCGCATCACACGGTCCTCTCTACGTGCTGAACTAGTGTACTGTATATGACCTGATCGATTTTTACAGGGACGGGCGTCAATTTTCAAAGTGCACTTAAGTGGCCTTAAGACTAACCTGGACAAGTCGGATTTAGCTCGCAAGCTGGCAGCCCTCACCCCAGGGTTTACAGGAGCTGATGTCGCCAACGTGTGCAACGAGGCTGCTCTAATTGCCGCAAGAGAGCTGGTAAGTAAATGTTTTTTTAAGAGCAGGAAATTGCCGCACAGTTATTCGAGTGGGTCACTAGAGGGTCATGGCGAAAATGTGTCTCCCCCCCCTCCCTATCTTCATCCACTATAATGTACCATACCATACCATACGTACAAGGGGGTCGCCGAATGCTCTAGTCCGTGAAGAAGGATGCCGTTTTCGTCAAGTAGCAGCTTGGCTTCCTTCTCTTCTCTTGATGCACACGAAAGCATGTCCTCAGGCTACACCACAAAGATCTGCTTGATGTCCTCCCGCATTGTGGCTTCCTTTACGTCCTTGAGTGGAAAACTTCTCTCTTGGAAAGGCTATTTTCTTTTGCGGTCTCTTCAGTAGCTTCTTTGGCTTCTCTTACCCTCTGCCATTCTTTGCTTTTTCTTGTGCATGATCCCCTATTTCTTGGAGTCCTGCTGCCTCTTCCTCTCCAAATCTACCTCCTTGTAAAGTGACCTGATCTCTAAAATTCTCTGCACTTGCCTTGCCTTCAAAGACAAAGGCGGACTCCTTGAAGCCCCTGCGGGTTTAATCCTCGGTAGTGGTCTCAGACTGCAAGGGTGACAGGGGAGCCTTGCCGCCCTTGCCTCCCCCTCCGCGCGTGTCTGCGTCTGTGCGCCTCCTCCGGTAGGGCCTCTCCCACGGCGGCCGCCTGAAGGACAGGATGCTCTGCAGGCTCCTCCTGGTGTCGGCGGTGACCCTCCAGTCGTGCGGCTGGCCCATCCTCCTCTTCTGCGAGTCCGTCCTCAGCAGGATGATGTCGGACGCCATCTGCCTGTCCGTCGGGGACCGCCACGAGTCCCGACCCTCGTCCAGCTTGAGGTCCCTCTGGGTCATCTCGTCGGTGCAGCAGCTGGAGGTCCCCTCCGCCCGCGTCGTGCTGCTCTTCTCCGTCCAGGGGGCCAGGTAGCCGTACAGGCTCAGCCAGTACGCCAGCAGGTGGAGCCTCTCCTGCGCGAAGTACTTGGTCCAGTGGATCTCCGTGCAGACCCTGCGCAGCACTTCCAAGTTTATGCAGAAGACTACCAGGGTCGCCACGGCCAGGGTGGCGCCGAAGCCGGCGGTCACGCTCTCCAGGATGATCATGTTCAGGGGCTTTCCGTGTTTGGTGTAGGTGACTTCTCCAACGATGCGGTCGAACCCCCGAACTTGTATTATCCGAGTTACTTTTGTCTCTTCCGCATCGCCGCCAATGACATAGGTGTATTCCGACTCATCTACAGTCGCGTGGTAGCGCCCTGACCCCATAATAACCTGTCATCATTTGGTTGGGACGAATTATTATGCTCAATCGATTACAATGCGCAGCACGTGCAAGACTTTTTCCAAAAACTTTTGGGGAGAGGAGCGGACTTTCCCATATAACGCGCAGACGATTTTGATTTATCGAGAAGGTCGACATTTAAAAAAAAACTTTTCTTTCAGAGTGACAACATTGTTCACAAGCACTTCGAGGCTGCGATCGAGCGAGTGGTGGCCGGTCTGGAGAAAAAGACCAACGTGCTGCAACCGGAAGAGAAGAAGACGGTCGCGTACCACGAGGCCGGTCACGCCGTCGCCGGCTGGTTCCTGGAGCATGCCGACCCGCTGCTCAAGGTGTCCATCATTCCTCGCGGCAAGGGCCTCGGGTACGCCCAGTACCTCCCGAAGGAGCAGTACCTGTACTCCAAGGAGCAGCTGTTCGACCGGATGTGCATGACGCTGGGCGGGAGGGCGTCGGAGCAGATCTTCTTCGGGCGCATCACCACGGGGGCGCAGGATGACCTCCAGAAAGTGACCAAGTCCGCCTACGCGCAGATCACGCAGTACGGGATGAACGAGCGGGTCGGCAACGTCTCCTTCGAGCAGCCGCAGCCGGGAGAGATGGTCTTTGACAAACCTTTCAGCGAGTCGACCGCACAGGCACGTGTACAAGTTAGAAGTTAATTACGTAATTGTCTTAAATGGTTGGTGCTATTAATGGATCTTCTGTGACGACAGGTTATCGATGAAGAAGCTCATAAAATCATCTCGAGCGCGATGAAGCGGACGTTGGATCTCCTTTTAGAGCACAAGGATGACGTCGCAAGGGTGAGAAACTACCCTGATTTCTATTTTTTTTTTTTTAAGTAAGCTTGCCTGATTTCTAGCGTGCTACCTACATGTATGCTTCTTTCAGGTGGCGGACAGGCTTTTAAACAAGGAGATCCTAGACCGCGACGACATGATTGAGCTGCTTGGCCCGCGCCCCTTCGCCGAGAAGCACACCTATGAGGAGTTTGTGGAGGGCACCGGCAGCTTCGAGGAGGACACCGAGCTTCCAGAGGGTCTCAAGGACTGGAACGTGGACAGGAAGGGAAAGGAGGCGGCGGCAAAGGAGGGGGAGGGGGAGGAGAAGAAGGAGGAGTACCCGGATGTCAAAATCGAGAAGAAGCCCTGGGTTGACGTTGGGAAGATGAGTGAGGAGGAAAGGGAGGAGGAGAGGCGGAAGCACGAAGAAGCCAAGCGGAAAGGAGAGGGACAAAAGAAGTCGTGACGGGAGTGACTTTGATCTCTGTTTCGCTGCTTCCACCTCTTATTTATGAAGTCGGAGGCTGTGCAACGTAACTGTTCCCGTGGACAGGCGCGCAGAATGCGAACAATCTTGAGTGATTATCGTTTAATTCGCCTCTGTAAGCTTAATACATTCGTACTGGAATGAATTTCTGCTGTGCACCAGGTCTAGTAGTAAGCGAGGGGATGATTCGGAAAGCACTTTTTCACCACCTTGATAAAAAGCCTCTGGGCGAACTTCCATGAGAACCAGAGTATTTCCACAATAGTGAAGAGGGACGCTCCCAGATAGAGCCCCAGAGATCCGCCGATGTCTGCCAGCCATTCAAGAGCACCACGACTGTGCTGAATGAAAAAAAAAATAGTTCAATGATTGTGTGCAACCTATCTTTAGTGGAAAGTACCTGCACTATCCTTATGAAGTCCAAACTGGGGAAGAAAAAGTCCAAGACTGCGATCTCGGTGCCTGCCTCGTGCAGGGCCACCTTCTCTTCGACGCACTCGACGGAGCCACAAGCTTTCACTGAAACACTGGAACAAAAGTGGCGGTTTAAAGGAGAAGTAAAAAAAAATGTGCCCTGCCTTCATTAATCGGAGCTCTCTCACTTCGGCAAGAAAGAGTTGACAACGTCGGCGGACAAGTCGAAGGAGGAGACGGAGGTCTTGTAGTGGTGGTGGATGCAGTCCCTCGGGCAACGGAAGGTGTTGTACCCGTCCTTCTTGTCGTTGATGACTGACTCGTAGTCGGCCGTGTTGAAGTCTCTCCTCCTGGCGTCAAACTCGTACCTGAACGGGAGGTTGTGCGCGTGGCGGTCGTAGCCCTCCAGGTAGCACACGCCTCCCTTCAGGCGACCGGGGTCGACGCGGGGAAACTGGTTGTAACGGCGGCGCCACTTCTCGGTGTCATGCCTCTGGTAGACCACGTAGAACATCACGGACTCCAGCGGGCTGCAGAAGGGAAGCCTGAGGCGACGGGGAGAAAAAGAAACGGAAACTCACTTTTGCCCTGAACGAAACTCGTATTCTACTAGGTACTGTTGCTACCATGACATACTCGTTGCAATGAACCGGTATGGTGAGCAGATTGCAGCCGTAGAAGTAGTTGACCCCTCTCTGGATCCTGCTCATCTTGCAGTTGTCCATGGAGTACTGGGCGAACCCGGGGACGAGGTTCTTGGAGTCCGTCTCGTGGTCCAGGCAAAGTTCCTGATCTTGGACGAACGTCCTTATCCAGTGCCGAGTCTGGCGGAAGTCGATTATCTCCTGGATGCGCGGATCAACAAAAGAAGAGAGAAACCTCTGTATCTGCAATTCTTGCGGACTACGTAGTTCTAGTTAACTTAACTACGAGTATATACACGCACAATGGCAATGGGGACGTCGGTGACGGTGTTCATCCTTGCCCCCATCCCGGCCGACATGAGCCCGACCGTTGGATGGTTGGAGCGGTCGCTGACGGCAAAGGCGGCGCCGCGCCTCGACAGGGAGAACAGGTTGGCGACGGTGGGGTCCAGGGGCACCACTGAGGTGCCGGGGGATCCCTTCACAACAACCTTCACGCCTTGGGCTTTTCCTTTCAGTAGCAATAAATGTGGGGGGAAGAAAACAATTTTTTTGAGTCGGGTCTGGTGTCTAAATTCTGGTGATTTCGCTTCCTTGCCTGGAAAGTACACCGCGAACTTCATGACTCCCTGGGTGGTGAAGCACTTTCCGTCGAAGGTGAATACTCCTTTCGGATCAAACATCTTCTGGCAGCACTCCTCCCCGTCCATGGGCTTGTCGGAGGCAAACTTGCACATGGCCACCACGTCCCGGCAGCCCACGGTGATGCCGTGGAGGAGCCTCAGGAGGTCGCCGTCGTGACGCTCTGCCACCAGGCGCTGGTAGTCGCGCTCAAGTCGTTCCAGCTGCTCTTCGTTTCTGGTCGCGTCGGCCAATGAAAATGGAGGGGAGAAGGGGAGAGAAGTGCGGAATTGTGTTTGCTTGTGCAATCCCGAAAGAAATTAATTAACGTATGTACGGTACAGTAAGGGGCAAAAGCGCTAGGCAAAACCATTACTGGGTTGTAGTTATTTTTCACGCGTCCATTTTCATCGGCAGTCTTCCCTTATAAGCATAGAGTTAACGCTGAGGGGGCTCAGAAGGTAAGTCATGTATGAAATCATCTCGTAGGTTATATTGAGCAGGTCGATTTTTGCCTGAAGCAAAAATAAATAAATGGTGGATTATGCTCTTTGGTAAAAGGGAGTTTTTTAAAGTATTGCAGATCTTTCCTTGTCCCATGGGTTTGGATTGCAGACCATAATGTCTGGCATTTTCGTCCCTCCTGAGTTGACTCGCGGAGAATTGTAAGTCCTCCCATCAATGAGGTTGTACTCTGAAGAATATTTTGGCCCTTCCATGTACTCCTGAGAAACTGAAATCGCGAGGGAGGGGGGCCAAAAGATGTTAGAGAAGTAGCAGCAGCAGCAACAACAACAACAACAACTGCAAAATCAACATTAGCAGCAACAGCAACAACCACTGCAAAATCAACATTAGCAGCAACAGCAGCAGCAACAACAACAACTGCAAAATCAACAGTAGCAACAGCAGCAACAACAACCACTGCAAAATCAACAGCAGCAGCAGTAGCAACAATACAACATGCAATTGCAAAATCAACAGTAGCAACAGCAGCAGCAACAACCACAACTGCAAAATCAACAGCAGCAACAACGAAACCTGTAACTCACCCGAGTACACCGAAACAAACGCTGCCATTAACGCCAACAGAATGAACACAGGCCAGAGCACCTTCCCCACTCTGTCCTCGCAGCCCACGGTCCACCTGAAACCGTGAGCAGACGTCTCTGTGGCGAACTCGTGGTAGAGCTCTCCCCTCTTCTTGGATGGGCGGCGGCGCCGCCGACGACGCTGTCTCCATGAGAAAGAGGAGGAGGAGAGTCCGTCACGGTCCGGCCCTGCGGAGGAGGACTCGTCCACCGCGGGGGCCGTGTCCAACGCGGGGGCGGCGGCGGCCACCGCTCCCTCCGGCGCCGGGACCACGGAGACGACGGAAACGTCGGCCGCGTCGCCGACGCTCGCGCTGTTGTCGGAAGAGAAGTCGTTGTAGTAGTCGCTGGGGGACCTCAGCGGGAAGGCGGACATGCCGGTGGGATCCTCCAGGGCTGATCTCGTGCAAGTCGGACGCAGCAGCAGGTGATGGTGATATGACGTCAAGGTCTTGTGCGAGCACACGGAATTCAGTCTGTTGACTCCACCCACCCATCCATCTAATCCAGCCCAAACCGTGGCTTGTTCATCGAGTAACCGATACTGCTTTCGACGATGGAGAGAGAGACAGAGAGAGAGAGGGAGGGAGAGAGAGAAGACACCACGGCTCCACACACTAGGTACACATACGATGTCCCAATAAGACCCTTGTACAGCCAAAGGATAATTTGGTTTTTTTCCCCTTTTCCGCCCCTCCCGCTCTTCTCGCAACTCTCATGACGGACAAATATTTGCACGGTTCCCCTCACCGCATGCTCCATGGGTGAAAAAGGTGCTTTTTTTGTTGTTGGTGTCAGCCAGCGTTGGTGTCCTTATTTTGTCGTGGACGTTTGTTTGGCAACGTTAGTGTTAGTGTTAAGAATGATTGCCATGCTTAAGCAACTTATTCTCTTTTACTTACAAAAGTTTATTATTGGGAATTCGACAGATTTCTGGTTGCTACATTAATTTCACGTACTAGTAGTCCTCCTCCTCTTCCTCCTCTTCCTCTAGCAGCAGCCCGGACCCAGACTCCTTCCCCGGTAGTCCGCCCGGACTCAGGTCCCCAGAGTTGGCTGATGGGCCCCAGAACAGACCCAGGTTCAACCGCTGGTGCTGACCGCAAGTCATCTCAACGACAGAGAGGGGATAATGTTGTGAACAACCAACTGACCAAAGACATAGTACACTTCAGTAGGTACTTGTAATCCTACTTCTTGTGACTCCAACTTGAAGGCCTCTTTTCTTATTCTCCTGATGTTTGTGTTGTCGCAAATGATGTCGCTCAGCTTCCTCTTCTTGATCTCCTGGAACTGTTGGAAGGTGAACGGGTAGGTGACCTCCCCGCCCAAGTGGGTGAAGAAGAAGCGGTCACCGAATTTGAGGTCATGAAACTGCTTAGCTGAAGAAGAAATAATATTTGTAACTCATAACTTCATCATTGATTCCCTATGATTGAATCTCCTCACCCAGAAGACAGAGCGAAGTCTTCCCTACGATGCTGTCCTTGTAGGGCTTCTCCACCAGCTGGCCGACGTACAGGTCGATGTCGTAAGGGTCGTCGTACACGGTGGAGAGGAGCTGCCAGTCCTCTTTGGACACCTCCTTGGTACCGAGCACGCACGCAGATCGCAACGTGGTTCTCGCACTAGCGCAAACGACAAGATCGCAAAAATTGAGTTATACCTACTTGAGGCGGCTTGTCCCACCCGCAGGGCACTTCCAGCCCGCAAAAGTCCCTGAACTCGTTGTAGGGAGGCAGCCCGTGGTCCCTGCCGCGCTGGATGTTCTTGGCAATGAGGTCCGTGGTGACCCCCTTGGAGCGTCCGGGGTTGGAGGGGAAGAGGAACTCCTGCAAGTCTTCAACCACGAATCGGTCCAGCTCCTGGGAGGGGAATTTGGACATGCCCAGCAGGATGTACTCCATTCCCCTGTTCTGGTCGGCGAAGTAGTTGGTGGTCTAGGGGGCGGAATGTCAGCTGTCGCTGTTGCTGCCGCTGCTGCTGTCTGATAGTAGCTATATTATGACTACCTGGAAGAAGTTGTCCTTGACTCGGAACTCGAAGAACTCTGTGTCGTCCGGCTTGGTCATGTGAATGGAGTGCGGCACCATGCTGTGACCCACTCTTTGAGCGCAAGGATACAGATTGCACGTGTCTAAAGCCGGCCTGACCCTTGATCCGGTACTATACCTGAGGGTGGCGGTGACCACTTCGTTCCTGATGCTGGGATCCAGCTTCTTGTCGTACACGGACATCTGGTCCAAGTCCAGGTTGTACTCCCGCGTCGTCTTCTCGCCGATGAACAGCCTCAGCCACTCGCCGTAGATCTTAAAAAAAAAAAAAGACGAAACTCCTCCAATTGTCTTTTTTTTCCCCTTTTGCCAAGCTGATCTCTTCCTCTAACTGACGATGCTTTGGTGCTCCGCGATCAGTATCCTCCTTGCCCTGTGGTACAGGTCGTCGTTGGATCCGTCTCCGACCTGCATTCGCTTCAGGGTGGACGCAATCCTGTTGTGCTCCCTCAGCCAGAGAGTGTGAAGGGAGGCCAAAGCTACGGTGCAACAGGAAAATGAAGGGGGGTGGGGGTGGGGGAAACAAGCGGACATTTAAGCATGTCCGCTTGAGAAAGGACTGACTGACTTAAGGATATCATTTATTTCCTTACCACCCACCGGGATTCTCATGGACTCTGGCGTCTCCCGCCGGTCTGGTGCCGTTTCGATCGGGAAGCATGTTGTCGGTGGTCCACATCAGACCGTCCTTGGTGGCCTGAGTGGAGGAGATAAAAGAGGCCGTGTGCGCCCTCAGTTACCACCCTAATGATTCTCCATCTTTGTCACTCGCCCTGAGGACTTCTGCTATTCCGACATTGGGTCCGTAGACCAGGCTGGCGTCAAGGAAGCTGGACTGAGTGTTCACCTGGTAAGAGAGCCTTGCTCAAAGTCAGCCAGGCACTGTTTTATATAATTACTAATTGTTTGCACCTGCTCCCTGGCCTCATCCAGCGACTGGCAGAACCTGGCGGAGCGTACCAATTCCATGCAGTACAGGGGATCCTAAGATCGGCAGAATTATCCCGGTGACGTCAACGTATTATTAATTCGGCCAACAAGAGTCCAAAAGGCACCCGACCAGACATACCCCTTGTCTCGTCGGTACATATTTGACATATTTCAAGCATAACAACTTAACATTCTTAGTAACTTTAATTTTTTGCTTACACCTACATATAAAACAATAATTAAACACCATTCATGTTGGAGAAAAGAACAAAATTTACGTTTGGCAATTAAAATAGACACGGCTTAGGCTATAGTAGCTTAGAAATTCGTCAAAACGGTAACGAATTTAGCGTGAAGGCTGTCTGGAATTTGGCAGCACCAGCAACAACAAAAGTTTACCCGTTAGCGTCTTCTTTCTTACCCTGGGTTTTCTCTGTCTGACGTCCGCTTTCTTAGGTATTTTGTGCGGCGAGAACGTGGTGCTCTTGGCCGCCTTCGGGGTCGACGGCGAGATGAAGTTCCCGCCGATGAGGTGAGTAAAGTCCTTCTCCCTGAGCGTCTGTCCCTTGCTGTTGACCATCACCTGGTTGCCCCCGCCCAGCGGCGCCTTGTTGGGACCCGGGGTGCCCGAGCCCAGAGGCTTTGCACCGCTTCCGGCCGCGCCGGATGCGCCCCCGGGCCCCGGGCCGCCAGGTCCAGGCCCGCCGGGTCCAGGGCCGCCGGGTCCAGGTCCGCCGGGTCCAGGGCCGCCGGGTCCAGCGCCGCCAGGTCCAGCGCCGCTGAATCTCTCCTTTCCCTTTCCTTTTCCCTGGTCTTTCTTCCCTCCTTCCTGTCTGGTCGGCGGTCTGGGATTCCCCTGACTGTCCAGATTGGGATAGTCGCCCTTGCCCTGGTAGTCGTGTCCGCCAGCGTCCACCGCGTTCACCTCGTCGTCTTCCTTGTTGTCGTCCTCGTCGTAGAGACTCACAACCCTGTCCTCGACTTGTCCGATTTTGTTTTCGAAAATGTCAGGAAACGCTGACAGAGACGAAGAGAAAAAAAAAACCCTTCACTTGGCCAATCTTGAGCGTACCTACATGTACTAGATTTCTCCTTACCGTCTTTGGCCGGCGCATCCGGATCTCTGACGGCGTCCTCGTCGCCGCCGGCAGCGGCCTGGGCGTTGGAGGAGGAATGGCGCTGGACGGCGTAGTTGACCTGACAGAGAAAGGAAGGAGAGGTGGAGGGATCACATGAAGCACATGGGAGCGATTCTGATTTGTCTCCTATTGCACCTGCATTCCCAGACTCTTCTGCACAATCCCTTTAAAGGCTCCTCCTCCTCCTCCTTTTCCTTCGCCTCCCGCAGATCGCAACTGTGATCCAACATCGGAAAGAAAAAAAAAGATGAATCAGCAAGTCAACTGTGGCATCGTCGTCCATTCTTTCTTTTTCTCGCTTCGACCTGGTTTGGTCCCTTTCCCCCTCCTCCTGCTGCTGCCCCTTGCTCCTCATTGTCGAAGGCCTTTCCCGCCTTCCCCTTCCCCTTTCCGCTCTTCCCTCTCGGAGACGATCCCGCAGCCTGGTTGCTGTTCTCCAGCTGGCTGATGACCTCGCCCAGCTTGGCGAAGGCGCTCTTGTCCGGGTGAGGGTGTTCCTTCTTTCCCTTTCCCTTTCCGGCCTTCCCTTCGACGCCCTTTCCCTTTCCCTTGGCCTTGGCCTTGGGTCCCTTTCCTTTGCTCTTGCCCTTGCCTTCCTTGTCCGCCTTGCTGCCTGCGATGTTGCCCTTCACGTCCACGGCCAGCTGCTCCTTGGCGGCCTGCAGGAAACAGGGTATTGAAGAGTAATGTTAAATTTAACAGCAGAAATGTTCTTTAGTAGTACAGTGTTCTTAATTTATTTATCTGTACGGTATCTTCCCGCTGGTGTCTTTGCTCACTTTCCTTAGCCGCGGCCAACGCAGCCGCCTTCAGCGCCGCCTTCTTCATATCCTTTTTCCCACTCTTCGCCTTCCCCTTTCCCTTGGGCCTCTTGGGCCCCTTGGGTCCCTTGGGCCCCTTGGGTCCCTTCGCCTTTGGCCCTTTTCCCTTTGCTCCACTGCCTGCGTCAAGTCCGCCCTTTGGCGCATCGCCGCTGCCTTGGAATCCGGCCAGGATGCCCTCGGTGGTGATGGGCTGGATGTTGGCCGTGGCGCTTTAGCAGAGCCGCACAAGATTAGCAAAAGTTGTCCCAAGCGACATCTAAATGTGTGTGTGTCTGATTTACGGGTCTATTACCTAATATGCAAGTGCACTGTACATTTTAAAAAATGAGTAATTTTGCTACGTGCAACTTTTGCTGTGTGGTCTCACTTTTTCCCATGTGCGCTGAAAAGGAGCGACTGATTATATTGAGCTTCGTTGCACTCGCACGCCCGACAGTGTCACGTCTCGACTTACATCTTGATTGCCTCCAAGTAGTGTGGATCCTGGTCTGGGACGTAGATGGGGAAGCACTCGTCTCTGTCGGGATTCGCACAGCAATCCTAGTGCCAGATTGATGTTCAGTTTCTGGTCGAAATACTACTAGTACTAGTACAATTGAAGTAAAACCAGCCTGCAAAAAGTCTTCTGGCGACAACGTGATGTCGTGGGATAGATATTGCCCGTAGATTGCGAAGAGGACCGTCACCTGCAGGAGCAAAACATTCCCTACATGTAATGTACTGGACTACATGCAGTATTACATGATGCATTAAATTGCTTATTACGTGCTTGCTCTCTCTGTTCTGGTCGAAGTGCAGCGTCATGGAGACCACTCTCGGATTTGGGAGGAGGGCATTGCCGTCGCTGGTGCACCTGTTATTAAAACAAAGTGCAATTTAAGTAGCACGTGTACAGCAAAACTTATTGAGACAGTGCAGGCACGTTGCTGTACTAAGTGCACCTCTTGTTGTTGGTCTTGCTTCCCGTCCTCATGTGATTGTAGGCAGACTCCTTGTTGCCCCTGGGCATGTCGTCGTTGCGACCATAGCGAGGCGGACGAAAGCGAGCGAATCTGTCAGACGACGGTTTCGTTGTGCTTGCATTTGTGGTTGTTGTTGTTGCTCCTGCTGCTCCTGCTGCTGCTGCTGCTACTGCTGCTGCTGCCATTATTACCTGGTGCTTGCTGCGCCTAGGCTTGGCCTCTTGAGGTTGTTGCAGGTGCCAGAAATGGTCCGATATCGGTCAGTTGGGTCGCAAGAGATGGGAAAGGCCCCTCTAACCAGATTCACACTTGGAATGGGGAAAACGCGCCAAAGGGGATCAAGAAAAGGTTTGAGGTACCTGCAAGCGAAGTCATTGAAGATGAGCGTGGGGGTGAACGCAGCTTGTCCGGCGGTCTGGCCCCGGTTCTGGGGCTCCTTGAACACGGCAGAACTCTGCTTCAGACAGTTCTTCTCCCCAGACAAATTCTGGAAAAAATTAAGTGAAAAGTTTACAGCTGTCCCACACATGGACATGCATGTAAGTTAGCGTCACGAATGTGGATTCAACACTTTAATTCGTCTTTAACTGACCGCCCCGCAGGTGAGAGTCTGTCTGGCCAGGTGAACAAAGCACTTCTTATCCTTCCTGTGAAGAGTGAGTTAACTGAGTCTGTCACATCCAGCACTGCTGGATGCCATTTTTGCTCCTCACTGACTTCATGATGCTCTCAAAGGACTGTCTGTTCTGCAACTTGCAGGCCTCCTCCGCGTCCTTTCTGGCCTGCTCCCCGACCGCCCCTCCGCTGCCCGCCGTCTCGGCCGCGCTGCCGGTCTTGCCAAACTTGCCCTTGCCCTTCCCGCCCTTCGTCTTGCTACCCTTTCCCTTGTCCTCATTGCCGCTCTTGCCCGAGCCGATCCCCGACGGATCCAGACTGGCGTTGCTCACCTTTCCCTTCCCACCTCCTTTTCCTTTTCCCTTGCCCTTGCCCTTGCCCTTGCCCTTGCCCTTGCCCTTCGGCCCCTTTGCATCTTCACCAAACTTTGAATTCTTTCCCTTTGTCGTCTTCAACGATGGAAGGAATGTCTGGAGAGATGGCTGTAGCAGAGGAGAGAAAGAGAGATCTCATTGCTTACCGCCATCACAGACTTTGTTCGATACAGTAGTCATAAATTGTTGCTACCGCAGTGGTTGCGGGAGTGGTCGCTTGCTTGGGAGAGATGATCTGTATGGTTGGACCCTTGACTGGAGGAAGGGGAGTCGGTCGAAATCCGGCGAGCGGGCGGTGGTCTGAAGGACCCTGGCGTTCCTCCGGTTCTTCGGCATAATTCTTAGCTTAAGAAAAAAAACAACCAGAAAAAAGGCTTCCTCACATACAGCATGAGCATCAGTTGTGGTTGTCATCGCCTTACCTGACTCTATGGGCCCGTGGTAGTGCCAGTTCCCTCCCTTGCCGTGCTTGCCAAAATCCTTTTTCTGACCCCCTGCACGAGCACAGCGTTCTCAGTTCTCACTTGCTTATGGAAATAATGTAGCTATTTGGTCCTTGACATCAAAAGATTGCTCGATATGTAGTAGTACTAACATATGAGTCTTGTGTCGAGACGATCGGTCTACTACCTACCATACATGTAGGTAGGTATGGACTTGCTGCGAGCCTGTACTAGGTACCATCGTGTACCGTGCTTACCTACCAGTGGAAGAAGAAGTAGAGCCGCCGCCACAGCGCCGCCGCCGATGATCCGAACTACTGGTAGACCCGCACCCATCTTCGTCCGTCTGCCGCATGCTTTGCCATCCACAGACGATGATGAATGGACGTCCGTGATGGACCGTTGCATGGAGAGCATGTGAGAAAGGCGTGCTAAATAAAGTGCGGCACTGAACTTGACCAATATTCGAGCTTGCAACACCACGTGAAACAATCTGATACATACTACCTAGTACAACGTACATAGTCAAAGTCCGAACCGTCCAAATATGTAAAAGCACCCTTGTTTCGACCGCCTGTCTGCTGGGAGAGGGTACCAGACCCGCTGCTGTTATTTATATGGTCATTATTCTCTTGGCTCCCTGGCTAGATCGGATGACGATGACTGAGACAAACAGAACTTTTTATTTGACTTCTTGCGCAGTGACACGCATTAAAAGCTTCACACTTATGGGCGTTGAAACAGAGTGGGAACGATTTCTCTCCAGAGAGCACTTTACGTACACATGTACTCTCGTCCCTTCCAGGGTTTCTACAGTATCTCTTTCTTCCATAATTTAGCCGGAGGAAAAAAAAATCACATGGGCTTGAAAATCGCCAAGGTACAAAAATCCTTCAGACACGATACAGGACACTCCAGCAAAGAAGATCAACTTCTTCGCAACATAATAGATACAAAATATTACATGACGCAAAAGTAATTGAAACTTTGGAAGTTTCTTCTTTTTTTAATTTTCTGGCACGTTTGACATGATCTCGAGCAGATCGCTCATCTCCTGAGTCATAACGAGCCTCCTCCCGGACGTGGCTGCATCCGGGGCCACGTCGCTTCGGCCGCCTGGTGTACTAAAAGTGGAAGAAGACGACCCAACGGCCGCGTCCTGAATGACAACGCCTGTTCCCCTTGACGAGGACGAGGTCTCATCTCCCGCAGTCTGAAGGGCTACCAAGGTCCTTGGCGGGGCGGCCAGTGACAGGATCGGGCCAGAATTTCGACCCTCCTGCTGGTGCTGCTGTTCTTCATAGGTTACTGGAAATAACTGCTGCTGCTGTTGCTGCTGCTGGACTCCTTGTCCGCTTTGCTCCTGGGAGAGGTGGGCGTAGGAGACGGTGGCGGCTGCAGCTGCTGTGGGGACTCTGTGGAACTCCGCGAATCCGATCCTTGTCTCGCGAGTCTGTGAACCATCAAAGGAGTAGGAGGCAGCGTTGTAAGTGGTACCCCAGTAAAGGCCGTTGGTGCGTCCACCAGCGCCACCGCCGCCGCCGCCGCCGCCGCCGCCGCCGCCGCCGCCGCCACCGCCCGCTTCTCTCTCGGCATGTCCAAAATTGTGGTGGGAAGATTCTTGGTGAAGGATGCAGACCCCTCCAGACCTCTTTTTCGAACAGCAGCAGCAAGAGCAGGTGTGGGGATGGTGGAATTGCACCTGCTGTTGGTGACAAGCACATCCGCAACCGTGGCAAGAACAGCAGGATCTGCGTCCATTCTGTCCTTCCTGGATCTGCTGCCAAGCGTAGTGATTGTCGTCATTTCTCTTGATCAGAGGATTGACGACCTGGGCCAACGGAGACGAGACCAGAGGGGCAACGTCCTTCTGCTGCATTTTGGGCTGCTGTCCGGAGGGAGTCACCTACAGAGCAACCTGGTGGCTTCCTCCAGCCAGCAGTGCGGACGAAGACTGTTGCTGCTGGACTTGCTGATGGTGTTGCCAACCTCCACCTTCGCCGCTGGCCGCCTCTTGACGCAAGATGGTCCAACGATCGCCGCCAACGGGCGTCCTGACGGCAGAGTCCTCGTCATTCCAAGACTCCTCAACCTTGGCGACGTCCTTCTCCTCCTCCTTGCAGAGACCTGCCGCGTCGACGTCGTTGTTGTTACTGTCCGTGTTCACCTCTGCGTCACCGCTGACCCTCTCTCCAGAACCGGACTGGCGTAGCTGCCGCTTCTCCTGGTTCCTCTTCTTCGACCAGGCCTCGTTCAGGAATCGCTCTCTGTCTATGAAGCCCGGACTCCCGACCACCACATTGCGAGCAACCTGATTCGAAAGTGAGAGGGAGTCTCGAGTCTTGACCTCTTTACAAAGGCAAGCGTAGTACAGTAGAGTAGATTAGCTCACCCGATTGTAGTTGCTGGCAGAATTCCCGCTGTCAATCACCAACATTTCTTCATCCTCCCCTTCGCAGACGGGGTCGCAGGGAATGCCGTCTTTTCCAGAAAGATCCTTGTCCTTGGCTTGCTTCTTCTTGGTTCCAGCCTTCAGCAAATACATGTACATGCACATAGTTAAAGCAAAAAAGGTTAAATAAGACGTCCCCCTCTCTTGCCTGTTGCATATCCTGCCTGAGATGCGTGTACTCGTGCCGCCTGAGGTTGCTCCTGTGCGAAGTGGCATACTCGCATCCCTCTCTAGGGCATCGCAGGTCTCTCCTCCCCGTGTGGACGTCCATGTGGCGGACCAGCATTGGGCGGCGGGAGAACATTCGGCTGCACCCGTCAAACGGACAGCTGAAAAAAAAATAAACACAAGATTTTTTTTTTACTTGGAAAGACGCTTCTATCTATTGACCGAACCTGAAACCATCCTTGTGGGCGTTTGCGCAATGGTTCTTGTGTTCGGCCTTTGTGTGGAAGACCTCCCCGCAGCACTCCTTGCTGCCGTCCTTGATCTGTCCGTGCATGGTGCTGACGTGTCTGCTCAGGTTGTTCTTCCTGTCTGTGCTGTATCCGCACTCCTGGCAAGTCAGCAACTGCTGAGGCTTCTTTGATCTCCTCCTTCCCCGGCCGCGCAACTCTGCTTCCTCCTTCTCTTCCTCGCCAACGTTCGACACTTCAGACACGATTTTCACGGGCAACCTGCTGCGCTCCTCATCATGACAGTTCGGAGTGAAATCCACAAATGGGGATAAACTTGTTAACTAAACTTAACGATCCTTTGGAGGACTAACCCGTCTCAGTGATATTGTTTTAAGTTCTGGAAGAAACCTGGCTGATTTTGAATCAGCTACTTGTCCCCATAACTAGCATTGGTAAGAAATTGTACTCCATCTGTTAGAGCTATCTTTGAAAGTTGCGAATTTCACTCCCGAGTTTTGTTTTTGTTCCTCTCTTCATGGAGCTCCACCTCCCTCCCGACCACAAAGATCATCTGGGTGCCCTCTTGGTCCATCCAGTGATTGTCCAGCACCTGGACCACCTGCGGACTCAGCGCCTTCCCGAAGGCCTCGGAGAAGGGAGGCAGGTGAACGACCTTGACTGCATCCGAGGTGGGTTCGCCTGGATCCTGAGCGGCCGCTGGACTTTCATTCTCCTTGGACACTTCCTCGCCTCTGCTGGCCTCTGCTTGCACCGCCTCACATTTTCCAGCCTCATCATCCTTCTGTGCCTGATCCTGACCTGCGTCTCTGCCATTTTCTGGAACGACACCCGTGGCCTCGACTGCCTCATCTCCTCCACCTCGTCCTCCTTGGACGGTTTTGTCCTGGACGTTGACCACCTCGGAAGGATCCTTCCCCTCCTCCTCCTCCTCCTCCTCCTCCTCCTCCTCCTCGACCGCGTAGGCAGAAGAGTCATCTTGGCAAAACTCATCCCTCACCTCCGCTGTCGCGGTGACTCCTCCTCCTCCTCCCTCGGAATTCTCAACAACCTGTCCTGGCTCCTCAAGATCCGTCACTTCCTCCGTCTCTTCACGAGATTCTTCATGTTCGTCTCGACTCGTCTCCCTCTCCTCCTCCTTTCCCCGGGGCCTGCCCCGGGGGCTCTTCTCCGGGGGGTCGGACATCACTCCATCCGAGTGACCGGCCGGCCGACACCGGGTAAACTTATCAATTACTCGCACTTCCGTCTCAACCTTAAACAAATCTCAAAAGTCAAATTTGTCTAGTAGAGTTACCTTAAGGTTAGTCGCAAAATTCGCCTAGAAGGCTTTGAAAATGCGCAAATGCTTTTTTTCTTTCAAAATTGGAATGCGCAAAAAAGCCAATGCCGCACAAAACAAAAAACAAATGGTCAGAATGGTATTTTGTACATCATAAATCCTCTCTGCTTGTTACCAGTAGCCAGACCGTTTTAAAAGTCGCCGATTCCACACTCCGTCAAAATATTGGCAAGTCTGGTAACGCTGTCTAACTCAATCGGAAGATCGTTGGTTTCTTTTTCAAGAAAAGTAAGTGCTTTTGTGAACGGCAACGGCAGCGGAAAAAATCATTTTTTACCGCGAGTATCTGGATATAACTTTGTTGTTTTCTGTTTTGCCTTAGTTTAGTATGATAATTTTGGGTTACATTGCAAAAAAGTATAGTATCATCTAGTACAGTAGATATGACAACTGACAAGAAGGGGACAAAAATCGAGGTTGTTAAAAATCGAACATGTAACTACTCAATCCACTCTCTTCTTGTATTTCCTTTTTTTTCCTTCCTCCTTCCTTCCTTCCTTCCTTCCTTTCTTCCTTCTTCCTTACCGTAGATGCGTACGTAAATGCTCCTCTTCTGGTTCAGATGAAGTACTGGAGCAGTGTATACTAGATGAGAAGCAGGAAGAACTGATAGGAATTCGGTTTTTCTCTTTTTTTACCATACCTACTTTAAAGTGTACACACACACATTGGATTTTCCCATAAAATTTATTTAAATTTTATATGGGAAACGCAACACGACATATACACTTTTTTTTTCTTGCTGTCTTCTCTCCCCAATGAATGATTGGCTCGCGCCCTGCACCTTGTTTGGGTCAGTGGATCAGCACTGCAATTGTGCCTTCCTTCCCTTATCTACCTACTATTTCACTCATTGCCCGCGGCAAGCAGATCCAACATGGTACAGTGGAATCTTGATGCAGCGAACTACGAGATAAATAATTCCAGACAGATAAATTTGCCCTGATGACAAATTCTTTACTGCACATGCTAAATGGGTGCATCGGCGTATAGTGACGTATAGTGAAATACGCCCCGGTACAGTAAATTGTTTGTTGTTGATCGGCCTATTCACTATATCGAAGTTCTACTGTACGCATGAAAGAAAGAAAGGGCGGTTTGCACTGCTTTTATCAATTAAGCAGCCCGTTGATGGAGTAGAGAGAGAGAAGGAGATTTGAAATCAAAACGCAATTTCGGCTCAATTAGAGATTTCGTGCATACCATGTCATAGACAGCTGGGCCACGCAAGGAAAGGGCCGATAATTCTTGTTGCAGTTGAGGGGCTTCTGTGGACACCTTGGAAGTGTTGGGAGGCGCAGAGGATCACTAGGAAGCGGCGGAGGGGAATGAGAGGGAGGACATGACGACGTCCTTCGCCGTCCTCTCCCGCAAGCCCGACTGCCTCTGGTCTGGGGGGGTGGAGCAGAGGAGGAGCAGGAGGAGGACCGTCTCAGCATCGGCATCGGAGGGAGGAGGCGACAAGAAATGGGTGGTTCTCTTCAAGTCAGCCCTCCACTGCTTCAACAGTCAGGCAAGTCGACCGCGGGACAAAAATTGCGATCCGGGGCCGGGGCGGGGGGGGGGAGGGGGGAAGGGGGCAAATAATAATGCTTCTCGTGTTCTTTCTCAGACCCCCCCCTTGCTTATTTCATTTTTTTTCTCCCCTTTTTTTCCCATTTTCCCGGTCAATAAATTCGCCCTGAGAAACTTCACACTCGATCCCTCCGCTCCGCTGCCCTCCCCTCCGCTCTTTCCCGCCATCCAAGCTTGCGTCGTCCACAAAATGGGAGGGGGGTGGGGGGGAAGGAGGAGGAATCCAGTTACAAACCCTCCTTCCTTCTCTTTGGCCAGTGCACTCGTATCGATCAAAAGGGAAACTTGGCAAAGCGTGCTAAAGAAAGAAAGGAAAGAAAGAAGACGAACTTGTAGCAATAATCCCTCCCTCCCCCTCCCCACCCCCCGTCAGTCGGACCGTCGTCCAGAGGTGACCATCAACGTGTCCAGCTTCAGCCTGGTCGCAGACGTCAGCCGGGACTGCCTCGTCTTTAACAGCGGCTTCGCCGGCGACGCCGGCAGCAAGGCCGTCTTCAAGTTCGAGTCCGGAGAGGAGCTGGAGCGGGCAACAAGGGTAAAGGGGGAAAAAAAATAAGGTTAATTAGGTTACAGTGCGTAGAACTTCGATGTCAAGTAAAGTCAGTTGCTGCAGAAGAGTTTTTACCATAGATCAGAAAGAAAATTCAAATTTGGTAAGCAGATCAATCTTTACTAGTACATAGCGGAGTTTTACTACATATACGGACATCGTAATTTTACTGGATTTGCGCAATAATTAGACGCATCATTTGATACCACTTGCGAATTTGTCAATTCCTTTGACACCCGAGACCCTTTTTTTTTCTTTCTCTTTGTCTCCCGTTCACAATGTCTCTCGTCAGATCAAAGGGAAATTTAAACCCGCGTGCCCACAGCATGGCGGACCTCACGTGGCGGGACTAAACTTCTCAAAGGGGGGAGGGGGGAAATCTTCCTCTTTCGTGAGAAAACCTTTTTTCTTATGGTCCAAAGTGGAGGGAAGGATGCAAAAGATCCGAGAATCGCTTGCGGGGACCTTTCTTTCCAAGACTGAGAAGATGCAACTTTTTCGTGTTCGTACTTCCGCCCCCACCCCTCCCCTCTCTCCTCAGAGCAAACTCATCTTTCACGGCCCCTGCTTCCTCCCCCTCCCTGCACCTTTATCCATTAGACGTTTTATCAACCTGCGGCGAAGCCGTCAAGTCATAGAAGAATTCAAGTTGTTGTCTTGTTGAGACAAGGTTTGTCGTTTTTGGGTATCCACCTTGGGTATGTTGCTGAATAACTTTAGGGTGTCTGCACACACACACGCGCGCGTGCGAACACTTTTTGCACTATGATTGTTTCTCCGTGTCTCTTTGAACAGTGTCTGTTCTTGTTTCTTTTCCTCCGGCTGCTGCGAGGTGATCGAAGGATGAGCAGCGAATAGTCCTTTATTTAATGGAAGAGAAACTGCTATGATGCTTCTTCCTATTTTAATTCGCATCGCCCCCTTCCTTCCATCCTTCCTTCCCCTGGATCGGATATCATCAAATGGTGGAGAGGTCAGGGTCGCAAAAAAAACCCTCAAAGGAGTACAGTGGATGCTGGGGTCGTGGCAAGATCACTTATGGCAAGATGCTCGATTAGGAGCAAGTTTTTGATTTCGCATATATTTTGTACTAGTGGGAGCAAACAGCAGGGGGGGGGCCTGCCTGCAAATGTTGTCAAGGCAGGAAGAGTCCGTCCCACCTTCGTCGCAGCCGCAGCCACCCGCAGGAGAAACAGGTGAATTCTTTTTTTTTTTTTTTTTTTGACGAAAAAAGAAGGGCGGAGGTTATTATGCTGCATGTTGCCACTTACCTATGCCAGAAGCGGGAAGAGGAGGAAGGAGAAAAGAGATCGGCGGTCGTCACACCGTTATCGTGTGTGACAAAAAAAACCGCATTGCGTTTCTGATCGCCTTGTATGTCTGTGTTATGTACATACGGTGTATTAAATGTCAACTGCTTCATCCTTTAAAGCCAATTCTTTTTGTTACGTGACTTTTCCAATTCACGCAGCTACTGACAGTTTGAATTTCCCCCTCTCTTTTCTTCATAATTACAAGCTCTGCTCTCTCACCTCTTTAGCACGTATTACAACGGGGTTAATAGACGTAATTTTTCGCATATTTAGTTCCTCCTTCCGTCCCCCTCCCCCCCTCCTGCTATCCCCATGTGAGAGAGCGCGCAGTCTGATGAGAGGAGGGTGAAAAAAAGGGGGGCAGAGTGCTAGTTGCAGTGCTACGGTAGTTGCGGCAACAGGTCGAATCTCTCTCTCTCTCTCCATTCTGTGACGGTGTTGTGACCCCCCTCCCAATTGGAGGAGGAAGAGGGAGGAGCGGGCGTGACTAACAAAAGAGCCTGTTCATGTTTGGGAAATCGAGGTAGGATAATTTTTGATTTTTTTTTGGAACATCTAATCCTGTCTCTGCCAGCTCGAGTCCTGGCAGGCGAATAGGTGCTGACAAGGTGGTGGTACGTACAACTAGATTGAATCCATTGAAAAGTTCTCTGGCTTGTTCGTCAGACACCCCTTATTGTGCCTCCTAGTACGTAGCACCAGATGCGTAAAACACATGGAAGTCAGAACAAAGGGGGAGGAGGAGGAGGAGAATGTTGGTTGGTTGGTTGGTTGGCACCAGTGACACGAAACGAACTAACGTAGGGAGCCGCTAATACCACACGGCAGAGGCGTTTCCCATTCCTTTTCTTGTCACAGTCAGTTTCATCTCTCACTCTTCCTGTTGCAGTCAGTAGCAATAGGAGGGACACACACACATACACATAATGTGGTGCGGCAAGTGCCACCACCCTCTTTCCCCTCTTCTGCTGCTACCTGATTGATTAAAATCTCTCCCCCTCCCCCTCCCTCTTCCCCTCCGTTCGTTTCTCCGACATCATATGGGATGAAGAGGAAGAGGAACTGGCGACGATCTAGTAATGGAAAAACAGCAACACAAATCACTCAAGCTTTTAGACTAGACCAAATGGTCCATTTGCGCTTTTAAATTTATCTGCAACCTTTTTGTAGTAGCTCTTTTTGTGATATAATCCTAACTGTTGAACAGCGGAAGAATTTTTTAAAGGATTCTTGTTCTCGATGTCGCTCTGAGGCGATGGCGGCAGCGCCAAAGGCGACAATTTCCCTTCCTGCTTTGTTCCCTCTTGCAGTTTTATTTTTGATAGGAGACAGAAAAGACAACAAAAGATTTCCCTGAAAAACATAAACGAAAATAAAAAGGTCTTATTTGCAGGTGAGCTATGCTGTACCATTTTTGCTATGAATGGTATAGTTGGGCCTTGTGAGGTATAAAATTTGCTTGTAAAATTAAGCGCATAGGCCACTTGGTACTATAGTAGCTTAAAGAGTCCATTCGTTCAACAAGAAAATTTTTTAATAAATAAATTGAGAATCTTTTGCAAGTCATGTTTTACAAGTAATTTAAAAATAACAAAAAAAGTTTAGCCTAACTTTTTTACGCCATATGTTAAACAACGAAATAGTGTTGAGTTATTAAACAACTAGATTAGGTTAGCTTATCCAAGGAGTTCTGAAGAGAGAAATGGAAGAAAGACTTCAATTCTCTCTGCCACCACCCTCTTTTTTTAGATCCGGTTTGCTGCTGGTTCTGTAGTACCGCCCACTTTTTAAAATCTTTAGAATTTTAGGCTTATTTACATTTAAGATTGGGTGGGGGCCATATTAGTTTTCCAAGACCTGGCAACCCAGCTCATTCTTCAAATCGCTTTCTTTCAGGCCCTGATATCATCCGGCGTCCGAGTCGTCGTCACCAAAGAACAACAACAGCAGCAAAGTTCAAGTGGAACGAGCAACGGCAACAACTCCTCCCGAAAGAAGAAGGTGAGCTTCCTGGACCAGATCAACGAGGAGGAAGAGGAGGAGCCCTCCTCGGCCGCTCTCAACGAAGCCTTCGTCCTAGAAGAATCCAAGGAGGAGGCAGAGGAGGAGGAGGAAGAGGAAGAGGAGGTCGCCGAGGTCGAGGGGACCCTGGACACGGCCTTCCAGCGCACCCCGACGACGGACTCTGCACAGCTGCTGCAGGTGCTGGAGAGGGCCAACCTCGACCTGGTGGCGGACCCCAAGACCGTCACCGGGATCGACCTGGCCAGGGACTCGTCGTCCTCCTCGGAGGTTCCGTCGCCCGAGTCGTCCGGGGCGTCTTCGCCGGATCCCGAGCTGGCCGACCTGCCCAAGGACGGTAAGGACACCCTCGCCATCAGCGACGTCAAGGTCGCCGCCAACAACAGCAGCGAGAGCCGACGGAAGGAGGAGACGCTCGGCTCCAAGATCAGGTCCTTCTTCGGCAAGGATCCCGACGTCGCGGTCTCCTACAGCCTGACGGTGCGACCCAGGAGGGAAGAAAAAGAAGAAGGAGGAGGAGGAGCGTCCCAGTCGTCGCTGGCCTCCTTTGAGCGACACGAGAAGGACCTGGCGGAAGAGTCTCAGGAGGGATCGAATCTGACTCCGAATGACTCGGCCGGGTGCCGGAGCCAATCTATTAACTCTGGAAACGAGCAGGAGGGGGAGGTGGAGGAAGAGTCCAGCGCCTTGGAAGAGGAATCCGTTGTCCTCGCTGGCAACCTGAGTGTCCCTTCGGAGGTGGACAGCACGCTTCCAGGGGACGCCACCGAGGACGGAGGCGGGTCGAGGATCATAGCAGGAAATCTCGCGGGGTTTGTTGGTGGAGGACAAGGGAAAGAGCCGGCGGCGAGTCAAGGATCTGAGGAGGAGGAGGAGGAGGAGGAGGAGCAGGCGGAGACGGTTGATGACTCAGGACAATTCGGGGTGGTCGGCTTCAACGACCACGTTGCCCCTCTTCCTCTCTTCGATCGACTGAACTCGGAGGCCCTTCCTCCGGGCAAGAAGAGGTCCCTCCACAAGAGACTACTCACCAAGGCCAAGGAGAAGAGCGGCAGCATCAAGAGGTCCTTCAGGGAGCTCAAGGGAAAGAAGCAGGAAGGTCCGGACGCAAAGAGCAAGAAGGAGGAGGACGAGGAGGTGAGGACGGTGGGCTTGGAACCCGCGAAATTCCACTACGTCGAGAAATCGTTGAGCCACAGTTCGGCCGACTTTGGCCAAGACATTTCGGACCCGTTCAACACCGGCTTCAGCGTCGGGGACGTCAGGTATTTCGGAGGCGGAGACGGAACGAGACGCTTCGGCTTGAGCAGGGATCCATTCGATGGAGAGGATCCGTTTCAAAACAAACTAGTGGAGAAGGAGGAGGAAGAGCCTGAGGAGGAGGAGGAGGAAGAGCCTCCCTGTCCGCACGAGAGTCCAGACATCTCCAGGAAGTTGTCCGTCAGCAGCTCCATCAACGTCGGCAGCTTGGACAACGCGGAAGACAGCGACGACGAGGAGAGGAGGAGGAAAGAGGTCGAGGAGGAGGAGGAGGACAGCATCGACTTCGCTCCCTCCGTATCTTCCGTGCCACTTCACGTTCCCTCTGTCACCTCCACCTCTCTGCTGCTGAGGAAGAGGTCGGTGAAGGCGGAAGCCGGCGATACGAACGACCACGAGTCGAGGGTGAAGCGGTCCCTCAGGAGGGGGCTCAGCCTCGTCAGCGGACTCAAGTCGGAGGAGAGGGGAGCGCAAGAGAGCCAGGAGGAACATAGGCCGACGGAGGCCAAGCGTCTTCCCGACTGGGAGGAGAGAAAGAGGCGCTTCTGGCTGGAGAGGGGGACCAGTCTGACGGAGGAGAAGTTCAGCAGCGAGGACGGGTTCGAGTTGAAGGAGGTGGTTGATGGGGAGAAGCAGAATGGAGACGGGACACCAAACATTATCCAGGAGAGGGGAGGCAGCCACCTGACAGCCGTCTCTCTGGAAGAAGAGGAGTTTGTCAGTGCGGTCGAGACGCTGGGCGGTGGCAGCGTCGGAAGCTCCTCCACCCTCAGGGACTTCCACTCGGCCGAGAGCACGCCAGCCAAGAGTCAGCAGCAGCAGCAGCAGCAGCAGCGCCAGCTTTCCCCGGGACCGTTCTTGAGGAAGCTCCAGCCTCCCAAGGCGCCGCTCTTCCAGAGGAAGTCCACCTCCTCCGTCAGCTCATCCTCGTCTTCTTCGAGGTTGTCTATATCTACTGCATAGCTTCAATTAATTAATCTAATTACTTAATCTGACTAGTTCCAGTTCTTCCGTGTTGAGCGGCTCGTTCAGCCTCCCCCGCGCGAAGCTCTCCCCGTCATCCGAAAGGAGGAGGACGAAGAGGCATCTGGAAGAAGAAGAAGAGGAGCAGGAGGAGGGAGGATCCCGGAGAGCAGCGGAAGGGTCGTTCTCACGTCCGAAAACCTCCATTTCGGAAGCGGCTGCGAGTTTCTCCCCTCCCGTTGCTGCAACGACCATGGATTCAGGTAATTTTGAGACACACAAGTGTTTTTTTCTTTTCAGGAGGGCTGATGACACATTCGCGGCGGTGACACTAAAAAAAAAAAGAGTCCCGACGCCGGGCTTGTAAAAAGTCTGGCCTGGATTTGTGTTGCGTGCGTGTTTTTTTAAATTTAAAACTTTATTTTAATTAGAAGATATTGACATTGCTTGCGCAAACATCACTAGCTGTCAGTGCTATAGTTGCGTTCATATAGCAAATATACGTTACTACTACCGTAGTACTACTGTTTATGTATTAACGCGTGTAGGCGCCAGTCTGTCCATGAGGACGAAGGAGAGGCGTTTCTTCCCGGACGACTACGACAGCGGGATGCTCTACGCGTCGTCAGACCCGACGTTGGCCTACGGGAGCAGCTTGGCGACGGCCGGGAGGAGCGGGACTGCTGCGGCAGCTGCCACAGCTGCTGCATCGTCGTCGACGGAGAAGAAGCGCAAGTCTCCTTTCCGCAAGTTCAGGCGACTCTTCTCCTCGCCCTCCTCGCCGTCAGCGTCGTCCTCCTCGTCGTCGTCGGCCTCCTCCTCCTCCTTCCTGCTGAGGCATCCGCACCGCCTCTCGCCGTCCTTCGCCCAGCGGAGCTGCCCCGTAGTGGAGTCGGAGCCGATGGATCCATCAAGGGTCAACCACAACCCAATATTCAGGGTGAGTTCGCGGCGCAACCCGAGAGCAATTCTGGGGTGTTAAGTTAACAGACTCTAGTTCGGGGTTGGCACCCATAAGATGGCAACCTTTGTCCCGACAAGAACATCCTATTGCCTGGGGTCATTTAGCATTTGTCGCATCATTCCAGCCCGACAGCCGCGAAGAGATGAGAGATCTGAGTCTGGAGCGGCGCAAGATCCGCCCACAATCGTCGGGCCGGGAGGAGCAGGAGGAGGACAGGAGGAGGTCGCTTGGGGATACGGACGGGAGAGGGAGGAGGACGAAGGAGGAGGAGGAGGACACCACGAATAGCAACAGGAGGAGGAG
>JAAUYM010090823.1_pt1 | contig 29538 bp, 14 predicted proteins | sample 7278001 | NCBI WGS metagenome assembly JAAUYM01 (sample SAMN14350224, study PRJNA611818) | marine sediment metagenome | isolation source: surface marine sediment (1.8m) | place: French Polynesia: Moorea | collected 2018-08
TCCCAACGTGTTTATTCATTTACGTTCACATCAGATAACTCCCAGTCAAAAAGCAAAGCGCGCAACCACAATCGTTCTTGGGCGATATCTCTCGAGTGTGAAAGTAAAAAAACGCAGGCTTCGTAGATCTCCATTTCTCGAACCCCAACTCGGAAATCTCCACCAGGGCCTCGTTGCACAAATAATTGAGCCATGCAGACTCCGCAGACAGACCCGCGCGCACCATGTCTTTCCAGTCCGCGAAACTAGATGCCTCCTCCTCAATTTCATGCCAACCCGTTCTTGTGCTAGCTACTATAGCTCCCTCGTAAATTTCTGGAAACAATATCATTGTGTTTCGGTAGCGTGCTCTTGTCAACAACGGTTTCGTCATCTCTGGAAGCTCGCCCAACAGGCAGAGGTCCATGCAATCGCATATCTGGTGTCCCATATCGAGCCCGCTCATCGAGGTTGGCAAGAACAGGGTCAGCCCGAATGTCTCCACGTCCTCAAAGCTTCCAACGCTAGAGTACGCGTGTCCGAATAATCTACCGAACCTCCTTCCGTATGGCCAGGAAATTGAGAAGGAATAGTCTTTGTCCGCCTCGTGTCTCATCAGCCGGTTGTCCCCCGACACCGTCCACAGGCACTCTACGTAGTTGATAAGCCTGAACGTGCTCGGCATTCGCATCGCCATCGTGTCACTGAACAATCTCGCCGAAAGTCTGCCGTCTCCCCGTCCCAGATCTCGCAGCAAAGTCGGGAGATCCCTTCGAAACTCGTCTCTTTTTGCTAGCGCAAACAGGCATAGCTCCTGAAGGGATCGGGTGCCAGGAAGAGAACACATCCACTTAATGTTGCCCTCACGTCTCAGCATGCCGCCCACGTGACAGAGCAGTGATGCGTATTCTGATAGCGAATCCATCTTTGACCTGCGCAGAGAAAGAAACTTGGCGGTCGATCTCTCAGAAATTTTAACCCAAGGCTTTCATTGTTTATTGACGGACTAACAAGAGCCACAGAACTTGTAATAGTCGCGAGATCTAAAGTTTCGGGTCCTCGGGATCGTGTTGAAAAAGGCGCACGCCTGCTCGCAAAAGCCGCCAGACACCTCGAGCATCTTCACGTTGGGTTCGTACGCGAGCAGGGTCAGGTAAAGGCCATGGCGCGCGCACAGCGCCACGTGGTTCATGGCGTCCGTGACAGTTTCCAGTCCCTCCACGTAGTCGGTGCTGGCGCTTTCGAAAAAGTTCGCGATGAAGCTCTTCCGGTAACGGTCAGCTCTGTACATGTTCTCGTAGGAACACAACAGGATCAGCTTTTCTTCGCCCCTGATCTCTCGGTAACGAGCCGGCGCTGCGGACTGAGACCGGCCGGGCCTGGGATCCGCAGACGGAAAGTATTCGTAGGCCGACTTATCCGAATCGGAGAATCTCAGAAATCGTCGCCTTGAGAATCTCTCGTCCTTGCATATCAACTTTTCGACGTCGTAGACCGCCTCGGCTCTTTGCTCCAGACACCCCTGGTGGTAGAGAGCGTCGAGAGCCTTGCGCACTCCAAAACCTAGCTTGGCGATGCGTCTGGTTGTCAGCAGGTAAGCTAGTGTCGACGGAACTCGCTTGTTGCGCAAGATGAACGTGTAGGCGCGGTCCGAGGTAGTGTAAATCGTGACCAAGCCTGAAAAAAGTTGAGACTTGTGGGTAGGTGGAGGTAGGGACGTTCATCACTTACCCGTTAGGCCGGGACTCGTTCTCACGCAGACTCCCACGACGGGATGCAGGTCCACGTCCCCGATGAGCTTCTCGTTCGCCTCGGCCAGTCCATTGGCGCCAGAAACCTTCAGATGATCCTCGATGCTCTCCATAAAGGGCGCCCTGAAATAGCTTTCCCACCCTTGCGCTGTTCTGGCAGGTTTCAGCAGACGATCGAGGATCCTCTCGTCCGCGAGAGCGCTTGTAGCCGCCTCCTGGAAAGTTTTGCGGGGAAAATTAGTCGCCTAGGCGCGCACGTTTCTCCGGACTGGCCATCTCCTGTCTCAACAGGGGACTCAGCGGGGGCGACGGGTTCTCCTCGCTGTCCTCATTGGAGGAAAAATATTCCGAAGATGATCCCTCGGAGCCGTCCTGCTCGACTCCTCGATCCTTGGAAACGTTCTGGACAACTTCCAAAATCTCCCTGGAGATGTCCTCCACGCGGCGAGTGGCGTCGACGGCGCATCCAAACTCAAGTTTGGAAAATTGTTCCTTTAGATACAGACTCCACGCCCTCCTCGCGTCCTCGTCGGTCTCGTCGGCCGCTGCTCCCGTGAATTGCGGGCTACCGTCCAGGAATATGTAAAACTCCTCCTCCTTCTCGAACTTGGACAGAAGCGGTTTCAGCTTCATCAACAGAAACTCGTATCGACTACGCTCGTCATCCTCCAGACGAAAACAGCGATACAGCGGAGTCAGCAAACACTCCATCTCTGTTAGGGAAACGGAACGGATTGTGCAACACTCTGTCTCGCCCGACAGTCGAGCGCATTCAAGAACTCTTCCGAGGTATTGAATGAGCCCGTCGCAGCTGTTGGACTTCTCCAACAAGTCTGGACATCTGTCGGTAGGAACGGAATCGCCTATTCCCACAGAGAGGCACGCCAGATTCCTGGGACTTTCAAGTGAAAGTCTCCTGAGCACCTGCTCCTTGACCAGTTGGTCATGACCCACCAAAACAAAGTCGACCTGCGGTTGCCACGCGACAGTTAATAGACCTAGATCCCGCCTCCTGTGCTGATACTTACTTTCACTGAATCTCTAGCCTCTCGCGGCGATGACGATCCCTTTGTCGCCACCTCGCTCCAACTCTCTCCCTCCTCCTCCTTCTTGATTGCCTGCTGAGAAGCCCTGCAAGAATTGCAGTTTATTAGACCCGTTACAAACTTGACTATTACGTACTAGACACGTGTCACAACATGACGGATGGAAGGGGTCGGGATTTCTTTCTGAGAACGTGTTTGAACGAGACGGTATGAAACCCGCCGCGTCGCTTTAGTGGAATGTAGTCGGGATCGCGTCGCAAGTCGTCCGACGTTGCAGACTCGTCGAAGTGGTCGTCGCGGTGGACGCCATTCATCTCTTCGCCTGACTGCGGCACCAGAGACACGGGTCCGAAGACCACTCTCAGGCCCGGAGTCACGTGCAGCTTTCCCAGCCTTGTTCCCGGCTCCAGGAGGCGCCTCTCCGACGCTCTCACGACCGAGCCCAACAGGGCGATCGTCCGCGTGTCCGGGCGAACAGGAGACATCTGCACGTCGATGTCGTTTCTCAAAAGAGCCGGCGAAGCCTTGAAGGATGCAACGTGTTCCCGCGGCAACATCACCTGAAACTGTCAGAGACGGTTGCGCATCGCAAAGTATCTCCGCAATCGTTGGTACCTACCCAAAGGGGAATCTCGTGAAGACCTGATCCGTCGAGCCAGCAGGTTTTCCCGACTCGTAGAATGATTGATCCGTCCCCGTCCTGCAGCTGTCCTCTTTTGTGCCACCAGCAATTTTCCGATAGGACGAGCCGTCCCAAGCCGGCCCCTGCAACGAGTTAAACGATCAACACCTCGGCCGGACCCTCCCCGCTGCAGTCGATGTCGACTCGGTTTTCTCGAAAACCGACGATGCAGGCGGTGGTCCCCGCGGGACTCTTGGCAGCGCTCCAAACCAGTTTGAAGGTTATCTCTGGGAGTCTGGCCTTGATCCCGTGTCGGTACTTGTGGCGCAACGCGTAAAGGTCTACCAGCACGTATTGGTCGAGCTGGCTTAGATAGAATTCGTTGAACGTGGTCTTGACCCGTCGATTCCTCATCTGATTGCAGAAGAAACTCAATTTGCTGTCGTGAGCGAAGGAGTCCACAACGTTAGAGACGGGGGTGTAGCCCAAGTGGTCGTCTCCGCACTTTATGATGATCTCCTGCAGCTCTTGCGGGAAGCCGAAATCTGTCACGTTGGCGTGAGAGGTGGCGCCCTCGGTGTCGCTGTCGACCTTCTTGAAGTAGAGAATGAAAAACCTCGTGTCAAACATGTTGGGACTGAAGAACATGTGGCTCTCGGACAGTCCCTTGGATATTTCCACCTCCACCTCCTGGTGGCTGAGAAACGGGTAGGACAGCCGATTTTGCGAGACGAATTGTCTGAAGGAAGACATGAACGCAGAGGTGGGTGGAAGGGAGTAAAGCTCGCCTGCTAGGAACAAGTCAGAAATGGTGCATTTAAGTTCCAGCTTGTCTCCCGCCGTCTTCCATTTCAGCTGGCGGACGTACTTTGCCAGCTCCGACTCTCTCAGAACGGACATGGTAACCGTGATCTGGGTGTGCTCTCCAAACACCCTGACACGATAGTCCTCCGGTCGGCCGCCGTTTAGCTGCGCGTGGACGGGCGCGCTTCCCAGAGGCCAGAAGGGTAACAGGATGGGCAGGATGGATCCGCCCTGTCCCGCCCGCGCAAAGTTTGCTATCCTCTTCTCGGTCACGGCGGAAGCACTCCCAACCGTGGCGTTGATGTCCTCAGGCCTGCAGGGGAGGTGCAGAAGTTCGTCGATGGCGTCCAGTTCCGGGGTCATGCTCTTTAGCGAAGTTCGATGCAGCAGAGATCCCAGCCTGGCCAAGTTGTTGTCGCTCGAGTATCCCAAATTGAGGGAAGTAGAATTAACGTTTATCTTTATGCTTCTAACTAGCGCGTGCACGGCATCAAAGACGATCCGATCTTCCGGCGTGATGTCGTCCCAGGTGGGATCGGCCTCCGTGCCTCCCTTCTTCCTTATTTGAACCTGGGCAAACATGGAGGGGCGCGCGAAGCGGAAAAATTTGGAGCTCGGGACGTAGAACGAAAAGGAAACGCTCGAGCTTCTCTCTCCGTCGTAGGGAACCGTCGGTCTGATAATGACCGGCTCGGGCTCGACGTTGGGCTTTAGCAAGTTGTGGGGGATCGTTTTCGACCCCACGTTGAAAATCGGGTCGAGGTTTTTCCCACCTGGTGCGGAAGCCATCCTAGTTGCCACGGGTTGACGGGACCGTCGTGATGTTGATTACCACGGCTGACCCCGAGGTCGCCCTGTCGACAGATACCGCGGTCTCCTCGGACTTCCTCTTCCGAGAGGTCGCGGCTGCGGACGATCCCGTGGAGGAGGCGATCGCTTTCCTCTTGGCAGTCCTCTGTTTTGGGGGAGGCTTGAACCCAAATTGCTCCTCCTCCTTCTCAGCCTGAGGCTCTCGCTTTCGCCCCTGCTGCTGCTGCTGCGGCGGCGGCGGCGGCGGCACCACTTGGAAAGTCGTGTGTTCCGTAGACGCCGTGCACACCGATTCCGACCTCTCGGTTACGGCTTCCCCAGCCTCCTCCGGGGCAAACTCGTACGATTGCGATTCCTCAGCCCTGGAGAGAGAGAGACGGCAATTTTTATTAACTTTTCAAACGTATCTACAAACGCAAAAAAAGTGTCGGGACAATCTAAAACGAAAACTCGGGGTCGACGGCGTCAGGTTTCGTCCCGCCCGCCTGGGAAATGTGCCCCTAGAAAAAATAGAGAAAAGATTTTTTATAGGCAGTTGCACGACTGTCGTTGTCGTTCCTCTTCTCACCCTGGGAATGCCTATCTGCCTGGCCTCCAGGTGGGACAACACTCCTCTTACGTTCGAAGGCACCTGTCTCGCCGCGCCGCAGACCACTAGAACCAAGTCTATGATGGCGCAGGTGCAGTCGCTCTCGGGGGAAAACATTAGAGTTTTCCAGTTTATGTGGGCGTCTAGCCCCGTCTTGCGGAGGACCTTGAGTATGGAGGAAGCCTCCTCCCTGCACGACTTTGGAATCATGTCCAGGATCTCCCGGATGTCTCCCTTGGGCCGGCTTTCCCCGGCCTCTGGTCCTCTGCGCAAGTTTTCGCTGGGCACGAGGTAGTAGCAAGCCTCGCCATCCGTCCTCGCCGACATGTCGAAGGTCTTGTTGAGCTCCTCGACTCCTCGCTTGATCTTGGTCAGGGACAGCGTCTGAAAATTGCAGACGGCCAAGTTTTTTCGGAAATCTAGCAGCATGCAGTCGTGAACCCCGGAACGTATCATCGAGTCGAGCTCTGAATCCATGTGCTGTCTCACGAGGGGGCTCGTGTTGAACTTGTGACAGATTCTGGAAATGGTGCTGTGGTTCGAGGGAGTGGCGTGCAGGAACATCTGAGAGCAGTGTCCTAGGAGCAGGTTGAAGCAGGACTGATGAGTCACCGCCTGCATGGTCAGCAAGACCACGCAGCGGTCGTGTCTGAGATTCTTGAAGACGATGGAGGACAGAGAGCGAAACGTCCGCAGAGATGTGAGGAAAAAATCTTCCAGGACGAGGACGTTCAGCCCGAATCCCGAGAATGTCTCCCTTAGAGACTCCAGCCTCTCCTCCAGGTCGTCCCGCCTCTCGATCACCTCGAAATTTTTCTTTAGCTCTTCACTCCTGGCCTGGATGTCGTCGGCTGCCCCGGACGAGTAGATGAGCCGCCTAGGCTTGTCGCTGTCGGAAAACATGTTGAGGGACGAGTCCTCGAGCATGCGGCCCAAGAGCCATGATTTTCCCCCTCCCATGCTGGCGCAGAAGACGACAAGCGATCCGGGCGCGAGACGGAAGAAATTCCTGTCCACCCGCCTCATGCCTTCGCCGAGGTCTCCCCTTCTTGGCGGTCGTCGTCGTCGTCGTCCTCGTCGTCGGATCCCAGGACCACTCGAGCGCTCTGGGGCTCGCCGACCGACAAGTCGGACTCTCCCAGAGACAGACCCGAAGCGGTTCCCGCCTTTAGCGCAGACCTCTGGGCGGCCAGCTCCTGGAAAGAGTCCGACTTGAGGATTTGAAGCATGTCCGCGGTAGCTGCCGTGAAGCTGAGGATAATTTTCTGATCTTTCTTGTCGTTGACCTCTCGAACGACAAGCTGTGACGTGGAATCGCCCTCGAGATCGCACCCTACTCCTTTGAACACGTTCTGCACTCGGTGATAGTTGGAAACGCGCAGCAGCCACTCAAGACGGCTGCAGACTTCTTTTCCCCGGAATTTCCTCAGACTGACGAGGACCACGTCCACCTCGGTCAGCGAGGAGACGTCAGACTCCCTCTCCAGTCTATCGCAGGCTCTCTGGAATCTCTCGAGGGTTTTCTTCTTGAACAGCTCGTCGACGTATTCGGCTGGCACCAACACCTCGTTGCCACCTCTGCGACGCTCGGTCGCGGTATCGTCCTCGTACGGTCGGGGAGACCTGAGGGCCTGCAGGACAAAGTAGCCGTCCTTGCACCTCATGTAGCCGGGTAGCGCCTTAAGCACCCTGCTGGACCGCGTCGAGCGAAGGAAAGTCGGCCCCGCCACGTATCCCAGACCGTAGGAGCGGCTGTCGAGCGTCAGACACGCTTGGGAAAAGTTGACCGTGGTCTTCTTCACTTTCATAGCTACCTCTCCTATTCGCGCCGTTTCACTTACTTTTCACGATCCTTTCACTGCAGAGACCTCCCGGGGACTGTGCCGCGTCTTCGCGCCACGGCTCCTTTTATACCCGTGCTCCAAAAAATTAAAATCTCCACCGAGGCTTGGTCGGAAAATAATATTTCCGAATCGCTTTCGTCGAAATATTAAATCCGATCCGGAAAAACGTTCCCGCGCCCGCGCGGGTATAAAAGCTGGCCCGTTTCCACGCCTCAAGTCACTAGTGTCTCAGTGTCACGACGAGGAGGAGCGACCCACCGGCTACAGTAGGTACACACGGCGAACCCAACATTATGTAAGTATCGACATACGGTAAGAAAAGTGTGGGGCAATCTTTTGTCGTTGTCGGAGTCGGACTCCATCCCGCGTCCGCGTCATGAGGTCCGGAAAAAACCGGATCACCCATTCCGTCAAAGTCGACGACGACGACGACGACTACGACGACGAGGGAGCGCGCCCAAAGACCAGGGAGGTCCGACGGTTCGGGAGCGTCGAAGAGATGGCTTCCTTTTACCCCTACCTTTTCAGGGAGGGACCTTCTCACAACGTTCAATTTTGCCCCCTCGAGGGGCGAACGAGGCAAGTCTCTGCGTCGTCGAGAAAAAAGAATCCGCATCACCCGCCTCATTCTTACAGTCTCGGGCTGCTACGACTGCACCTCCGCGTCGGAATCTACCGGTCGGGATTCTCCCCGAAGGTGCTGGAAGACTCTCTTCAGGATCTTTTCCGCACCGCCTGGACTCAATACCCGATCCGGGGAGAGCTGATCCTCAGGGTATACTTTGACCTGGTTCTGGCCAACAAGGACGAAACTCAGTACCGGATCTTCCGCGGCTTCAAGCCCCTCTCGTGTGAGCTAGCTCGAAAGAAAAACGGGTTTTTTTTCCCGTCTATCTCATCCTTTCTTTTTAGCCGACGCTCCCGAACTGAAGGATTCGCGCGGGGAAGTCGCCGAGCTCGTCGAGGACATCGACGCTCCGATGGACATGGTTTTTGGGGTGGCGGGACTCGCTGACGCCGGTCCAATAGTTCAAAAGGTGTCCGCGGCGGTCGCCTCCGGAGATCTTTTCGAAGGTCCGACTTACGACAACAGCGAGTGAGCGGATGTTTTTTTTGACGAGGCGGAGGTAAGAGTCGCGAACGGACCTCTTGCAGATGGAGTTACGTTCCCCCGCCGGTGGCCGTGGTCGCCGTCGTAAACCACCTGGTCAGGAGCGACGAGGAGGGTCTCCCCCCGAGAAACGTCGTCGTCAGGAGAGAGCAGAGTCAATCTTCAGGAGCCCCGTCGAATGCGTCTTTGTCGGCGGGGTCGAAGACTACCACTCGTACCTCCAGTTCACGTTCCTGAGGGCCGAGGCTCATCAGTGCGAAGTTCTGGACCGGGAATTGGCCTCGAGGTACTGGGAGGCCAGGGAGCGCGTCAGTTGCGCCTACTTTAACTTCTACAATGCCTCGGACTTATTGCGATACTCCATCTGCTCTGGAGTTGCCCTGGTTGTGGGTCGCATGGACAGCAACGGCGCTTTCAGGACCGTCTTTGACAACAGGGTCCTGAGCGGGTGTGAGCCTGCCTCGTCCAGGTACGTGCTCCTCAGCACGGACGGAGAGAAGGCCATAATCGTCCGCATCCCCATGGCGGTCAGGTGCTTTTCATACTGCGAGAGCTCCTACGCACCACTTCCGAACTTTCCAGCCGGATTGCCAACTCGAGAGGAAGACATGCGCGCAATGTGCCAGGAGCTGGACGCCTCCATCACCTTCATGGCCCAGCTCAACTCTGTCGAGTTTCGCGCTCGCGCCTCGAGTCGGAGAAATGGTCGTTCCTCGCTGCACGAGCTGGTCCACGTGAGAAGCGCGTCGTCGGACCGGACCGTTCACGTGGTCCTCCAGCCCGTGCAGACGATGACGGGCGGGTCGGTCGAGCTATCGGCGCTTCTGGTGACCGGCGCCGCCCATGCCAAGTGTCTCCCCGCCGCCAAGTCTGAACCGTCTTTTCCACAATTGACGGAGCTTAGGCGCGGCGCGGCAGAAAGAAAAAGCTACAAGCTGCCGCTGTGCGAGTTGGGGCGTCGGCCGCCGCCCTGGAGAAAGTTGAACTTTTGCTGCACCGACCGCCAGTGCGAGTACTGCACGGTTGAGGCTCCCGAAATTTTCCGGGCCAAGGGCGTTCCCACGGGGGAGATGACGCGGGAGACGAGCCCCCTCTTTGACCCAGGGGACATAAACTCTTCGCTGGAGCTAGGCAACAGGATCAGGGCGTGCGGCCTGGACCGTCGGTATCCGCTGCTTCTGCCAAAGCTGGCGCAGGTGAGGCGGCTAAGCCTCGTGAGTTTCGACATAGAGTGTTTCACACACCCCCTGGCCCCGTTCCCGTCCGAACCGCCGCCGCCGGGCGTTTCTTCCTCCCCCCCGGGCGGAGAGCGCGCCACACCCAGGATGCCCGCTGCCGTGCAGCTTCCCTTTCTGATAGGGGTGAGCACTCTCGCGCCAGACGCCTGCTCCTCCGACCAAAGGCCCGCCCTCGACAGGATCGATTCCCAAGACTTTGTCCTCGGACAGGAGCGAGGATTTCCAACCGCCGACTCCTTGGAGGACATGGTCCTGAGATTCTTCTCCCTACTGCTCGACCTGGCCGTACGGAGGTCCGAGATGAAGGTCGCGCTGATCGCCGACGAGCTGGCTCGCATGGAGGAGTTCTGCGCCCTAGCCGACGCCGATTTATCGGACCGGTCGAAAGGTCACAAGATGGAGGGCACGTTCGTCGGGAGGGTGGCGCCCCAGCTGAGAGAGGCGGCGGGCACCCTGTTCGTGTCGGGATTCAACAGCGGAAGGTTGGTGGAGGAGAACCCCGCGCTATTTCGCTAAAACTAGGACCGCCTTCTCTCAGGTACGACCTGCCAGCCTTGGATCGCTTCTTGCTGAGGGTGGCCTCGGAGCGCAAGGGACTTCGCCTGGAGATCGTCAAGGCCGGACGTCAGTACAAGGTTTTCACGTTTCTCGGAGGCGAGCGAGGGACGAGGCTGGTCTTTGTGGACCTCAGAGCGCTGGTCGGGGGCGGTTCGCTGGAAAAGGCCTGCACGAGTCTCGGGGTGGACGAGTATTACGGACTTAAAAAGTCCTTCCAGCCGTTTTCGTTCTACACCTCCCTCGAGAGGGTGCACGGGCAGGAGGTGCCGTCCTATTTCGGTCCGTACTTTCGAAAGATGAACAGCTCCAAGAAGATCTGCACGAGCGCCGAGTACAAGCGCTTCGTCAGGAGGTTGCAAACCTCGACCCACTTGGACCTGTTCAGGGAGTACATGGAGCTAGACACCAAGGTCACTCTGCTCTGCTTCCTGGAATGCTGCTCGACCTACCGCGACCTCTTTGGCATCAGCGTGCTCGACGCGCGCAGCTTCACCAGCAGCTCCCTGTTCTACCGCCAGTGCTCCGTCATCAACCCGTTTCTCGCCGCGCAGCCCGGATTCTGCCGGATGGAGTTCTCTACCGCCTTGGCGGTCGTGCTGGGGGGGATGTCCGGAGGGCTGTGCGTGCGCATGGTGGACTTCATGCGGGCGGGCGACCCCCTCTTCCCGCAGGCGGGGAGCTACGGCGCGGGAAAGACCTGCCGCGGCATAGCGTCGCTCGACTTCAGGTGGGTATGCAAAATAAAGGCGGCCGAGACTCCTCAATCAAAGCTCTCCCCTCGCGCTCAGCTCTCTCTACCCGTCGACCTTCTTCCGGAGAGACAGTCCCCTGCCCATCGGCGAGTACGCCGTCTACAACGGGGGCGGGACTAGCCTCCTGCGCAGAGCCTCCAGCTCCGGAATCTACGACACCGCCCACTACATCGTCTGCTCTCTGGAGCACTTTAGACTCTTGCTTCGCGGCTACACACCGCTGTCCGTGTTCCACTGCGCCGTGGCCGGAGAACTCCTGGTCCTGCCCAGGCAGCGACTGGACTTTGCCGCGTTCGCCGCCAAGGGCGGGAAGACGCACCTGATTGCGGTGCAGTACGACTCTGCCCTGCACTACACGGACTCGTGGAGGGCGGCGGACGGATTGCGATATTCCAGGACCTTTCACGAAGAGTGGTGCTGCAGGTGGCGGGAGCCCTTGATCGACTGCCGCTCCCACTGGAAGACCCTCGAGCTGGCGGCCTACCAGAAGGCGTCCATCGTCAAGCACTACGGATCCTCTTACCACGTCGAGTACAGGAGGGTCCCCCACTGCGTCTTTCACAACCCGCCCTACCGCTTCGAGGGGGCGGAGTACCCGTCTCCAGGAGAGGCCGCGCGGAGACTGTCCGTCCAGTTTCCCCGGGTGGGGCACGTGACGACCCCGTTCCCCAAGTCGCTGTCCCTGGACTGGCTCATGCGCCAGTACAAGCGACGCGGCTCGGACGCGCCGCGCTTCCGAGCCGGCTTCGTCGCGCTGAGCGGGCACCTGCCGGTGCGCCGCTTCAACTCCCGCGTGGGACTCGTCCTGGCGAAGCGTCGACTCTCGGACGACGACCTGTCGCCGCGGTTCCGTCGCCAGCTCCTGGAACGCGTGAGGCGGGAGCGTCCCGGCGAGAACGCCCAGAAGCTGGCCGACGACTTCATCGCGCACCTGAAGAAGGAGCCTCGCCTCATGCCCAGCAACTCCATCCGGAACGGGGTGCTCAGCCTGGCCTACCTCGACTTTTTGCTCGAGCTCGGCTTCAAGGTCGAGCGGGTCCACCACCTGGTGCTCTTTTCCGCCCGCACGAGGCGGTCCGAGAGGTCTCACATCTTTTCCGGGTTCGTGATCGGCAGGCTGCGCCAGCGCGAGAGGCTGAACCGCAGGGCCGCCTTCCTCCGGAGGCTGCCCGTGGTCGACGACGCCGCGAGGAAGGAGCTACTGCGCTGCAAGGTCTTCGCGGGACTGATAAAGTGAGCGCGACTACGGCAGGAAAAGTCGACCCCCCCCATTGATGGTGGTGGGGTTGGGTTTTGGTTGTTTTTTGGGGGGTGGTGGTGGTGGTGTGTAGTTCAGGCCGGACGCCCCTGGCGAGACCGCCCCCGGCTCGGGGCGGGCCGGCCGTTCACCGTGTACCGTCGCCCCACAGGACCGGAACCTGCAGCATCTACGGCAGGGCTCTCTTCGTGGCCAGGCACAAGCACGCCTTCAGGACGGGGAAGGCTTTGGCGTCGGCGCTGGCTCGCTCCAACGATCCCAAGCGCTCGCCGGCGTGGCTCAGAAATCTCGTGGACATTGCCAGAGTGTGCACCCGCGTAGGACCGGACGGGAAGCTGCAGCAGATCTTTCTCACCAAGAGCGCTCGAGTCAGGTTCACGTGGTCTTCGCCCCAGCTGGCCGTCAACGTCTTGCTGAATTCAAAGATGTTCCTGGCCCGAGCCTACGCCCTGCTGGAGATACTGTACGGAGACAACGCCCGTCCCCTGTACACCGGTAAGTGCAAACGGTCGCGGACGAGAGAGAAGGGATTTCAAGGATCTCCCGACAGACACTGACTCGGTCCAGCTGGCGCTCGCGTCCGACTCGGGGCTGCAAGCGTGCGAGTCGGCGGACCTGGACCCGGAGCGAAAGAGGACGCTTCGCAAGATCCTTTTCGGATCGAGGATCGCGGCGGTGGCCTACGACGTGAATCCGGGACGCTTCTACGCGCACCCGCTGAGTCCCGTGCCGCGGAGCGTGCACAGCGGCAGGCTAAAGGTCGAGAGGGACGGGCTGACTGAGGTGAGAAGCAAACGAGGTCTCGAGGGACGGCCTTTTGACGACTACTCGTTCCAGGGATACTTTGCCTGTCTGAAAAGTTATCTCCTGAGGGGTCCCGGCGGCGTGAAGAGGGAGCTCAAGTTCAAGAGCTTCGTCAACAGGTCGGAAATGTCCGACGAGAGTCTGATGGATCTGGCGGAGGGCAAGTGCCTGCTGTCCGAGACTAGGACGGAACTCGTCAGCCGCGGGCGCGGGATGGAGGTCGTGGACAGGACCGTGACGGCCGGCTCCTACCGGAGCACTCTCAATTATAAGTTTTACCTAAAGGAAAGCGGCGACATCGCCTCTCACTGATTCGCAGGACGGAGACGGAGGAGGGGCCGCCGCCGCCGGACGACGACGACGACGACTCTTGGAGATACGCAAAGAGGCGGAGGCTCAGACCGAGCGCGTTCGAGCTCATAACGCCGGCGTTCAACTTGAATTCGCTGTCCGTGGACTTTTTCTACTTTAGGAATAACGAGAGGATAGGCGGCAAATCTGGATTCTTTGCCATCTACCACCAGATGACCAAGGTCTGCCGTCGCCGCCGTCACGCCGCCGCTCGTGGAAAGGGAGTACGCGGGAAGCGCCGGAACGAGCGGCGGCGTGACGGCGGGTCTGTCAAAAATTTAGTACCTGGGGGCGGAGGCCGTGGGACAGCCCAACAGCAGGTCTTTCGCCCGGGCCCTCAACATCTTGCTGGAGAGGCACGAGGAGGAGACGGGCGTGGCGCCCGCGGTGCTGCTTGCGGACAAGGACTCAAAGTTTAGCAGGAGCTTCATCGGAGTGCTGCGAAGGAGGAACGTGATATTGAAGACGGCCGTGGGGTCTCAGAAGAACGCCCACATCGAGCGCGTGGTCGGGTTCGACTTCAAGTCGCTGCTGGCCAGGTTGTGCAGGAGGAGCGGCAAACCGTGGCCCGCCGAGCTGGATAGGGCGGCGGCCGCGTGGAACGCGAGGCGGGGCGTGCACGGGTCGGAGTACTCGCCCCTCGAGCTGTACCGAGGCACAAACTACGACACGTTCCTGGCAGAGCTTTTTCGCAAGAAGCCTCAGTTGGAACGCTCCTTCTATCAGGGCGCGCCGCTGTCGAGGAAACAGGCCGATCGCGTCTTCAAGTTCGGGCTCGGCGAGAGGGTGCGGGTGGACCTGACCGACGCCAAGAAGCGACTGCAACAGCCCTTCCTGAAGGTCAGCGAGGCTCGCACCGCGATTTGGTCGGAAGGCGTGGTGGAGGCGCGGAGGCTGGCCCCAACCGCCAACGGAACCGTGATCGCGAGGTACCTGGTCAGGGCTGGCGGTCTGGGAGGGAAGAGAAAGCGCAAGCTCTCGCCTTTCTGGACTTATGAGTCCAGATTGGCGAGAGCTCCAGTCGAGAGCGAAGAAGAGGATCAGAATTGAAACGTTTTATTCTCGATTCCGGTCGACAAACGGACAGAGGCATCGGACGCGCTGTAGCTGGCGCTCCCCTCCGCCGGGGCGACTGAACGGGCGGCGACCCGCGGGGGTGGCGGCGAAGCTCCGGAATCTGCATCATCGTCTTCTCCATCGTCATCTCCCGGTCCTCCCCGGAGCCTCCCTCTCTCCCTGGCGGCGGCGGCGGCCGCCGCCGCCGCCAGGGAGAGAGGGAGGCTCCGGGGAGGACCGGGAGATGACGATGGAGAAGACGATGATGCAGATTCCGGAGCTTCGCCGCCACCCCCGCGGGTCGCCGCCCGTTCAGTCGCCCCGGCGGAGGGGAGCGCCAGCTACAGCGCGTCCGATGCCTCTGTCCGTTTGTCGACCGGAATCGAGAATAAAACGTTTCAATTCTGATCCTCTTCTTCGCTCTCGACTGGAGCTCTCGCCAATCTGGACTCATAAGTCCAGAAAGGCGAGAGCTTGCGCTTTCTCTTCCCTCCCAGACCGCCAGCCCTGACCAGGTACCTCGCGATCACGGTTCCGTTGGCGGTTGGGGCCAGCCTCCGCGCCTCCACCACGCCTTCCGACCAAATCGCGGTGCGAGCCTCGCTGACCTTCAGGAAGGGCTGTTGCAGTCGCTTCTTGGCGTCGGTCAGGTCCACCCGCACCCTCTCGCCGAGCCCGAACTTGAAGACGCGATCGGCCTGTTTCCTCGACAGCGGCGCGCCCTGATAGAAGGAGCGTTCCAACTGAGGCTTCTTGCGAAAAAGCTCTGCCAGGAACGTGTCGTAGTTTGTGCCTCGGTACAGCTCGAGGGGCGAGTACTCCGACCCGTGCACGCCCCGCCTCGCGTTCCACGCGGCCGCCGCCCTATCCAGCTCGGCGGGCCACGGTTTGCCGCTCCTCCTGCACAACCTGGCCAGCAGCGACTTGAAGTCGAACCCGACCACGCGCTCGATGTGGGCGTTCTTCTGAGACCCCACGGCCGTCTTCAATATCACGTTCCTCCTTCGCAGCACTCCGATGAAGCTCCTGCTAAACTTTGAGTCCTTGTCCGCAAGCAGCACCGCGGGCGCCACGCCCGTCTCCTCCTCGTGCCTCTCCAGCAAGATGTTGAGGGCCCGGGCGAAAGACCTGCTGTTGGGCTGTCCCACGGCCTCCGCCCCCAGGTACTAAATTTTTGACAGACCCGCCGTCACGCCGCCGCTCGTTCCGGCGCTTCCCGCGTACTCCCTTTCCACGAGCGGCGGCGTGACGGCGGCGACGGCAGACCTTGGTCATCTGGTGGTAGATGGCAAAGAATCCAGATTTGCCGCCTATCCTCTCGTTATTCCTAAAGTAGAAAAAGTCCACGGACAGCGAATTCAAGTTGAACGCCGGCGTTATGAGCTCGAACGCGCTCGGTCTGAGCCTCCGCCTCTTTGCGTATCTCCAAGAGTCGTCGTCGTCGTCGTCCGGCGGCGGCGGCCCCTCCTCCGTCTCCGTCCTGCGAATCAGTGAGAGGCGATGTCGCCGCTTTCCTTTAGGTAAAACTTATAATTGAGAGTGCTCCGGTAGGAGCCGGCCGTCACGGTCCTGTCCACGACCTCCATCCCGCGCCCGCGGCTGACGAGTTCCGTCCTAGTCTCGGACAGCAGGCACTTGCCCTCCGCCAGATCCATCAGACTCTCGTCGGACATTTCCGACCTGTTGACGAAGCTCTTGAACTTGAGCTCCCTCTTCACGCCGCCGGGACCCCTCAGGAGATAACTTTTCAGACAGGCAAAGTATCCCTGGAACGAGTAGTCGTCAAAAGGCCGTCCCTCGAGACCTCGTTTGCTTCTCACCTCAGTCAGCCCGTCCCTCTCGACCTTTAGCCTGCCGCTGTGCACGCTCCGCGGCACGGGACTCAGCGGGTGCGCGTAGAAGCGTCCCGGATTCACGTCGTAGGCCACCGCCGCGATCCTCGATCCGAAAAGGATCTTGCGAAGCGTCCTCTTTCGCTCCGGGTCCAGGTCCGCCGACTCGCACGCTTGCAGCCCCGAGTCGGACGCGAGCGCCAGCTGGACCGAGTCAGTGTCTGTCGGGAGATCCTTGAAATCCCTTCTCTCTCGTCCGCGACCGTTTGCACTTACCGGTGTACAGGGGACGGGCGTTGTCTCCGTACAGTATCTCCAGCAGGGCGTAGGCTCGGGCCAGGAACATCTTTGAATTCAGCAAGACGTTGACGGCCAGCTGGGGCGAAGACCACGTGAACCTGACTCGAGCGCTCTTGGTGAGAAAGATCTGCTGCAGCTTCCCGTCCGGTCCTACGCGGGTGCACACTCTGGCAATGTCCACGAGATTTCTGAGCCACGCCGGCGAGCGCTTGGGATCGTTGGAGCGAGCCAGCGCCGACGCCAAAGCCTTCCCCGTCCTGAAGGCGTGCTTGTGCCTGGCCACGAAGAGAGCCCTGCCGTAGATGCTGCAGGTTCCGGTCCTGTGGGGCGACGGTACACGGTGAACGGCCGGCCCGCCCCGAGCCGGGGGCGGTCTCGCCAGGGGCGTCCGGCCTGAACTACACACCACCACCACCACCCCCCAAAAAACAACCAAAACCCAACCCCACCACCATCAATGGGGGGGGTCGACTTTTCCTGCCGTAGTCGCGCTCACTTTATCAGTCCCGCGAAGACCTTGCAGCGCAGTAGCTCCTTCCTCGCGGCGTCGTCGACCACGGGCAGCCTCCGGAGGAAGGCGGCCCTGCGGTTCAGCCTCTCGCGCTGGCGCAGCCTGCCGATCACGAACCCGGAAAAGATGTGAGACCTCTCGGACCGCCTCGTGCGGGCGGAAAAGAGCACCAGGTGGTGGACCCGCTCGACCTTGAAGCCGAGCTCGAGCAAAAAGTCGAGGTAGGCCAGGCTGAGCACCCCGTTCCGGATGGAGTTGCTGGGCATGAGGCGAGGCTCCTTCTTCAGGTGCGCGATGAAGTCGTCGGCCAGCTTCTGGGCGTTCTCGCCGGGACGCTCCCGCCTCACGCGTTCCAGGAGCTGGCGACGGAACCGCGGCGACAGGTCGTCGTCCGAGAGTCGACGCTTCGCCAGGACGAGTCCCACGCGGGAGTTGAAGCGGCGCACCGGCAGGTGCCCGCTCAGCGCGACGAAGCCGGCTCGGAAGCGCGGCGCGTCCGAGCCGCGTCGCTTGTACTGGCGCATGAGCCAGTCCAGGGACAGCGACTTGGGGAACGGGGTCGTCACGTGCCCCACCCGGGGAAACTGGACGGACAGTCTCCGCGCGGCCTCTCCTGGAGACGGGTACTCCGCCCCCTCGAAGCGGTAGGGCGGGTTGTGAAAGACGCAGTGGGGGACCCTCCTGTACTCGACGTGGTAAGAGGATCCGTAGTGCTTGACGATGGACGCCTTCTGGTAGGCCGCCAGCTCGAGGGTCTTCCAGTGGGAGCGGCAGTCGATCAAGGGCTCCCGCCACCTGCAGCACCACTCTTCGTGAAAGGTCCTGGAATATCGCAATCCGTCCGCCGCCCTCCACGAGTCCGTGTAGTGCAGGGCAGAGTCGTACTGCACCGCAATCAGGTGCGTCTTCCCGCCCTTGGCGGCGAACGCGGCAAAGTCCAGTCGCTGCCTGGGCAGGACCAGGAGTTCTCCGGCCACGGCGCAGTGGAACACGGACAGCGGTGTGTAGCCGCGAAGCAAGAGTCTAAAGTGCTCCAGAGAGCAGACGATGTAGTGGGCGGTGTCGTAGATTCCGGAGCTGGAGGCTCTGCGCAGGAGGCTAGTCCCGCCCCCGTTGTAGACGGCGTACTCGCCGATGGGCAGGGGACTGTCTCTCCGGAAGAAGGTCGACGGGTAGAGAGAGCTGAGCGCGAGGGGAGAGCTTTGATTGAGGAGTCTCGGCCGCCTTTATTTTGCATACCCACCTGAAGTCGAGCGACGCTATGCCGCGGCAGGTCTTTCCCGCGCCGTAGCTCCCCGCCTGCGGGAAGAGGGGGTCGCCCGCCCGCATGAAGTCCACCATGCGCACGCACAGCCCTCCGGACATCCCCCCCAGCACGACCGCCAAGGCGGTAGAGAACTCCATCCGGCAGAATCCGGGCTGCGCGGCGAGAAACGGGTTGATGACGGAGCACTGGCGGTAGAACAGGGAGCTGCTGGTGAAGCTGCGCGCGTCGAGCACGCTGATGCCAAAGAGGTCGCGGTAGGTCGAGCAGCATTCCAGGAAGCAGAGCAGAGTGACCTTGGTGTCTAGCTCCATGTACTCCCTGAACAGGTCCAAGTGGGTCGAGGTTTGCAACCTCCTGACGAAGCGCTTGTACTCGGCGCTCGTGCAGATCTTCTTGGAGCTGTTCATCTTTCGAAAGTACGGACCGAAATAGGACGGCACCTCCTGCCCGTGCACCCTCTCGAGGGAGGTGTAGAACGAAAACGGCTGGAAGGACTTTTTAAGTCCGTAATACTCGTCCACCCCGAGACTCGTGCAGGCCTTTTCCAGCGAACCGCCCCCGACCAGCGCTCTGAGGTCCACAAAGACCAGCCTCGTCCCTCGCTCGCCTCCGAGAAACGTGAAAACCTTGTACTGACGTCCGGCCTTGACGATCTCCAGGCGAAGTCCCTTGCGCTCCGAGGCCACCCTCAGCAAGAAGCGATCCAAGGCTGGCAGGTCGTACCTGAGAGAAGGCGGTCCTAGTTTTAGCGAAATAGCGCGGGGTTCTCCTCCACCAACCTTCCGCTGTTGAATCCCGACACGAACAGGGTGCCCGCCGCCTCTCTCAGCTGGGGCGCCACCCTCCCGACGAACGTGCCCTCCATCTTGTGACCTTTCGACCGGTCCGATAAATCGGCGTCGGCTAGGGCGCAGAACTCCTCCATGCGAGCCAGCTCGTCGGCGATCAGCGCGACCTTCATCTCGGACCTCCGTACGGCCAGGTCGAGCAGTAGGGAGAAGAATCTCAGGACCATGTCCTCCAAGGAGTCGGCGGTTGGAAATCCTCGCTCCTGTCCGAGGACAAAGTCTTGGGAATCGATCCTGTCGAGGGCGGGCCTTTGGTCGGAGGAGCAGGCGTCTGGCGCGAGAGTGCTCACCCCTATCAGAAAGGGAAGCTGCACGGCAGCGGGCATCCTGGGTGTGGCGCGCTCTCCGCCCGGGGGGGAGGAAGAAACGCCCGGCGGCGGCGGTTCGGACGGGAACGGGGCCAGGGGGTGTGTGAAACACTCTATGTCGAAACTCACGAGGCTTAGCCGCCTCACCTGCGCCAGCTTTGGCAGAAGCAGCGGATACCGACGGTCCAGGCCGCACGCCCTGATCCTGTTGCCTAGCTCCAGCGAAGAGTTTATGTCCCCTGGGTCAAAGAGGGGGCTCGTCTCCCGCGTCATCTCCCCCGTGGGAACGCCCTTGGCCCGGAAAATTTCGGGAGCCTCAACCGTGCAGTACTCGCACTGGCGGTCGGTGCAGCAAAAGTTCAACTTTCTCCAGGGCGGCGGCCGACGCCCCAACTCGCACAGCGGCAGCTTGTAGCTTTTTCTTTCTGCCGCGCCGCGCCTAAGCTCCGTCAATTGTGGAAAAGACGGTTCAGACTTGGCGGCGGGGAGACACTTGGCATGGGCGGCGCCGGTCACCAGAAGCGCCGATAGCTCGACCGACCCGCCCGTCATCGTCTGCACGGGCTGGAGGACCACGTGAACGGTCCGGTCCGACGACGCGCTTCTCACGTGGACCAGCTCGTGCAGCGAGGAACGACCATTTCTCCGACTCGAGGCGCGAGCGCGAAACTCGACAGAGTTGAGCTGGGCCATGAAGGTGATGGAGGCGTCCAGCTCCTGGCACATTGCGCGCATGTCTTCCTCTCGAGTTGGCAATCCGGCTGGAAAGTTCGGAAGTGGTGCGTAGGAGCTCTCGCAGTATGAAAAGCACCTGACCGCCATGGGGATGCGGACGATTATGGCCTTCTCTCCGTCCGTGCTGAGGAGCACGTACCTGGACGAGGCAGGCTCACACCCGCTCAGGACCCTGTTGTCAAAGACGGTCCTGAAAGCGCCGTTGCTGTCCATGCGACCCACAACCAGGGCAACTCCAGAGCAGATGGAGTATCGCAATAAGTCCGAGGCATTGTAGAAGTTAAAGTAGGCGCAACTGACGCGCTCCCTGGCCTCCCAGTACCTCGAGGCCAATTCCCGGTCCAGAACTTCGCACTGATGAGCCTCGGCCCTCAGGAACGTGAACTGGAGGTACGAGTGGTAGTCTTCGACCCCGCCGACAAAGACGCATTCGACGGGGCTCCTGAAGATTGACTCTGCTCTCTCCTGACGACGACGTTTCTCGGGGGGAGACCCTCCTCGTCGCTCCTGACCAGGTGGTTTACGACGGCGACCACGGCCACCGGCGGGGGAACGTAACTCCATCTGCAAGAGGTCCGTTCGCGACTCTTACCTCCGCCTCGTCAAAAAAAACATCCGCTCACTCGCTGTTGTCGTAAGTCGGACCTTCGAAAAGATCTCCGGAGGCGACCGCCGCGGACACCTTTTGAACTATTGGACCGGCGTCAGCGAGTCCCGCCACCCCAAAAACCATGTCCATCGGAGCGTCGATGTCCTCGACGAGCTCGGCGACTTCCCCGCGCGAATCCTTCAGTTCGGGAGCGTCGGCTAAAAAGAAAGGATGAGATAGACGGGAAAAAAAACCCGTTTTTCTTTCGAGCTAGCTCACACGAGAGGGGCTTGAAGCCGCGGAAGATCCGGTACTGAGTTTCGTCCTTGTTGGCCAGAACCAGGTCAAAGTATACCCTGAGGATCAGCTCTCCCCGGATCGGGTATTGAGTCCAGGCGGTGCGGAAAAGATCCTGAAGAGAGTCTTCCAGCACCTTCGGGGAGAATCCCGACCGGTAGATTCCGACGCGGAGGTGCAGTCGTAGCAGCCCGAGACTGTAAGAATGAGGCGGGTGATGCGGATTCTTTTTTCTCGACGACGCAGAGACTTGCCTCGTTCGCCCCTCGAGGGGGCAAAATTGAACGTTGTGAGAAGGTCCCTCCCTGAAAAGGTAGGGGTAAAAGGAAGCCATCTCTTCGACGCTCCCGAACCGTCGGACCTCCCTGGTCTTTGGGCGCGCTCCCTCGTCGTCGTAGTCGTCGTCGTCGTCGTCGACTTTGACGGAATGGGTGATCCGGTTTTTTCCGGACCTCATGACGCGGACGCGGGATGGAGTCCGACTCCGACAACGACAAAAGATTGCCCCACACTTTTCTTACCGTATGTCGATACTTACATAATGTTGGGTTCGCCGTGTGTACCTACTGTAGCCGGTGGGTCGCTCCTCCTCGTCGTGACACTGAGACACTAGTGACTTGAGGCGTGGAAACGGGCCAGCTTTTATACCCGCGCGGGCGCGGGAACGTTTTTCCGGATCGGATTTAATATTTCGACGAAAGCGATTCGGAAATATTATTTTCCGACCAAGCCTCGGTGGAGATTTTAATTTTTTGGAGCACGGGTATAAAAGGAGCCGTGGCGCGAAGACGCGGCACAGTCCCCGGGAGGTCTCTGCAGTGAAAGGATCGTGAAAAGTAAGTGAAACGGCGCGAATAGGAGAGGTAGCTATGAAAGTGAAGAAGACCACGGTCAACTTTTCCCAAGCGTGTCTGACGCTCGACAGCCGCTCCTACGGTCTGGGATACGTGGCGGGGCCGACTTTCCTTCGCTCGACGCGGTCCAGCAGGGTGCTTAAGGCGCTACCCGGCTACATGAGGTGCAAGGACGGCTACTTTGTCCTGCAGGCCCTCAGGTCTCCCCGACCGTACGAGGACGATACCGCGACCGAGCGTCGCAGAGGTGGCAACGAGGTGTTGGTGCCAGCCGAATACGTCGACGAGCTGTTCAAGAAGAAAACCCTCGAGAGATTCCAGAGAGCCTGCGATAGACTGGAGAGGGAGTCTGACGTCTCCTCGCTGACCGAGGTGGACGTGGTCCTCGTCAGTCTGAGGAAATTCCGGGGAAAAGAAGTCTGCAGCCGTCTTGAGTGGCTGCTGCGCGTTTCCAACTATCACCGAGTGCAGAACGTGTTCAAAGGAGTAGGGTGCGATCTCGAGGGCGATTCCACGTCACAGCTTGTCGTTCGAGAGGTCAACGACAAGAAAGATCAGAAAATTATCCTCAGCTTCACGGCAGCTACCGCGGACATGCTTCAAATCCTCAAGTCGGACTCTTTCCAGGAGCTGGCCGCCCAGAGGTCTGCGCTAAAGGCGGGAACCGCTTCGGGTCTGTCTCTGGGAGAGTCCGACTTGTCGGTCGGCGAGCCCCAGAGCGCTCGAGTGGTCCTGGGATCCGACGACGAGGACGACGACGACGACGACCGCCAAGAAGGGGAGACCTCGGCGAAGGCATGAGGCGGGTGGACAGGAATTTCTTCCGTCTCGCGCCCGGATCGCTTGTCGTCTTCTGCGCCAGCATGGGAGGGGGAAAATCATGGCTCTTGGGCCGCATGCTCGAGGACTCGTCCCTCAACATGTTTTCCGACAGCGACAAGCCTAGGCGGCTCATCTACTCGTCCGGGGCAGCCGACGACATCCAGGCCAGGAGTGAAGAGCTAAAGAAAAATTTCGAGGTGATCGAGAGGCGGGACGACCTGGAGGAGAGGCTGGAGTCTCTAAGGGAGACATTCTCGGGATTCGGGCTGAACGTCCTCGTCCTGGAAGATTTTTTCCTCACATCTCTGCGGACGTTTCGCTCTCTGTCCTCCATCGTCTTCAAGAATCTCAGACACGACCGCTGCGTGGTCTTGCTGACCATGCAGGCGGTGACTCATCAGTCCTGCTTCAACCTGCTCCTAGGACACTGCTCTCAGATGTTCCTGCACGCCACTCCCTCGAACCACAGCACCATTTCCAGAATCTGTCACAAGTTCAACACGAGCCCCCTCGTGAGACAGCACATGGATTCAGAGCTCGACTCGATGATACGTTCCGGGGTTCACGACTGCATGCTGCTAGATTTCCGAAAAAACTTGGCCGTCTGCAATTTTCAGACGCTGTCCCTGACCAAGATCAAGCGAGGAGTCGAGGAGCTCAACAAGACCTTCGACATGTCGGCGAGGACGGATGGCGAGGCTTGCTACTACCTCGTGCCCAGCGAAAACTTGCGCAGAGGACCAGAGGCCGGGGAAAGCCGGCCCAAGGGAGACATCCGGGAGATCCTGGACATGATTCCAAAGTCGTGCAGGGAGGAGGCTTCCTCCATACTCAAGGTCCTCCGCAAGACGGGGCTAGACGCCCACATAAACTGGAAAACTCTAATGTTTTCCCCCGAGAGCGACTGCACCTGCGCCATCATAGACTTGGTTCTAGTGGTCTGCGGCGCGGCGAGACAGGTGCCTTCGAACGTAAGAGGAGTGTTGTCCCACCTGGAGGCCAGGCAGATAGGCATTCCCAGGGTGAGAAGAGGAACGACAACGACAGTCGTGCAACTGCCTATAAAAAATCTTTTCTCTATTTTTTCTAGGGGCACATTTCCCAGGCGGGCGGGACGAAACCTGACGCCGTCGACCCCGAGTTTTCGTTTTAGATTGTCCCGACACTTTTTTTGCGTTTGTAGATACGTTTGAAAAGTTAATAAAAATTGCCGTCTCTCTCTCTCCAGGGCTGAGGAATCGCAATCGTACGAGTTTGCCCCGGAGGAGGCTGGGGAAGCCGTAACCGAGAGGTCGGAATCGGTGTGCACGGCGTCTACGGAACACACGACTTTCCAAGTGGTGCCGCCGCCGCCGCCGCCGCAGCAGCAGCAGCAGGGGCGAAAGCGAGAGCCTCAGGCTGAGAAGGAGGAGGAGCAATTTGGGTTCAAGCCTCCCCCAAAACAGAGGACTGCCAAGAGGAAAGCGATCGCCTCCTCCACGGGATCGTCCGCAGCCGCGACCTCTCGGAAGAGGAAGTCCGAGGAGACCGCGGTATCTGTCGACAGGGCGACCTCGGGGTCAGCCGTGGTAATCAACATCACGACGGTCCCGTCAACCCGTGGCAACTAGGATGGCTTCCGCACCAGGTGGGAAAAACCTCGACCCGATTTTCAACGTGGGGTCGAAAACGATCCCCCACAACTTGCTAAAGCCCAACGTCGAGCCCGAGCCGGTCATTATCAGACCGACGGTTCCCTACGACGGAGAGAGAAGCTCGAGCGTTTCCTTTTCGTTCTACGTCCCGAGCTCCAAATTTTTCCGCTTCGCGCGCCCCTCCATGTTTGCCCAGGTTCAAATAAGGAAGAAGGGAGGCACGGAGGCCGATCCCACCTGGGACGACATCACGCCGGAAGATCGGATCGTCTTTGATGCCGTGCACGCGCTAGTTAGAAGCATAAAGATAAACGTTAATTCTACTTCCCTCAATTTGGGATACTCGAGCGACAACAACTTGGCCAGGCTGGGATCTCTGCTGCATCGAACTTCGCTAAAGAGCATGACCCCGGAACTGGACGCCATCGACGAACTTCTGCACCTCCCCTGCAGGCCTGAGGACATCAACGCCACGGTTGGGAGTGCTTCCGCCGTGACCGAGAAGAGGATAGCAAACTTTGCGCGGGCGGGACAGGGCGGATCCATCCTGCCCATCCTGTTACCCTTCTGGCCTCTGGGAAGCGCGCCCGTCCACGCGCAGCTAAACGGCGGCCGACCGGAGGACTATCGTGTCAGGGTGTTTGGAGAGCACACCCAGATCACGGTTACCATGTCCGTTCTGAGAGAGTCGGAGCTGGCAAAGTACGTCCGCCAGCTGAAATGGAAGACGGCGGGAGACAAGCTGGAACTTAAATGCACCATTTCTGACTTGTTCCTAGCAGGCGAGCTTTACTCCCTTCCACCCACCTCTGCGTTCATGTCTTCCTTCAGACAATTCGTCTCGCAAAATCGGCTGTCCTACCCGTTTCTCAGCCACCAGGAGGTGGAGGTGGAAATATCCAAGGGACTGTCCGAGAGCCACATGTTCTTCAGTCCCAACATGTTTGACACGAGGTTTTTCATTCTCTACTTCAAGAAGGTCGACAGCGACACCGAGGGCGCCACCTCTCACGCCAACGTGACAGATTTCGGCTTCCCGCAAGAGCTGCAGGAGATCATCATAAAGTGCGGAGACGACCACTTGGGCTACACCCCCGTCTCTAACGTTGTGGACTCCTTCGCTCACGACAGCAAATTGAGTTTCTTCTGCAATCAGATGAGGAATCGACGGGTCAAGACCACGTTCAACGAATTCTATCTAAGCCAGCTCGACCAATACGTGCTGGTAGACCTTTACGCGTTGCGCCACAAGTACCGACACGGGATCAAGGCCAGACTCCCAGAGATAACCTTCAAACTGGTTTGGAGCGCTGCCAAGAGTCCCGCGGGGACCACCGCCTGCATCGTCGGTTTTCGAGAAAACCGAGTCGACATCGACTGCAGCGGGGAGGGTCCGGCCGAGGTGTTGATCGTTTAACTCGTTGCAGGGGCCGGCTTGGGACGGCTCGTCCTATCGGAAAATTGCTGGTGGCACAAAAGAGGACAGCTGCAGGACGGGGACGGATCAATCATTCTACGAGTCGGGAAAACCTGCTGGCTCGACGGATCAGGTCTTCACGAGATTCCCCTTTGGGTAGGTACCAACGATTGCGGAGATACTTTGCGATGCGCAACCGTCTCTGACAGTTTCAGGTGATGTTGCCGCGGGAACACGTTGCATCCTTCAAGGCTTCGCCGGCTCTTTTGAGAAACGACATCGACGTGCAGATGTCTCCTGTTCGCCCGGACACGCGGACGATCGCCCTGTTGGGCTCGGTCGTGAGAGCGTCGGAGAGGCGCCTCCTGGAGCCGGGAACAAGGCTGGGAAAGCTGCACGTGACTCCGGGCCTGAGAGTGGTCTTCGGACCCGTGTCTCTGGTGCCGCAGTCAGGCGAAGAGATGAATGGCGTCCACCGCGACGACCACTTCGACGAGTCTGCAACGTCGGACGACTTGCGACGCGATCCCGACTACATTCCACTAAAGCGACGCGGCGGGTTTCATACCGTCTCGTTCAAACACGTTCTCAGAAAGAAATCCCGACCCCTTCCATCCGTCATGTTGTGACACGTGTCTAGTACGTAATAGTCAAGTTTGTAACGGGTCTAATAAACTGCAATTCTTGCAGGGCTTCTCAGCAGGCAATCAAGAAGGAGGAGGAGGGAGAGAGTTGGAGCGAGGTGGCGACAAAGGGATCGTCATCGCCGCGAGAGGCTAGAGATTCAGTGAAAGTAAGTATCAGCACAGGAGGCGGGATCTAGGTCTATTAACTGTCGCGTGGCAACCGCAGGTCGACTTTGTTTTGGTGGGTCATGACCAACTGGTCAAGGAGCAGGTGCTCAGGAGACTTTCACTTGAAAGTCCCAGGAATCTGGCGTGCCTCTCTGTGGGAATAGGCGATTCCGTTCCTACCGACAGATGTCCAGACTTGTTGGAGAAGTCCAACAGCTGCGACGGGCTCATTCAATACCTCGGAAGAGTTCTTGAATGCGCTCGACTGTCGGGCGAGACAGAGTGTTGCACAATCCGTTCCGTTTCCCTAACAGAGATGGAGTGTTTGCTGACTCCGCTGTATCGCTGTTTTCGTCTGGAGGATGACGAGCGTAGTCGATACGAGTTTCTGTTGATGAAGCTGAAACCGCTTCTGTCCAAGTTCGAGAAGGAGGAGGAGTTTTACATATTCCTGGACGGTAGCCCGCAATTCACGGGAGCAGCGGCCGACGAGACCGACGAGGACGCGAGGAGGGCGTGGAGTCTGTATCTAAAGGAACAATTTTCCAAACTTGAGTTTGGATGCGCCGTCGACGCCACTCGCCGCGTGGAGGACATCTCCAGGGAGATTTTGGAAGTTGTCCAGAACGTTTCCAAGGATCGAGGAGTCGAGCAGGACGGCTCCGAGGGATCATCTTCGGAATATTTTTCCTCCAATGAGGACAGCGAGGAGAACCCGTCGCCCCCGCTGAGTCCCCTGTTGAGACAGGAGATGGCCAGTCCGGAGAAACGTGCGCGCCTAGGCGACTAATTTTCCCCGCAAAACTTTCCAGGAGGCGGCTACAAGCGCTCTCGCGGACGAGAGGATCCTCGATCGTCTGCTGAAACCTGCCAGAACAGCGCAAGGGTGGGAAAGCTATTTCAGGGCGCCCTTTATGGAGAGCATCGAGGATCATCTGAAGGTTTCTGGCGCCAATGGACTGGCCGAGGCGAACGAGAAGCTCATCGGGGACGTGGACCTGCATCCCGTCGTGGGAGTCTGCGTGAGAACGAGTCCCGGCCTAACGGGTAAGTGATGAACGTCCCTACCTCCACCTACCCACAAGTCTCAACTTTTTTCAGGCTTGGTCACGATTTACACTACCTCGGACCGCGCCTACACGTTCATCTTGCGCAACAAGCGAGTTCCGTCGACACTAGCTTACCTGCTGACAACCAGACGCATCGCCAAGCTAGGTTTTGGAGTGCGCAAGGCTCTCGACGCTCTCTACCACCAGGGGTGTCTGGAGCAAAGAGCCGAGGCGGTCTACGACGTCGAAAAGTTGATATGCAAGGACGAGAGATTCTCAAGGCGACGATTTCTGAGATTCTCCGATTCGGATAAGTCGGCCTACGAATACTTTCCGTCTGCGGATCCCAGGCCCGGCCGGTCTCAGTCCGCAGCGCCGGCTCGTTACCGAGAGATCAGGGGCGAAGAAAAGCTGATCCTGTTGTGTTCCTACGAGAACATGTACAGAGCTGACCGTTACCGGAAGAGCTTCATCGCGAACTTTTTCGAAAGCGCCAGCACCGACTACGTGGAGGGACTGGAAACTGTCACGGACGCCATGAACCACGTGGCGCTGTGCGCGCGCCATGGCCTTTACCTGACCCTGCTCGCGTACGAACCCAACGTGAAGATGCTCGAGGTGTCTGGCGGCTTTTGCGAGCAGGCGTGCGCCTTTTTCAACACGATCCCGAGGACCCGAAACTTTAGATCTCGCGACTATTACAAGTTCTGTGGCTCTTGTTAGTCCGTCAATAAACAATGAAAGCCTTGGGTTAAAATTTCTGAGAGATCGACCGCCAAGTTTCTTTCTCTGCGCAGGTCAAAGATGGATTCGCTATCAGAATACGCATCACTGCTCTGTCACGTGGGCGGCATGCTGAGACGTGAGGGCAACATTAAGTGGATGTGTTCTCTTCCTGGCACCCGATCCCTTCAGGAGCTATGCCTGTTTGCGCTAGCAAAAAGAGACGAGTTTCGAAGGGATCTCCCGACTTTGCTGCGAGATCTGGGACGGGGAGACGGCAGACTTTCGGCGAGATTGTTCAGTGACACGATGGCGATGCGAATGCCGAGCACGTTCAGGCTTATCAACTACGTAGAGTGCCTGTGGACGGTGTCGGGGGACAACCGGCTGATGAGACACGAGGCGGACAAAGACTATTCCTTCTCAATTTCCTGGCCATACGGAAGGAGGTTCGGTAGATTATTCGGACACGCGTACTCTAGCGTTGGAAGCTTTGAGGACGTGGAGACATTCGGGCTGACCCTGTTCTTGCCAACCTCGATGAGCGGGCTCGATATGGGACACCAGATATGCGATTGCATGGACCTCTGCCTGTTGGGCGAGCTTCCAGAGATGACGAAACCGTTGTTGACAAGAGCACGCTACCGAAACACAATGATATTGTTTCCAGAAATTTACGAGGGAGCTATAGTAGCTAGCACAAGAACGGGTTGGCATGAAATTGAGGAGGAGGCATCTAGTTTCGCGGACTGGAAAGACATGGTGCGCGCGGGTCTGTCTGCGGAGTCTGCATGGCTCAATTATTTGTGCAACGAGGCCCTGGTGGAGATTTCCGAGTTGGGGTTCGAGAAATGGAGATCTACGAAGCCTGCGTTTTTTTACTTTCACACTCGAGAGATATCGCCCAAGAACGATTGTGGTTGCGCGCTTTGCTTTTTGACTGGGAGTTATCTGATGTGAACGTAAATGAATAAACACGTTGGGA
>JAAUYM010128984.1_pt1 | contig 29260 bp, 18 predicted proteins | sample 7278001 | NCBI WGS metagenome assembly JAAUYM01 (sample SAMN14350224, study PRJNA611818) | marine sediment metagenome | isolation source: surface marine sediment (1.8m) | place: French Polynesia: Moorea | collected 2018-08
AAATCTAAATCTAAATCTAAACCTAAATCTAAGTCTACATCTAAATATTTATGCTATCTGGCAAACCTTCCTCTCCCCGCTTTTGCCGCTCCCCCGATCTGCAACTTTGCCGTGAAAACACCATTGAGACACGTTCTTCGTGCTCTAGCCGCTACATGTTGTGGTTACTAGTGTGATGTACTTTTCAGAGCTGAAACTGCAGCTTAGTACGTGCATACTGTAACATACATATAGTAGGTATAGTTGGAGTCTGACGAAAAAAGTTTTTAAAAATGAGACTGGAAGCACTCTTGGGCAATAAAAATGGCTGTAAAAATCTTATCTCGTGCTTTTTACTCCTACTGTTGAGCCACACGTGATAAAGCACAATTGTTCGAAAGAGGAGATCCCAAGTGGCAAGTGTAAGTAGTGGGCGAAGTGCAATACGACATACTGTAGTACATACGTATATATACAGTAGTACTAGTACAACAACTTTTATCGTCAAAGTACGCAACAGCAACACGGATGCAGCAACCGGGAAGGGGAAACTTTTAATGTTTTTAAAGGTATGACAGCAGGGCTAAAGCAATGAGATCAATACGGACGAGGAAGAAGAGGCGAAAGTCCATTCCCGCTCTCTCTCTCTCTCTCTCTCTGTCTAAATAACTTTCTACTCTGCCTGACATTGGTAAGAACCTTGCCTTTCCCTCGCTCTTTGTAGAGTGGCAGGAAGGAAAGAAGGAAGGAGAGAGCTGGGAGAAGGAGATGGAGGAAAGACTTGGCATCCGACATGGCAATCGAACAAAAAAAGAAAGAGAGGTTAGTAAAAACACGTACTGAATTGCAAATCCATCCTTTGTCGCCCCCCGCCTTCTCAAAACTGTAGAGTCCTCTGTCAGAAGTAGAGAACTTGAGAAGGATGGCTAAGAGTCGACGAGAAGAGAGGATGAGAGCTGTGCCACGTGTGTGTGTAAATCAATATAGCAGGCCCTGCGCTGCACGAAGCAAGGCAAGGGGGAAGAACAGATGGGATTTCAGAGGAGAGCGCAGCCAAGTGAGAAGAGGAGGAGGCGCTCTCTCTGTGTTACTACGTACTAGTACTGTAGTTGTAGGAACAGGCGATCACACTGCGTTAGCCTTGATGTCCACAAGGAACTTGGTGGTATTGGAGCACGGTGCCACAGACAGGAAAACAAGGTAAAATTAAAGATTCATGAACATTGGCTGCACAAGTACGACCCTCCCCCACTCTAGGGTAAAAAATTAGACCCGCCCAAGCATGCATTTTATTATCCCCCATCTTCGGGAGCAACGCCAGTGATTTTTTTTCTGCCTATTCACTTACTAAATTTTGGTTTGAAATGGCCCAGAGACCATCTGATAAAAAAAGTGCAATAAAGAACCAAACCTCTGATGTGCTTGAGCAGGTTTTTTACCATCAATAACAAAAAAGTTGCCTAATACTAAAAAAAACATGACCCAGTGGATGCAGAACAATTTTTTTCACCTTTTAGTTGTGCCTCCGTCCCGCTTTGGTCCCCCTTCCCCAAAATTTAGGTTTTTGAAAAGGCTGCTCGGTACACTTGCAAGAAAGGTACATTTTTTATTTTCATGCATGATCTCAACGGTGGAATTTGCTCAAATTTCCGCCAACTTCCTGCCTTCTCCCTCTGTCCCAACCCAATTTTTCTCAAGCAGCGAGCCCAACTTCAGACGTTGTACGTAGTAGCTCACAGAAACAAAGACCGGGAAAACCCAAAAAGTTCCGGTGTCTCAGGGGGTGTATTACTATACATGTAGTAGTACAACGTTGTTCGGTGCATTTAATTTTTTTTTTCACATAAATGCGCACTGCTTATCGTGGCCAGCTTTTTCTTAGCCCCTTTCCCACTCGCACCCAGTCTCCTATCTTTGCCTCCCTCACAGCCTCCCCTTCTCTCCCCCCCATTTTCCCTCTACAAAGTGTGTACAGTACTACTATATACGTATCGCACTGCCAACCTGCCCCTCGTATCAGTTACCTGACCCAGTAACGTGACAGCACTAGGTAGTACCGTACAGTTGTAGAGTTTTATTGTCTCGACGGCATAGGAGGAGCTACACGCAGTGTTAAGTGTACAAAGTGTTTTGAGTTTCCGCCACCTATGTGTACATGTATGTGCACACTCTACTTACTGTGTACATACATTGCTGTATGTAGATTTTGTCCAACCTTCCTCCCACTTTCAACGTCGTGGAAGTGACGGTGAGCAGCAGTATGGGGGAGCTTCCCTCCACCAGTGGATGCGTTGAGTCTCCAGCAGCTCACGAAAACCTTTTTTCTTTGCAGCAGCCACGTCTGGTAGCGCAAGCCGGAGATGTCATCGTCGACGGCGACGCCCGTGGCGGCGGCGGTGACGGCGACGGCGGCGGGAGCGGCGGTCCCCAAGAATCCAAGGAGGAAGGAGAAGCTGCAAGAACTGGTCAAGCAGGCGGCCACAGCGGTCCTCTCCAGGAAGAATCAGCGACAGCACAATCACTCATCGCAGGTGAGTGAGAACGATGTGCATGCTAGTATAAGCAGACGTCCTTATACAAAAGTACGTGCATTTTCCAATTAAGCATTCAATTTGCAGGTCGCGTGTCGTCACATAGCTCCGGCACCTCCTCCTCCGCCTCCTGCCCAAGAAGTTGCTGCTGTTGCTGCTCCCAATTCGGATCCACGTACTCACCGCATGGTCCAACTGACGGGATCGGTCCCGCGGCAACCGCAACCGCAACAGCAACCGCAACTGCAAGAGCAGCTGTCAGCTCCAACGCTGATGGCAGGGACTCCAGCGCCTCACGGCCACAACAGACCGCTCATTCTTGTCAGGCTTCCGGCTCATCAGCAGCAGCAACAGCAACAGCCGAATCCTCCCCTTCCTTCTCCTCCTGTCCGCTATGTCCTCCTTCCCTCTCCTCCACAGAACGGAAAGAGGATTTTCTTTCTCGCCACCAATTCGACCTCTTCCTCTTCTTCATCTGCCAATGAATTGGCCGTTCAGCCGCGAATAAAGTCTTTAATCGTGTTGCCACCCAGCAAGCCCGCAACGCCACTACTGAGCCAGACAGGTCGACACTATACTGCGGAGGAAGGGCGACAACAGCAGCAGCAGCAACAGCAGCAACAGCAGCAACAGAAGCAGCAGCAGCTACAGAAGCAACAGAAGCAACAGAAGCAACAGAAGCAACAGCAGCAACAGGAGCAGCAGCAGCAACAGCAACAACAGAAGCAGCAGCAGCAACAGAAGCAACAGAAGCAACAGCAGCAACAGGAGCAACAGCCGCAACAGCAGCAGCAGAAGGAACCCTCCGCCAAGTCCCTGCGGCTGCAGCAGCTCCACGGACAGGAGTTTCAGCAACACCTCCGACAACAGCTGATGGTCCGGAACAATGCCGCCTCCTGCTCATCAAGCACCTGCACGACGTCGTCCCGTCAGTCCGGCACTTGCACTAGCATCAAGGTGGTGTGGAGTCCGGCCAGTGGAGAGAGATCCGTGAGGAACCTGCTGCGTAGCCTGCCGGACAAGACGATCCGGGTGGTCAGAGCTTCAGACAGCCAGTCACTGGTTGGGAGGAGAAACAGGAGTGAGGAGAAGCCAGAGGTTATCACGATTGAAAGCGATGACGACAGGGCTGAAGAGGAAGGAGATGACAACGACGCTGTTGTGATCTCGAATTCGCTAGCCGAGAATGACCGCGGAACGTCGCCAAACACCCAGGAAGTGTCCGAGACGTCTCCCCGGGGCGTGCGTTGTCTGGAAAGTCATCAAGAAAAGGAGCAAGACGTCGCCGAAGAGGATGCTGATGACTGCCTGAGCGAAAAGGCCTTGGGGATACCGTTCGGCGACTTCTTCGACTACTACTGTCTCGGGATTCTCCCGGATGGGAAGGACAGGTGCGACAAGATGCCTCCTCTGAGTCGCGCCCGCGCCGTCAGGCTAGAGGAGATGTGGAATGACCCGCGGGCGGAGAGGCCTTATCGCTGCAGGAGGAGGGGCCAGTCAGAAAAGGTCAGGGAGGGCGTGCTGGAAAAAAACTCTTTCAACAAGGCCCTGGAGGATCCTGACTACAACGGGTGGAGGACGGAGGGGAGCTACCTGGGGGTGAACGAGGAGGAGGCTGCGGACCTCTCTGACTTCTTTGAGCAAGGGCGAATGTGGCGATACAGGGTGGACGGGAAGTCCGGTCGCCTGGAGCGGGAATTCCGGTACCCGACTGGGATGGAGCACCGTTCCGTATGCCAGGAGGTGGCGAAGCACCTCAGCCTGCGCGGGGTCTCCTCCGCCTGCAGCGGCTACGCGGACCCACCCATGGTGGTGCATCCGGTGCCACCGGGGCGCGGAGACCCAGTCTGGGAACGGGAGGCGGAGCCGGAGGAGCTGGAAAGGCTCCCAGAGTGGCACCCTCGGCGAAGGAGGGCGGAAGTCGCTGTAAAGGATAGCGGCGGCGGCCCGAGGATGTCGACCTGCGTGCAAGCCAATCCGGGGAAGAGGAAGAAGGCCGGGAAGGAAGAAGAGGCTCCCAGTGCCCTGAAGCGCCCGCGCATCGAGGCCGCCGCCGCCGCCGCCGCCGCCCCGACGCGGACGACGTGGTCGACTGGGACGCGGGCGTCGGCGTCGGAAGAGGAGGCGGAGGAGAGGAAGGCGTGGGAGAGGTGGGGCGCCTTCCCCAACTACGCCGCCCTGACGGAGGGACTTACCACGGTGTACGACAGCAGGATGAGCGGGATGGCCACGGCGGCCGACGGCGTTCAGGAGGACGCCGCCGCGGGTCGGCCGACGACCTCCAAGGTCGGCGCCGCAGAGTCGGAGGTGACGAGGTACACCACGTGCAAGAGGAGTCTGATCAAGAGCAGGAGGGCGTACTACAGGATGCGATTCGAACTGTGAAAAGTCTACTAGGTACCACATGTGTGTACGTATTACGCACCAAACTACATTTTTCTTTTTCCACGCAACTGAAAGCTGTAAAGAAAAGAAGAGAATCGTTCTAATTTTTTTTTGTGCCGTGCAATATTAGAAAAACTATGTACATATCCTAAATCGGACATGTGTTTTGCTCTTCAGTAGTATTTTTTTTTGTTCCATGCATACCATAACCACTCTGTGATATGTTTTGTGTGCTTTTGGAAATTGCGCACAAATTAGGCACTTATTTCTACCTGGGCAAAACAGAGGTAAACAAAGAATACAAAAAAAACAAAGAATGAAAATTCACTTATAGAACATTTTCCCGTATTATTCTTTTCCCCCATTACGATCGTTTTTTGAAAAAGCAGTGGCAGAAGGCGGCGAGGATGGACAGAAAGAGGGAGACGTAGCCGATGGTGATGACGACAAAGGCGAACATGTAGGCGCCCTCGTCGCAGTAGTCGTCCGCCCGCGGGTCCGAGTACTGGGGACTGGAGCCGTACACGTACACGCTGCCCACAATCAGCCAGATCTGCCAGTTCCGGAAACGATTAAAAAACTTACACCTTCAAGTTTTTGATGTAAGATTTCCGACCCCCCTCCCCTCACCCACCGTGCTAAAGATGGAAGCCAGGGAGTCGAAGATCGTCAGCCCCGCCAGCATCCATGCGGCTACCACGTCCACCCCCGCCTCGCCCCCAGCCTCCTCCTCCTCCTCCTCCTTCTGGGGGCTCAGGTAAGGCAGCAGTACGTGAGAGATGAGCAGGCGGACGAGGAGGAGGCTCAGGCTGGTCGAGCCGGCGACTATGGGACGTTTAGTTAATATCGGTTGCTGATTCCGTTGGCGACTTGGGAGGACACCGTTTATTTCACTGCTGCCTTTGCTTACCGATGAGATACGTCGGCACCATGGGCTCGTCCGGGCAGGCCCCGGTGGCGTTGATGCCCACCACCAGCATGGCCACGTTGAGCGCCGAGAACACCAGGAAGCTGCACGTGAACCCGGACTTCTTACGGACGTCGTTTATCTCGCCTGGACAAGATAATTTCTTATTGTACGCGTCAATAAAAAAAAGCCTGAATAACTCATTTTGCCTTGGCGCGCTTAATGACGCATTTAAGAACTGGGGCAATAAATAGAAATTTCAAAAATAGCTTTCAGAAGACAGGATGTTACGTTGACACAAAAAAAAGGATTCAAGTCAATTAATGTTTAATCAGGGAAAAAACACAGATTCTTTTTTACCGCAGCATCCCTCTCCGCCTTCTCCGGCCTCTGCGTCGTCGTGGGAAGAGGCCTTCTTGTTGGATCCCATGGCTGCTGGCTGCTGGCTTGTGACTTGTTTCCCGTGTTACCTCTTTTGTCTGTCTGTGCGACACCTTACGCAGCTTGGCAATGCGATGGGACGCAAATACGCCTGTTTGGTTGCCATCCAAACTGTTTCATCAGTTGGCTAGCTGTGTGTGTTTTTCTACTCTGCCGTAATGTCGTCGATTCCTCTCCTTCCCCGCTCCCCGGTCCCGTGGGAGAGTTTTGTTGCCGGGAGATAAATTTTTATTGCTGCCGGCCGCACAGCCTGGATCAACAGACTGGCGGGGACTTCTGATTATTTTTTCCCCGTCCTACAACGGCAAAAGTTGTGCTTTCTCCTTCTTCTTCCTCAGATAAAGTTCAATATGGCGCCCGATGTCTTTTACTGCTTGCTGTACAGTGTACACAGGTGGAGTGACGAGAGTTGGAAGTGCAAAAGTGACGCACGGCACAAGACGATAGGAGGGAAGGGAAGAAGAAGAACACTTGTGTAACTAACGCTGCTTTTCTGGAAAAGGTGAAAATCTTTCTCCGGTGATGTCGTATACATACAGTATATCGTACTATACCTGAAACAGTGGAGAAAAAAGCCTTTTTGTGTAACAAAATATGGAAGGAAGAATTTTGCTGGTGGAGAGGCAATGCCTATTGAAGCATACGACCATCGTAGTATGAAAAAAAGATAGAAGAAGAAGAAAAATCTTCTACTTTTTTTTTACGAAATCCCATCTTTCAAAGGGTCCGTTTGTGAAGGGCAAATAAGACCTGATTGAGATGGTTGAAAGAGGAGGAGCGATGCATTTCATGTTTGAAGTCCTCCTTCTCCTCAACGGTGGTCGGCAAGAGACACGAGATAGTGCTATATTTTGCATAGTGGGAGGGAAGGAGGAGGAGGAAGTGGGATCGCCTAGGGACTAGAAAGCAAATACTACGAGTGGTAGATGACTCAAACCAAGTAGTACTATGTAGTAGTAGTGGTAGAAATGGGATGTGAAAGCTCTGCTTCAACTGCAAGTGCGCGTTCTGTGGCTGGGAATCTCGGTGACCTTTTGCAAAACTTAACACGATTTAAAGTTCTTTCTGTGGCAGGAGCCGGGATTTAAAAAGTGAATAATTAACTACGCAGTAGACTGACTGTGAATAAGCAACTAACCTTCAAGTTTATTGATTTTTTGGTGATGTTAACACTAGTATTTTCAGTATTTCTAGACTATCGCAGTTTTTTTTAATCTTGCGAATATTTTGTTGTTGCGTGGGATCATCACAAACTTTCTGAAAATACCGGACGTCCAGAGAAGAAACTCGTGTGCACACACATTGCGAATTCCCATATATCCTAATCATTCATCTGATTTCATCTACAGGTAGGTATATATGGGAAAGTACACAAAGTAGTGTACTTACACTTTGTTTTCTGGACAGGACGTACCTATATCTTTCACTTATTGTAGTAGTATCGTCTCCTGCGGTAGGTACGTATCATACGACGTCTCCCAGAAAAGCGAGGTCTCTGTCGTCGTCGTCGTCACTGCTGTCGTCCGACGTCACCAGCGAGGACACGACGCCCTCCTCGTCGTCTTCGCACAGGCAGCAGCAGCAGCGCCACCGTCGACAGCAGGACAAGGAGAGGCTCAGCAGTCCTCCTCCTCCTCTCCTTCCCCGCCGCCGGCGGCAGCAGTGACACAAGCGGCGCAGTCGCCGCCGACAACAGCAGCTGCCTTCGCCATCGTCGTCGTCGTCATCGTCTTCAAGTCCAGCCAGCACAAGTTGGACGACGGCATAGACGACGGCGGCCACGGCCAGCCACGTCACCGTGGCCGCGATCTGGGAGGCCACCAGCATCTTCTTCCTCCTCCTCCTCTTTCGTCCCCACCTACTAATGGGGAAAAAATCACCACCTCCTTCCTATCTTCGTCACCTTCTCCTCTGTCCGCTCTGTTTGCAGTCCTTTCTTTCTTTCTTTCTTTCTCTCCTTCCTCCTCGTCTACCTATCTCCAACCAATATCTCCACCACCTCTGCCTCCGCTTCCTTTTGGACAAACAAGAGGTCTTCTTCTTCTCTCTTGGAGGCTCCTCTCACGCCACTTCATCATGAGGGAGGGGGAGGAGAAAGACGACCCTCCTCACCTTTATTCTATCGCTCTTTTTTCCCCTCTTCTTCTGTTTTTCCTCTCTCTCTCTCTCTCTCACCCCTGGGAAAGTTCCACTCTTCGGACGACGACGTTGTTCGTTCGGGCGTGGTGGCGGTGGCGGGGCTCTTGATGGCCGCGCATTAAGGGACGCATGCGAAAGGAAGAGGGAGGAGGAGGGGGAGAAGAAGAAGAAGGCCCCTCTTGTTTCCTCTTCCTCCTCATCGACCGCCCTCATTCCACAGTTTTTTTTTCCTCCCCGTGTGGAGTCTCGTTTCCAGAGCGACTGTGACTGGCGCTGGGAATGAGGGAGAGAGAGAGCGGGAGAGACAGAGAGAGGTGAGCGGGGCTCCCTTTCTCTCTCTCTTTCCACTTCGTCGTCACCTCCCTACCTTTCGTCGACGTTCTCTCGCGTGTTTGAGAGTCCTTCTTCTTCTTCCAGTTTTCCTAAGCCTCGCCCTCCGATGAAAGAAGAGGAAGGAGTCGCCGCCGCTTCTGCGATCAAATGATGGAACCAAAAAGAGAAAGGGAGGAGGGATCTCTTCTCCTGTAGACCTTGTTAGGCTTTCCCTGGTCCTGTTAGCCCCTTCTTCCTTCCCTTTAAAAAAAAGCTCCCCCTGCTACCGTCCCCCCCCAAAGGAAGGATTAGCCTCTAAATTAATCCCCCTTTCCTCCGACGTGAAAAGAAGAGGAGTCAAATCTCCACCTTAGGTCTCTTTCCCTTTTTTTAAAACTTTTAAAGCCTTACTAACATTGCACTCACATGGTCTGTTTTATAACAGTACGTAGTACAAAGACTGTGCGTAATAACTTGCCCGACAGGGTCCTCCCTCCCCCAGGGTAGGGCAATGTCATCAGTGCGGAAGAGAGGAGAGCGAACATTATTGGAGAACAAACAAGATGTTGTGGGGAGGGAGCAGGAGAAGGAACTGACCTTGATGCCCATGTTCTGTTCATACTCAGTCCTTGGGGCTGGATAAGCTATGGATCACTGACGCTCTTGCTAAAATTAGCCGATTAGAAAAATCTTAGAAAAAAAAGTAAACAACTAAACAACTATCGCGTATCTGATTATAACACCGTAGTAGTTCAACTAGGATTCTTGTAGAAGCCAAGGACACCCAACAGCGGCTTGTCGGGGTTCCTTAGCAGCCTAAAGTCCTGTCCAAAAAAAACCCCACATTCCTCATTACTCTTGGTCTAGTCACATCTCCCAGTGGCATCAACAGCACTCTCCTAGTAATTACTAATTTATCACTTTTCTCCAACACGTAGATGTTTTTGAAGTACAGTGTTACATACTTTACGTTCCTGCTCTCCACGTGCTAGTATTCACCTTTCATTGTTGTAGCACTATTTTTTTTTGCTACAATGTTACTGCCCTTTGCAGGAAGCATCTTTCAAGTCAGTCCCCTCCACTTCTTAGGTGTCATGTGTACAAAATCGGAATTACTTTTCCTTCGTAGGAGGCAGGCCTAGGAACACCGGGAGAAAGAACGTTCAGCATCAGACGCATCTCGGAGAAAATCGCTCATGCTCAAACTCTCAGCACGTAATGGCGCTTTAGGTGAGTATACAGGTAAAAAATAAAAATACATCTAAAAAAAAAACCGGCATCCTCGCACGCATCTTCAGAGAAGGGCAAACCAGAATTTAATGTGGCCCAGTCTTCTACCTCGTTGATGTTAAGAATTCTTTCTTTAGCACTGGAAGACGAAGCTCAATGACTTTAAAATTCTACAAAAAATCACATCTTCCTTTGACCTAACTACTAAAAGTGTTATCGTTTTCTGGTCCTGCTGGAGTGAGAAGAGGAGAATCCTCTCGAGGAAGAATCCTGCCGATCCGGAGACTTCCTCTCCCTCTTGTATGGCCGCTGGTAGGGCCCTGAAGGAGAAGGAGGAGCGTCGTCCTCCTCTCTGTGGCGCCGGCGTGAAGACAACGAAGTGGGAGAGTACTCGTTGGGCGGTGACCTTTTCAACTGGTCCTTGTCTCCCTGGTGGTGATGCAAAGGTCTCACGCCGCCGCCGCCGTCTCTTCTCTTGTTGCCTCGCTCCTTCTTCACAAAGTTAGGGGTGGAAAAAGAAGAATTATGTGACGGCAATCTTGACTGTGAGGCCGTCGCACTGCGCCCGGAACCCCGGCTCGTTCCTTCGGAGGCGCCGCTCTCCCTCACCGGGACGTTCATCAGCACCGTCATGTTGCTCTGCAGCAGGGAGAGCAGTCCCCGCACCTTCTCTCCGTGCTGGTGGCTGACGGCGTTGGCCGACTGGAACTCGGAGGCCTTCTCCGCCAGCGCCAGCGCCAGGGAGTAGAACTCCTGCATCTGCCTCTGCCCCTTGACCGCGCCCACTTCCTCCACGGACGGGATCCTCCGCCCGATGCCCGGTCCCGGCCCGAGCACGGACGCCCCCTTCTCGTCCACCTCCGTGACGTCGTCGTCGTCCCGGCACAGGTCGTATACCAACTTCTCCACCGGCACCCCCTTGAGAATGGCCTTCTTCCTCATCTTCTTGGTCACGTTGTAGTTGGCGGTGGTGGGCACGCACCCGGTGCCCCCCTGCTCGATGGACCACGGCGCCTTGCCCGCCGGCCACGGGTACAGCTCGTCGCTGTAGATGGTGGTGATGCTGTCCAGGTGGTTGTTCTCCCGGAGCCTGTTGACCGCCCTCAGGAGGGCGTCCTTGCTCAGCTCCAAGTAGGCCGGGTCCTCCGGGTGCAGGCTCTGCAGGAACTTCTCCCTGTGCGGCCTGCCCAGCAGGTGCGCCTGCATCCCGGTGGAGGTGCCGGTGTTCCCGCACAGGTGACACTCGTACTGCGGCTCCATCTCGGCGTTGGAGCAGGCCATCACCTCCTCCACGAACCGGAGGCCCACCAGGGGGTTGTTGTCCTCGCGCAGCCTCTCGTGGAGGCGCATCGGGATCTTCTTCGGCTGCGCCCTCGTCGGGGCCACCTGACGGACAAGCTGGGGGGGGGAAGGGAAAGAAGAAAGCATCCAGGGGACAAATTGTTGCGGTCAGAGACGATCGAGCTATAAACGTCCTACCTTTTCCGGTATGTATACCCCTTCCTGCTCCGCCATGACCCTCTTTTCCTCGTGGAGGAGGGTCTTCTTGGTGTGCCTGACGCCCTTGACGTGGCTGGTCATGGTGTCGTGGCTGTTCAGCTCGATCTCGCACACGTCGCAGTAGAAGGTCTTCTTCTTCTCCCCCTTCCTCGGTGCCTCCTCCTTGATGACGGCGCCGCCGCCGCGCAGCGAGAACTCGGTGGGCAGCCCGAACTTGGCCATGGCCTCCATGTCCTCCCGGTTCTCCACGTACTCGGGGGATCCGCCACCTCCACCCCCCTCGCCCCCGCAGACCAGGTGCTCGTCCTGCAAGTCCGGCTCCCTCTTGGTCCTGCCCCCCTCGTTCCCGTCTTCGTCCACCTTGATGCTCCGGTGGATGAGGTCGTTCATGCTCTTCAGCTTCAGGGACATGTCGTGGCGAAGAAGAAGTGGCAGCAGGCGCAAAAACTGAAACAATCTCGCTCTCTCCAAACGGAGCTTGGTCTCCTGACTTCTGACTTGATTCTGGCATCAGCAGAAAAAAAAGGGAGCAGGCGTAATGTTCAAAGTCCTTTTCTCTGTCACAACATGACTCACGTCACGTTACACATGTAATGCTACAGCAACTCCGATACCTACTACACCTGCGGGCTGCCGCTGCAGAAACAGCTGAACCATCAGCTGATGTGAGCTGAAGGGAGGGAGGAAGGAAGGAAGGGAGGGAGGGAGAAAAGACCGTCACCCATGGCCCGTGGCCCGTGGGGTGGCGTCTCCCTCCCTCTCTCATCTTGCTAATGTACTCTCTGTCTCTGTTTATCTCTCTCTCTCTCTCTGTTACAGATAGCAGGCTAGAGCACTGGACTTTTTTTCATTGGGGACGGACGTAGGTTTTTATAGGTAGGTGTGCCCAAAAGAGGTGCGGCTTTTATGCCCAAAAATTAAAAAATGGCTGTTTTGGACAGAAGGAGGCCGCTAATCAAAAACTTGCATAGAATAGCACAGTTGTTCAGGACCACCAAAGTGGAGGACCAGATGAGGTTAAATCTGACCTTTAAGGTCATCTGAGGTCGAAATCGACATCGCGACTTGTTATCCAGCATCTGGTTAGTTTTCTTTGTTCTTTATTCCGGAAAGTATTTAATTCATTTCCACTTTATTTCTCAATTTACTGCATATGAACTGAAATTTGGAAATTACGTTTCCTCCTTGATGACGGGCGGTATGATTTTACTATAAACATTGGGGCGTAGTTTTTTCGTTTAGTAAAAAGTCAAACAAACTTATAGCCTCTTCTTAGCGTTCCTCTTCTTGTTCAGACCCTGACTTGGCTGATCCTCCTGGCGTGCTTCTCCTGCTGCATCCTGAACGCCTCCGTCCTGACGCCGGCGAACCTTCCCCCGGCACCGGCGCCCTCGCTGTACATGGGCTTGAACTGGCGCCAGAACTCCTGGCGCTTGCACAGGAACGAGATGGCGTCCTCGGCGGCGAGGGCAACCTGAGCAAAAATGCATGTGGCGGTCAACAATTTGAGCGTCCCGACGGGATTTTTAAATTTACGTTCGTAACAAATTTTCTTTTGGACTATTATACATATGTTAATGTCATATTTTTTGTTCTGGAAAATGACCAAAAGTCCCATCGGGGTTTTGAAGCATGCGCCGTGGTGCAAGCTCACCTTCTTTCCCTCCTGATCCGGTTCCCCGTCGTCGGTCAGCTTCACCTCGCTCGCCAGCGTCTGCAGGTAGACCAGATCTGCAACCAAGACGAGATCTCGACACTTTTTTTTACTTCATCCGTCTCGCACAAAGTTGGAAAACGAGACCTTTGTTCAGGTTTCCCAGCAGCCTCCTTTGGTACGCCCTCTCCCGTCGCGTCTTCGGGTTGTCCTTCTTAGAGTCCTGCTTCGTGAAGAACTTGCTCTGAAAAAAGGGGGGAGAAGATTTAATAATCACCTTGACCTTATTAAGTAGTACAGAAACATCTTGATTTTACACTGTTGTTGATCAGAACAACAACAAAAAATATTTATTGTAAAACTGAGATGCGTTTATAAGACAAAATAATTATTTTGGATAGTCATACTAGTAGTTAAAATGAGATTTGTCGTAAAATCGAGATTTTACTCACTTCCTAAAGCTGTCGGTATCTATTTTTATATTCCATTATTTCTCATAGTAATACCTATGCTAAACTTTATCTGACTGCAGCCATGGAAATTGTCCCACCTGTTTGGCGTAGATTGACGCCGTCTTCTTGGCGATCCTTGGGGCGCCACCAGCCTTTGGCGCGGACGGCTGCGCAGGAACACTGGACGAACTAGTAGACCTGTTCAAGGAGGAGAAGACTCACGTTACTACGTATATAATAATAAAAGGCATGTTCATGTTCTGAGCTCTCTGTTTCTTCACCAGCTGGACTTTGCCGCCGCCGCCGCCCGCCTCCTGTTCCTCATTTCCCTCGCCTTCTCCAGGTCCCAGTCCTCGTCCAGGTCGCGGATCTCCACCCAGCTCAGCTCGAAGATCTCGGAAGGGATCCTGAGAAGTGCGCAGGGGGGATATCAAGTACAGCATGTCCGCCAAAAGCTTGTCGGACATAAATTTATTACGGATTATGTGTATAATTACATGTTTTGAAACTTGCTTCGTATTTTCAATCATTTTCCACTTCAGGAAGTTAATCAAATGACCATAATCTACTTTATTAAAGCACACTAATGACGTAATGAGGTGTTTGTGTTGATGGACATGCTTGATATCTCCCTCCTTCCGTCCCACCTGTCGATGATGCCGTCCATCTGTGCGAAGTGGCCCGTGGCCGCGTTGACCCCAAGCGCATTGTCGATGGCCCTCTCCGCCCGACCGATCCCGAAGCGGACAGAGTTCTCCTCTTTTGTGCTGCAGCTGCAAGCCAGGGCCCTGAGAGGAGTGACAAAACAAAACAAGCACAATAATCCATGAATCAACATTTTGGACAGTTCACTTTAAGGCGTGAAGAGCTGCTGCATGGACGTGGCATGATCTATTATATCCTTAAAAGTAACATACGTACTCTAATTATGTAATAAGGTTTTCAAAAAGACAAATGACGACTTTGCCGTTCTTGTTCCCCAACCCTCAATCTCTCAAATCTGGCTTTTTAATAATTAGTCAAACTGGCATGTCTGCACTACCTGTAGTAGAAGACGAGCGCGTGTTCGAAGTCCCCCATCTGGTAGAGCGCCTCGGCCTTGACGTGCAGCGCCCTGGAGCAGTCCGACTGCTCCTCCAGCACCGCGTCCACGTCCTCGATGGCCCGCTCGTACTCCTGCACGCCGGAGAGGCAGCAGCCGCGGAGGAGGCGGCTCTCCAGGTCGTTAGGGAGGATCTGGTTTAGATTGGATTGGATTGAATTAATTAGATGAGGCACGGTGGTGTGTGTGTGCCAACATAAAATCAACCTGTTCTGTACTAACTACATACCGGTATATGGGAAACAACAGTAATTGTCCTTCAGTCTTTCATCACCTTGACGGCCTTGTCCAGATAGGAGAGGGCGGTGTGGAAGGCGCCCTTCTTCAGTTCGTGCTCGCCCTGTTGGACCAGGATGCGGAAGTTCTGCTCGTCCTGAAGAGCAAAAGACGTGATAAAAATAGCTGTTGCTGTATATACTGTTGCTGTTGTGATCATCGTTGATGCTATTGCCGTCATAATATTTATAGCTAACTGCTTACTGCTTATGTACATACTGATTATTACATGTGCTAGCACCGTGTTATCATTGTTGTTAATACCGTTGTTGCTGCAGCTCCTGTTCCATTTACCAGCATGTCCGCCAGAAACTGAACATGCTTCTGCCTTTTTTTGTCAACGTAAAAAAAAAATCGAATTTTCAAAAGCCACCTACAACAATATTTTCCACTTCGAAAAGTAAATCATTTTACCTTATCCTTGAATACCTTTCGAAGCACAACATAATATTCAGTGTTGGAGTTGACTCACTTCGAAGTGCATTTCGGGATTCTTCTCCGCCAGGAACTCCCTGTGCTTGAGCATGGTCTCCCTGATGTCGGACTCGCCGATCGACACCGCGATCAGGCGGTCGCGGTCCACATAGGACTCCTGAACAAGGTCTAGTAAGACAAAGAAGGGGAAAAAAAGAAAGAATATCAACCAAACTGGCGCTTGGGACTTGGGATCAAATCCATTCCGAAAAACTGACAATAAACCGTCCAACTTTTAGAACTGTCCTTTCTCCCCGCGTGTCCGTCCGTCCGTCTACTCGTCCTTCAATCACCGCAACAACAAAATCTCCCACCCACCCCCACCTCTGTTGCTCCTCCTCTTCTTCTCCTTCTCCTTGATGTCTCCCTCGATCCTCCTGAAGAGCTTGTTCTGCCGCATTCGCAGCTTCTGCATGGCGGTGGCGGCGCGCCGACCGCTCATCGTGGAACAAAGAAAAATAAATGTGGGAAACCGTGGTTAATCTGAAAATTAAAAAAAGTATTAGCATCAGTACTTTTTTTTTCTCCCCGCCAACGCGCTATCCTGGCTCTCTATGTCTATGTCTCCAATGTTGCCTACCCGAATCAGGGCAATTGCAGAAGAGATAAGAGGTGTAGCAGTTAGTAGTTGCTCAGTGGTTGCGTGTGTGCAATCAGACTCTTCTTGACACACACACACGCAAGCACTACAACACACTCCTCATTCCACCCCTTATAAAGAAAACTAGGCGTCTCCCCTCTCCGAAGATTGCGCTATAAAGAGGCCACTAAACCGAAATTCTCTTCTTATCCTTATTTTTCGCATTTTCTTACCTGGGGTGCTTTCCCGTATCTACTGACTTGTTTTTTCTTCTCCTGTTTGTGTTGCGTTGTGGTCCTGCCTTCGCCTCCCCCCCCCTCCCCGCTCACTCTCTCTGCCTCTCTCTACCTATCTCTCTCTCCCCCCTCCTCTTTGGCATTATACCCTGTACGGGCGGAACAATAAAGCAACTTCGATCACACGATATATCAGAAGTGTGGCAGGAAAGAGAAGGGGAGGAAGAGGACGCGAAATGCAACAAGGAGCGCGTCCTTCTTCCTCTTCTGGTTTTTTTGGCGGAAAGGAGCTTTTCTTGGGGGAGGGAGGGGGCAAGTTTGGAAAAAAGAAGAAGAAAGAATTTTTTTTTCCTCCGTTGCTACTGCCGCGTCGAGTGAAGAAGGCGGGGAGAAAGAAAGGGCACATGACGTGACTTGGGGCCTCGCTGGTGGATTCGGTGGTCGCGGTGGTGGGTGGAAGGAAAGGAAGGAGGTCGGCCGACACGAAAGGGGACTAATAACTGGGTGGGCGTGGGAAATAATGGATGGAGGGAAGCAATGCCAGAGAGAGAGAGAAAGGTGAAGGTAAAGAAAATTGGAAAGCTCCAAAAAAATAGTATTTAGCGCGCGTACGTGATATTACAAGTTTAGACCCAAATGGGGGCTCTCCATAGTACCTACGGTTATAAGAGCAAAACGGATATAAGAGCAGAAAATCAAAAACCAAAACACTGCTCTTAACCATGGTTCACTGTAAATAGCCAAGTAACTGTTATGTCATGGGAAAACAAAAATTTCTATTAAAAGTATGAGGACTAGGTACTGTGGTATAGTGTACAGGTCGGCTCAGAAAAGGTCACAACTAAAAAAAAAAATAGATGCTGTGTAAAATCTAAAAATGGTAATACACACCTTGTGAAAACACCTTTTAATTTGCCCAAAATTTAAAATAATATTACTAGTGCCATTAGCTCTCAAAGTATTCTTGACCACAACAAGTTGCATTGCCTAGTAAACCGTACTAGTACCTTACGTTGTACAGAACGTGTTCACCTCCTATTTTAGTGCAAATTTTATTAATTTACATGTATATTTGGAATACTTAAAGCTTACCTCAGAAGGTGTATATAAACATTATTTCATTTTACTGTGTGTTTACTAAGCATGTGACAATTTCTCTAAAATTATGAATCATCATATTTCTGGTCTCTCCCTCCTTGATATTTTGCGACACTTGCTCTGGGATCATGGAAAGTTTCCTGGGTTGATCATAACGTCCCCTCCCCTTCTTTCTCCTCCAATTGCCGTCTTTAAAGTAGCCGTGCCTCGCCTCAGGAAGAAAACGGCGCAGAAAAGTCCAAAGTTGGCGCTTTTTTTTAACTCGTTCTTTTCTACAATGGTTATTAGCAAAAAGCATGAAAGACCCATAGACAAAATAAAGTCTACTATAATGCTTTGTGTAACACATTTCTCGATGATTCAACGGGTGAAATCTAAAAAAAACTGAGTTCAAAGCAGTGTCCTTTTTTTCTTCCGTTTGTGTTGAGTCGGGCAGCCATGAAGGTCGCCTCCATCGCCTCTACCACCTCGCTCGCATGTCTCAACGTATCACAGACAGCCGCCTTGGTGATCCCTGTGTGGGCGTTGGGAAGAAGGAGAGAAGAAAGCGGGTTGGAGGGAGGAGGGAAAGTACTAAGAAAGAAAGAAAAGTTTCTCCCTGGATGAGGTGGCCAAGGGTTGGTTGGAGGACAGTGAAAAGGGCAACAGATTTGGGTGGTTTGAGTCGACCTATGGCGCATCTATTGCCATCTTATGGCTCATCCATATTGCCATCTTACGGCGCATCTATTGCCATCTTATGGCGCATCTATTGCCATCTTATATGGCGCATCTATTGCCAACTTATGGCGCTCGAGACGAACTCTGGCATCAGTCGCTTGACGTCATTCAGAGTTTCTTCAAGTCCCTCGGGGATGCTGAGGAGGAGGACAACGGTGTCTTCGTGATTCGGAATCTTCCTCTCTCTCTCTCTCTCCAGCCTTGACGAAATGAATACAACTAGGTACATTTAATATAACTGCGTTTGAGAGGGTCTCTCTTCTCCCCTAATTAATTAGTAGTTCTAATCGGATTCGCCGTCACACACACAAAATGTCTTTTAAACCTACTAGTATATAAATGGCCCCGTCCTCCACCCGTTCGCCCGACATTCGTGGATCGGTCGTCCAAGATGTATCAGCCCCGCCTCTCCTTCGTCCTTCTCCTCTTCGCCTCGCTGGCCTTCGTGGCCATGGCCGGCGCCTCCACCGTCGCCAAGAGGGAGACCCGCCTGGCGGCCAGGGCCGCGCCAGAGTTCAACCTAGGTAAAGGCTAATAGAGAGGCAGAGTATCAGGACCTCTGGATGAGGTTCATGTAGTATTCGTATACTGCAAGCCTCTCACCCCCTCCGGTTTGCTTCCTTACAGACGACCTGGACTTTGAGGACTCTGATGCCACCTACCGCAACCTGGCCCTTGGTCGTCTGGTCAAGAAGGCTCTGGAGGTGAGGAGACATTAGAAACCAACAACAGAATCCACGTACTGCATGCCGACAAATGGATCTTTTTTGTCAGGTTGCGCATGCCGAGCCTCTTCCCGGTGCCGGCAGACTGGCAGCCCGGAGTGGGTCCAAGGCGGCGCAGCTCTCCGCGCTCTGGAAGACCAGGGTCGGTTAAAAGAGATCTGTCATGACATGACAAGTCAAGCCAAGAGCCTCCCCTCAATCATTCCCTTCCCTTTTTGGTTGTAATGAAAAGATGCTTAAAGGGCAAATGTAGTACTTACTGTACCATACTGTGCAAGCACGCTGATTGAGGCGATGCAGGAGAAGCCCTCCCAAAGGACAGAAACGCAAAATTTTGTGACATCACAAAAAAGTTCTCCTTTCCTTTTTGAAATGCATTTCGGATAATATATTTTTGTCATTATCTCATCTGGTAATGTACTGTACTACTGATGTCATAATGCTGTGGATTTAGTCTGCACATACCCACCGTACATGGATGTAATAAAGGCATAGTTCTGGGGGAGAAGAACATTTTAAATACCATCGTCGAAGTCTAATAAAGCCAATGCAAAGATAAATTGTACTTTTACTGCGCTGGCATTGATTGCAATCTCTTTAAAACGATATGAAGGGGAGCTAAATTGAAAAAAAATACCTTATACTAAGTGTACTCTCTCCTCTCCAAGGTTTCGTTGCACCACCAACCCTCAAGATTGTGGCTTGAGGTATGGCATGTCCAAGCAAAAAGTTGCTGACCACCTATGATTAACACCTCATTCACCTCCGGTATGTGACTGACTACAAGCCATCTCGACGTCCAATATTGCTGTATTGACCAGTTCAGACAGTGTTCATAACACGGTAGAAAGATTGCACGATCGATAATAATAACAATTGATTAGATCCTGACTGCAAAATCCCGTTGCAAAAAAATCCCTCAAAAACCGCTGTCATCCTAACACGGTGGTGTTACTGCGGTGGTGAATCGACATTATTACAACAACTACCTAAATGCCCCAGTTACAGAACAAATACAGAACTCTCACATCAATCACGTGAAAAAATTACCCGACCAATAACGTCCGGGCTCATTCTTGGCTTGGTCGGGGTTCTGATAACTAAGTTAGTTCTGATAACTAAGTTAGTTCTGATAACTAAGTTAGTTCTGATAACTAAGTTATCAGAACTAAGTTATCAGAACCCCGACCAAGCCAAAAATAAGCCCTGACCTTATTGGTCGGGTAATATGGAAAAACAAAATGTCAAATCAAAGTCCCGCGCAACAGCCGGTCTTAGTACTAGGCGTCATCAACGCTGCCCGCTCGTCCAGGGAGTATCCTCCTAACCCAGGCCTTCTCCTCTTCGCTGCCCACCTCCATGATCTTGTCGTGCCTCAACCCGACGTGCCTGGAACAAAGTGAGCACATGTCTGGATTACAGTAGTGCACCACGGTGTAGGCAATCTCGTAGGTGTACCTGGCCAGTCTCTGCAGAGGCGCCGTGTAGGCGTCGCAGAAGGGACACGCGACCGAACCGTTGGCCCGCGTGTCCGGCGCGACGCCCCTCGACACCAGGACGTCCACCACGAGGCGCCTCAGGAGGGGGTTGAGGTGGCTGGCGGCGAGGTGTTCCCTCACCTTGCCGTCGGGAACGAGGCTGCCGCAGACCGGGCAAGAGCTGGCCTTTCTCGAGGAGCAAGGGGAGGGGAGGGGGTGTTGACTGGTCTCCGTCTTGACGCTGTAAGTCTTTCCCCCCTGTTCCTTGATCGGCTTGGAAATCTTGGGCGCCAGCTGCTGTTTAACCTTTTTCTTTGGAGGAGTCGGCGACTTCCTCGTGGGCTTATCGAACAACAGCAGCTTGGGCTTGATCACCTGCCTGATTGTCGGCTCCATCTCCTTGCAGCTCCCGTGGACGATCTCGATCCCGGTATCGACGTCCAATTCGCTGACGGAGAGGGGATCGGCCTGCTGTGGCAACTCCGGAGCTGGCGGGACCTCCGGGTCCGTCCCTGCCCTCTTGGAAGGGCCCTGGTCGGAGACGCCGGTCAGGACCGACTTGTTGAGAGCCCTGACGCCTCCGGATGACTTCTCCGCCTCACCCGCAGTGCCGTCCTTGATGGCAGAGGTTCCCGGCAGACTGTCCATCCGCTTGAGGAGTGACTGTTGCCTGGTCTTTTTTCCCTTTTTCGATGCCGGCCCTGCCAACTCGTGTCCAACTGGTCGCCTCTTTCTCTTCTGACCTTTCTTCCCGCGAACAAACGCCGCTGACTTTTCCCTGGCGCCTAGGAGGACCATCCTCCTCCCTGAACCCTCCTCCACCTCCACCTCCACCTCCACTGTCGCCAGAGGGGAACTGAGGTACGCCGCTCCATCTCCGCCGCAGCTGGCTGCCGCCTCCTTGAATCCGCAGGCGTCGTTGAGGACGTGGTCCTCAAGGTCAGGTCGCACGGAGAAAGTGACCTGACGGGGGAAAATAGCTGATTTCTTCACACTACCATTAAAATACTCTGCTCAATCAATGATCTATATCAATGACGCACTAACTACCTGGTTTGCTAGAGTTGACACAGTTGACACAGTGGCGGTGTTGAAGAGCTCCAGTGGCAGGTCCAGTCTGAGCAGGGCACAGGTTTCCTTGAACTTCCTGAACAGATGGAAGGAAGGCACGGTGACTTGGCCAGTGTACAGCAGGGACAACACGAGGATCAGAGCATCGGGTTCCACTTCGGGCAAAATCAAGGTCTGCCTCGACCCGCAGGGAGGCTGAAAAAAAAAAGATTCTTATTAACTTGCAACATCACAAAAGTTTCTTTTCATCTTACTTTGAGTTGCCCGGAGCAACAGTAGCAGCAGCAGGCGACTTCCCTGAAGACCTCGCTGAGGAGCACTGACCTGCACTCCAGGACCACCCTGTGAGCCAGGACCTCCTTCCCGCCGGCACAGACAAACGCCACGTCGACGTACCTGCCACTCTCGCGCTGGCTCCACAGCTCGTCCAAGACGCCGTCTTCGTGCCAGTCAAGGGTGCTGACGAGGAAGTCAAAACCCACCTCCATCCTCCAGGTCCAGACCAGTAGGTCGGCTTTTTGTTTTCTCTTCTCTCCTCTCCTGCCGAGGTGCAAACTGCATGTAGAACACGCAACCTACAAAAGACACTAAGGAAAAAACCTCCTTAATGTCCGAGCCGGCCCTGTGCGCGGCCCTGAAGTTCAGAGTGTTGATCAGGACACAAGAGGAAGAACAAGGTGAAGAGGCTTCTCTACAAGTCTTGATTTAAAACAAAAAGTCCAAGAATACAAGGAGACAAAAGCACACTGAGGTTGGAGGAAGGGAAAAGTTCTCATCTCTTCTTCTCCTCTCTCTCTCTCTCCTCCCATCCTTCCATTCCCAACTTGTCCAGGTGATCACAAGATGCCCTAAAGAGCAAGATGTTCCTTATGCAAGTGTTCAGACTTGCACGACGCTATATTTAGATTTCAGTAAAGTATCTGGATGCTGCAGTCACAGATTGCAATGCGCACAGTGGACTTCACCCCTCAATAAACTAAACATACACTAAGTCATGCTGCCCGTGATATGTGAAATTCAATGCAGTGTAGTAGCAGCAAAAATAAAATGCAACATGCATGATATGTAGTAGGATTCAACAGCCAGAATTTTTTATAGGCAGATATGTTTCAGATAAACTATTTCTTCTCATTCATTCTGCAGCAGAAGCAGTAGGTTCATTAACAGAGAGAAAAAGATACGTACTAAGAGAGTTTAAAACAGCAAAGTTTCATTTATCATTTATTTTTTCATTTCCAGTTTAGTTCCTGACCCTTTACTTACAGGAGAAGAAAATAACTTTTGTGACTTCTGTTTCGTAGCACCTAAATATTATTTCCCACATTGTCTTTCTTTTTCACATTCTTCCACTCCTCCTTGCCACCGACCGCTCCCGTGCCGCCTTTCTCAGAGCCGACCGCGACATTGACGACGGCCCATCCGCGACCACCTGCTGCACCATCCCCAGCAGCCCCCTGACGGCCACGCCACCGGCCTCCGCCAGCATCTGGTGCGTCGGGGACAGCCGCCTGTTCCTCTGACCCTCCCCCGCTATTGCCGCCGCCGGCGTCGTCGTTCTCTCCTCGCCGTCTTCCTCCTCTCCGAGCCTTCTCCTCCTCTCCAGGAGGTCGCTCGCCCTTTGGACGCTCGTCTTGAGGCTTGCCATCGCCTGTCTGTCCGAACGCGACTCCTCTGCCACTGCCACCCGCTTTCTGCTCGAGCTCCTGGCCCTGGAGGAGGACGACGAGGGTGAGAACGAGAGAGGGGTCTGGTAGGACACGAAGCTGCTGGGCAACGCCTTCCGGCTGTTCCTTCTTCTCGTCAGCAACGTTGTGTCTTCTGGAGTCGGGGGAGTGTCTTCCCGGAAGGAAACCCTTTTGTTGGAAGGTAGGAGGGGCCGACTACTTCTAGCATTTGCTGATGACCTGTTTGCGACGGCCGAGGATGAACTCAAGGTCTCTGCCAGTCTTGCGGGAGGAGAAGCCAAGACAACGCCATCGTCTGCTTTAAACTGCGAGGTGTCCTTCCCCAGCTTGTCCATCAGGGAAGGGTCGGGCAAGAACAGCTTGTAGCTGCCAGACGAGGCCCCCGACTCCGGCGGTGGTGACGCAGTGAAATCGCGCATTTCTTCTGGACTAGCTTCGAAGTAATAGAGCACATCCACGGTGGAGACTTGGTCCAGACTTTCCTCTCCGCCTCCAGCATCGCTTAGTGCAAGGCTGGCGCCTTGTTCAGGTCCATCCACGTACTGAAACGGTGGCAGCTCATTCGTGGCAACCAGCTGGAAGTGGGAGGAGGTGGTGGAAACGTTCCTGGGACCAGCTAGTGTCTTGAAGGGCTTTCTGAACATCCACTCCAGAGGCAAGTGACTCCTCTTGCACTCCAGGCCGAGCACGTGACATGCGCCTGAGCTGGCGACCTGTCGCAGGGGCTCGCCCAACTTGGGAAAGATCCTGGTGGGCAGGTCCAGCCTTCCGCCTGCCGAGCCCATGATGAAGTAGTATTCCATGCTCACGTCCTGGCAAGTCCAGCTCGCCGTCAAACAATAATTGGCGTGGATGTGAAATGAGGCTTGTCCGTTCCCGCTGAAGAAGCAATCGTCGAAATGGTCATCCATGAACTCAGCGGTTTCAGAGTCTCGAATTTCAATTGCATTGTGAGATTCTTCGTAAATGACTTTTATCTGTCCTTTCCTCTCTTCAGTAGCACCATTCTGATCAAAACCTTCTTCAACTTCTATTTCTTGCATCTGGTTTGTCGTCTCAGCCGTACTCAAGAGCTCTTGGAAAGCGACCTTGGCGTAGATAGGCCTGGATTTGATGACGTTCCTCTTGAACACGTCGAGCCAGATGGCGATCTTGACAGAGTCCTTCAGTAAAAGCAACCTCCGCTTAAGCTCGCTCAGATCCGTTCCCATGCTTTCTGGAATTGCCTCCAGGTGTTGGGACTCGTCGTGGAAATGTGCCGATTGCCCCAAACCAAGAGCGACGACCTGATCGTCAGCATGAAAAGATCTGGCGGCGACGCTCTTGACTACGGTGGGCTGGCAAAACAGGTTTTCCATGACAAAGACTTCCTCGGAGCAAGCGTCGACACACGAGAATAGCGGGAAGCAGCACATGTTGGCGACAGAGAAGGAGCTGTAGCTCTGGGGCTCAAACCTGGTGATCCTGATCACGCCAAAGGCCGGAAACTTGGCGAGATCCAGCACGTCTGCGGCCCCCGTCAGGCTGTCCTCCTCCTCCCCGGGAGCTGCGGAGCAGTACTCAGTCTCCTCCATCGGCTTGGTGGTGACCGGCACCGAGGCCAGGTCGATGTAGTACCTCTCCGCTGCCCAGCTGACCGGCGGGTCCCGCCAGTGGGCGCCGTGCTTCGTCGCGATCTTCCTCACGGTGGCGCTCGTCGACGCCACCGAGGCTCCGGTTGCGCACTTTCTCGGCATCAGGCAGACCGTCTTGGTCGCCCTCTTCGGAGGGATGGCGAAGAACCAGCAGGACTCGACACTGGCTCCTTCCGTGGCTCTGCACAGCGGCTCCTCCTCCTGCCCTCCTTTCACGATGGAGTAGTACGGGTACTTTCTCGTGGGCATCAGCATCTCGGACGGCATCACCGTTTCCGACGACAAGGAAGCGGTCCCGGTGACCGCCAGGGTGGCGGTGCAGACTATGGCGGTCTTCCTGGCGACGGCGGAAGGCAGGAGCTCCGGCCTAGACCTGGACACGTACGGGTCCCTCAGGACCATCTCGAACAGGCCCAGGTCCGTCTCTCTGTGGGCGCAATAGCAGCGACACGTGTCCAGGGGCTCCACTTTAGGCGTGACCTCCTGAAAGCGGAGCGGGGAGATCGAACTGTCCTCGCTGGCGTCGTCAAGGAACGCCAGCGGAGGGTGGCCGCAGGTGGGAACCTCCAGGTAGTTGGCGTCCTTTTCCTCGGTCGGTTCCCTTAGCTTTGTCTTCTCGGGCAACGGAGAAATTCTCAGTCCGGGAAGGCGTATGGACTTGGTTCTCTGGAGCAACTTCCTCTTCTCCTTCGGAGCGGAAGGAAGCGGCTTCGGCTGCTCTGGGATGGCTCTCGCTGGATGCGACGCTTGCTCAAGTTGCTGCAGGAGAGGACTGATCTCCTGCCTTTCGAATGCTCCCTCCTCTTCAGACAGGAAGGCCTCATAGAAGATTATGGAGGAAGAGAGGAGACTGACCACGGCCGTCGCCTTTTCTCTGGGGTTGACGACGGCGGCGGAGGGGGAAGAGGAGGACGTGGAAGGAGATGTCGAAGGTTTCACAGCTTGGGCAGCACATTCAAAAGGGAGCGTCGAAGAGACTTGAGGAAGCTGGCATAGTTGTTCTGGAAAGACTGAAAAGGAGAGGCGGGAATGTTGGCGTTCCTCGTCGTCATCACGATCTGATCTGAGGGCCATCATCATCTCCAGGAGGGACTGGAGGCAACTTACTGCAATCCTGGCTGGCTCAGAGATCTTGGAAAAGGGCGTCCTGTGGACCGGCTGCTGCTCCTCGTCCGACGTCGTCGTCGCCCCTTTCGTCTCCAGTGTGGTTGGGCAGTGTACCTCGGCGATGACGATTGTGGAAAAGTACGACTCGGACTGGTGCTGTTGCGGCTGTTGTGGCTGCTGCTGCTGCTGTTGCACGTTTTCCGTGGCTATCGTCACCTCCAACTCTGGAGACGGCAGCAACTCTGTGCAGTCCTCCATCAGCGCTCCGGCGTCGTACGCCTGAGCGGGGAGGTCCAGGGACTCTTCGCAGAGCGACACCCTGGGTTTCTTGGCCACCGGGCGGGGCTTGATGATCTTGATGGAGTAGTAGTCGTCGTACAGGGTCTCGTCGTCGTCCGAGCTGCAGCACTCCGCGAACATGAGGGCGGGCAGCTTAATCTCCCTCTGTCTCCGCTTCCACGAGGGCGTGCGCGGAAGGTTGCTGTTGTTGCTGTTGCCGTTGCTGTTGTTGTTGGCCGCGTCCGCCTTTGCCTTCCGCACCTTTTGCTCGTATTCCCTCAGCTGCCTCATGAAGCCCACGTTGGGCTGGATGATTGGCCTCCGCTTCTTGACGTACTGGAAGGCGTCGTCCAGACTCATGTCGTGGTACTTGATGAAGTAGGCGATGCAGAGCGATGCGGACCTGGACATGCCGGCCCTGCAGTAGATCATGGCCTTGCCCGCCCCGCTGTCGTGGACCGCCTTAATTTTGTCGGCCACCAGGTCGAAGTAGACGTACAGCTTGGAGGCCACGTGGTCCTCCACGGCCACCTGCAGGCAGTCCTGCTGCTGGTAGGCCAGGGTGGGCAGCTCCAGGGTGGCGTTGATGATGCAGGTGATGCCCAGGTCGAGCAGGACCCGGGAGGAGATGGCGCGCGCTGCCGCCAGGTAAAGCTGGTCCGTGAGGAGGGACGGGTGGCTGTGGTGGTACTGCTCGCCATGGTGAGCATGCTGAAGGACCATGTTGGAGCAGAGCCTCTTGCCGCCGCCGCCGCCGCCGCCGCTGCTGTCGCCGCCGCCGCCGCTGCTGTCGCCGCCGCCGCCGCCGCCACCGCCGCCGGCGCTCCGAGTGAGATCGTTGCTTGTAGTGGCAGAGGGCCGTTTCCTTTTGGTAGCCGTGATTGTTGGAATGATATTAGTCCTTCTTCGTGCTCTCCTTGACCCAATTAGAAACTTTCTTGTACCATCTTCACTTCTTTTCTCTTGGCATTTCTTTCTTCCATATCAACCTATGGTAGTATGTACCTAGTTGGCGACTCTTCAATGGAGGCAACGTTGGAATGTAGTATGAAAAGGTGCTCCAGTGAGGCCTCGACCGTCTGAAAGCGAAAGTAGAGAAACACGCACATACAGTATTTAGTTATAGGTTTTGTCAAAAGTGTAACACATGCCACATATTTAGCAAAAGTTAGGGCTGCACACTACATGGTAATTATAATTACTATTTTTTGTCCCAAGATAATTTATCTCTTGCTTTCCATGACAGCAATGAGTAATTATTAGTTGATTACCTTTAGTTCTTCAAGAAGGCCAAATGCGATCTTGGGCACACTTGCACGCAGCGGGACTTGCACGAGGGACTACTGTATACTACACGTAGGTCCCGCAGGGAAGACGACTCTAACTGAAATGCATTTGGTTTGCCTGTCGCCAAATGTCTCTGAGTGCCGGAGTGGACGAGCAGCTTCTTCAGTCTATGTCTATGCTCCGAGCACACTACTGTTGGGGGATGAAGCTGCGTGTCCGTCGCTCCCTTCCTTATTCACGGAATTCGCCCCTTCTTAGACCCAAGGAGGAGGAGGAGGAAGGAAGGACGGGGAGGACGAAGGAGTTCTTTGAGTCTGATCTCCGCTCTCTCTTTTCTTCCCTCCTTGTTCCTCGTTGTCGCAGCGGCTGAGGCTGAGGCTGAAGAAGGGAGGTCGAACAAGAAGGAAGGAAGAAAGAGAAAGAAAGAAGAAAGAAAGAGGCGGGGAAATTTTTCAGAAGAGGCTGAAATCCTGACAGAATGCAACGCAGGATTGTTCTCCCGGCTTAGTTGCTTTCGATTTGGCGAATAATAATCGCATTAAAATGTACAGTATACTGTACCGTATTGTCGTTGCTTTTTTACCCAATTTGAAGAGCACCTGTGGATGAACTACTGAAGTTAAAGATTTTTAAGATCTGGACATGCAGTGGTTTCCCATTCTGCTAATTTCTTTTCAGGACGTGGATTGTCGGACGCCTCAAAAGAGAAAGCTTGACCTGGGTCGCTTCTCCTCCTCCTTGCTCCTTATGGAAGTTGGCCAAGATCTCAAAGATGAAGGAAGGGGAAGGAGGAGGGGAGGGAGCGAAATGCCTGAGGCCTGTGCCAAGGCCATTAACATGTGGTGGCCTGTTCTGCTGACTTCTTCCTCTTTCTTTTTCTCCTCTCTCTCTCCCGCGACTCGACTCGACTCTCACATGTCAGGAGGGGAGGTGGCTAAAATGGGGGCGGCAGAAGGCAACACACACAAAAAATCTCTCCCCCACTTCAAACTCTTCCTGTCCAGCCCCCCTTCCCGAGCAATACCCTATACGTAAGAGTTACCCTCCCTTTTGGACCCATGTCGAACACGACAAGAAAAACTGGCGCGGAATGCAAATATGTTCCGTTTTGGAGCTTGCTTTCCCGTACGGAATTAATCGTCGACGGGGGAAGAGGAAGGAAATTGTGCGTAATAGTAGGACCTGCCCTTTCTCTCTCCCAATTTTCTGTCCTTTTTCTGTGTCCCTGCGTGCATGGTCACGCCTGGACGAAGAAGAAGGAAGAACTGTCCGAATGAATCATCCACCCTCCCCCCCCCCCCCACAAAACTTAATACAGGAATGTCGAGCCTCTGAGAGCGAGGAGAAGTTGCATCCTTGACCCATCCTCACGATTCCCACGGCGCGTGAAAAAGTTCTTTCCCCCCTTCTCTCCCATTCACTTTCTGCCCCGCACCTGTCATTTCGTCAACTTCTGCGAATGCTTTTTGTGCTTGGCTTTCCAGAAATGAAGGCTTTTTTTTCCCTTAAGTGTTCTATCGACTTTCGCACTTCAAGGAACACAGGAGTGTCCAAATAAATCTGATGAAAGGGATGAAGAACCGAGGAACTCTCTCTACTGCCTGATTGATGGCTGCTTTTGTGTGGCATTTTCCCCCAACCCCAAGTTCGTCCTTGCCGTCGCCTACAGTCGTAATCCCTCCGACCCATTATCTACCCAAGCCAGAGGGGGAGAGATGACGACCTTGGCACCTGGATTCCTCCTGTCTCCTCCCCCCATGCTATAGCTGGGATGGGAGCCAGGTGACGGAGAAAAAAGAAAAGGAGGAGCAACAGTACGGAATAGCTCCACACTAAATAAAACAAAAAAAACAGCTTTCCCCCACCCCCAAACCCACCCCATAAAACAAGCCAAAACCCAATAAATCCCGCAAACATTTGGCCCCAATGATTTTAATAATAACAACAAGACTAAAAAAACAAATTAAAAACAAAATTT
>JAAUYM010012938.1_pt1 | contig 29249 bp, 21 predicted proteins | sample 7278001 | NCBI WGS metagenome assembly JAAUYM01 (sample SAMN14350224, study PRJNA611818) | marine sediment metagenome | isolation source: surface marine sediment (1.8m) | place: French Polynesia: Moorea | collected 2018-08
GAGAGAGAGCTGCAAGTGGTCGGGCCTTCTTGGACCTTCTTTTAGGAGTGACTAGCCTAAAGCTACCCGCCTTGCTGGGTAAAATGTCGCAATGGGCCAAAGACCAAATTACGACTCGCCACACTGGGAGGCCTTCGGCCTTCCAGTGTGGCGAGTCGTAATTTGGTCTTTGGCCATTGCGAAATTTTACCCAGCAAGGCGGGTAGCTTTAGGCTAGTCACTTATACAGCGTTAGAACGCCAGCGCAGGTGTTAGAATAGTGGGGAAAAAACCTTATTGCAACTTATCACTAAATTCACGCTAGCGATATTGGTTGGGTGATCTTATTTAAACAAATGTATTAGTTTAATTTTCTTCGTTTCTTTGCGCCACCCCCTTAAGTCCCACCCACACTGAATACGCCGCTCGCGACCCGTCCTTCTCGCTGGCGGACGGCGACGCGCTCTTCTCCGTCCCCTCGGCCAACCTGCTGGTCTGGACGGACTCGATGGGGGACCTCAACGTGGAGACGGAGGAGGACGGGCACGGACGGTACCACACCACCTTCCCGGAGGACGTGCCCATCAGGAAGGCCAGGTGGGACAGGACGGACATGTCGCTGTTCTTCATCATCTTTATCTGTTTCCCATCATGATGGTGGCTTCGATTCTATTCTCTCCAGATTGCTGCACTCCGCTCAGCATCCGGTGCCCTTCCCGCTGAACCAAGTGCGAGACCTGAAGGCAACCTTCGGCTTCAACTCCACCTCCTCCTCCTCCTCCTCTCAGGTGGTGCTGGTCAGCTGGTCCCCGCTGGAGAGGCCCGGAGGTGGGGACGTCGAGCTGGGCTGCTCGGCCTGGGACCGGTGGACCTACGAGGTGGGCGTCAGGGTCGGCACGGAGTCCGAAGAGGAGGAGGTCATCACGAGCGTCGTCGGCCGCCACTCCGCCGTCGACCTGCCGGTCCTGGCCCACGACGCGGTGCACGCCTTCAGGGTGAGGGCAGTCTCGGAGAGCGGGAAGAGCCGGTGGTCGCGGACCTTCGCCTCCACCAGCTTCCCCGGGGTCTCGGACTCGGACGGGGGCACGGCCAGGGTGACGTGGGCGTCGGGGCAGTTTCTGCGCCGGGCGGACCTCTTCGGGAGGACGGAGCTCTCCAGCGCCGCCGGCGGCGTCGTGGACGTGGCGGGAGACGGCAACGTCACCGTCTTCACCAACGGCAGCGTCCTGTTTGCCCGCAGAGAGGGCGGCGAGGCTGTCGTCGTCGCCCTGTTGAAGGCCGGCGGAGGCGTGCAGAGCCTGGCCTTGGAGCCCTACGCCAGGAACGTCTACCTGTCCATCCCCTCCAGGCGACTGGTGTCGAGGGTGTCGTACGACGCGGCACACTCCGATCGGGAGAGGGAGGAGGTTCCCGTGCTGCTGGCCGTGGCGAGGGACCTGGCCGTGGACAGCTTCCTGGCCAGGCTGTGCTGGGTGTCGGGACTCGGCAGGGTGGAGTGCTCGGGGCTGAACGGGGAGGGGAGGAAGGGGATGTTGGCGCTCCCGCCGTGGTCCGGGGAGATCGTGGTCGGGATGACCGTGGACGTGGACCGACACACCGTCTTCGCCATGACCAGGCAGTTCGGAGTGGAGCCGAAGCACAGGCTGCTCTCCAAGACGCTCTGGCCGGCCGGAGAGGCGGCGACGGCAGCGACGGCGACCGTGGAGTCGGAGTTCCCGAGGGCGTCCTTCGCTCGCCCGCTCAGGTATTTCATGGGAAAGCTGAGTTGGATTGAGGGAAGTGACGCCATCGCCACCTACGACACCTTCGGAAAGAGCTTGTCCGGCTTCAAGCTGGAAGAGGCCGTTCGCACCTTCAGCGTGACCTACGGCCTCGGGAGGACGTTTCCCGAGGGGTTCGGCCCCGAGACGCTCAATGTGGTGCCGGACGAGGTTGAGGTGGGGACCATCGAGATGGCAAAGGACGAGGAAGGAGGACTGCTGGTGTGGTGGAATCCCGCCGGGGGCGTCAACTACGGAGACGTCGAGTACCGGACGGTTGTCTCCGTGCCGTCCCTGCGCGGACAGGCGCAGTCCTTCTCCTCGCCGGCGCCAGGCCTCCGCCTGAGAGACGGCTTTGCGGAGCCGGACACCGAGGTGCGGGTCGCCGTGGTGGCCGTGACAAAGTGGGCGAGCTCTCTCCCCGTCGAGAGGAGTCTCCGGACTCCGGAGGAGCCACCGGGGTCCCCGGAGCTCGTGCAGGTCTTCACCAGCCCCGGAGAGAACGGACACGTGGACTTTCTGGTTCGCTGGAGGCCACCGCGGAGGCCGAATGGAAAGATCACTGGCTTTCACATCAGCGTTCGGTGCGACTCCAACAGAAGGGTCGGATTCTGCGGTCGAACAGAGGTAGTTGAGGCGGGCGAGACGACAGCCACCCTGACGTTCAAGCAAGAGGAGGTCACCTTGACGAACGTCATCTACTTCAACATTGCAGCAAGAAACAGAGCCGGCGCGGGAGAAGAGGCCACCCGAGCCGTTAACGTGTCACACCCTTTCCTGTACGAACCTAGCTCGCTGCTCTTTGCCCTGGATTTCAAGGAGAGCATCCTCCATTTGGTAGACGCGCAAGACGAGGGCAGGACCGTTTCTTCTTCCCCAACCTACGATCTGATCCCGCCCTTGTCCGGCGGCGGCGGCGGCGGCTTCTACTGGGCGGCAGAGGACGCCTTCGTCTACTTCTCGGAGACGTCCTCCCCTGGCAAGACCGGCCTGACAATGTCCCCGCTGAACCAGCACCTGCCTTCCTCCCCCTCCTCCGTCACTCTGGCCGTCTTTGATGGTGTCGTCTGTTGCCTGACACTCGACTTTGTCGGGAGGAGCGCCCTCCTGCTGCTGCTGTCGGACGAGGGGGCCAAGGTGCAGCGGGTACGGCTGGACCGCCCAGGCGATGTTTCCGTAGTGGGACAGTTGGAAGGCGGATTGGGTCTCCCTCGGAAGGTACGGGTGGACCCCTTCTCTGGGACCCTCTACGTGCTGCAGGGGCGGCGACTGAGTCGGTTCAGGGTTGAAGGAGGGAAAAGCGCCCTCCGTTCGATCACGGCCGACGGCAGGGGTTGCGGGTGCGTCGAGCAGGGTGTCCTGGAGCGAGTCGTGGACTTCTCTCTGGTTCCCAGGCAGTTTGCCGGCTTGCCAGAAGTGATGCTAGCCGCAAGGCACAGTTCTGCGTTTCGTCTCACGGAGGAGACGGAGTTGTATCTAGCGGATAGAGAGCTTTGCACTTGCCTCTGGAAGGGCAACACCACCGTGAGCGAGGACAACATCTCCGAGCTGACGGCGGACCTGGGCTTCGTCTACTGGCTCGGCAAAGGCCAAGAGGCGAGGGTAAGCCTGATGGATTTGTCGACTGGAGAGCGGGATTCCCTGGAGATGGCCTCTTCACTCGACCGAGTCGACGGCCTGGCCGCCAGGTGCCGCCTCTGCCAGGCGCCGCCCAGGAACGAGGGGTGTCTCAAGCCCAGGCTGCGACAGGAGTTTCTGCAGGTGGCGTACTTCACGTTATCTGTAGTGGTACATTAACTGCGCTTTGCCATAATAAGCGAATCTCATTTTCACAGGTTTATAACGTTACCTCTGACAGCATCACCTTGAAGAAGCCCCTGGTCTCGTCCACTGTTGCCGCTATCGCCGCGGTCGACGAGGATGATGAGGACTGCTCCTTGTTAGTCGGGGCGAGTTTGCCTCCCACGCAGTTCAGGATCCTTGTCCGGGGAAGAGGAGCATCGGAGGAGGAGGAGGAGCGACAGGTCGTCACCGTCAGCGATGAAGAATACATCACCATTGGAGAACTCCGGCCAAATACGGGATATGAAGTGCAGGTGCGAGACACAGACGTGCTATTATTGTCTTATACTGTACTATGATCGTCCTGCTGTCGCATTGCCAGGTGACTGCCTATAACGTTTACTCGTCCGGTTCCCGGGTTCTGTCCCACTCTGTCCGCACCTCTGATGGGCCCCCGGGTCGGCCGGAGGATGTGGGCGTGGTGGCAATGGCACCGGACACTGCGTTCGTCACTTGGACCGAACCGAAAGTGGTCAGTGTGAGGGGAAATAAAATAAATAATTAAATGCTGGTTGCCCTTGCTGTTACTCTTAGTGTTGCTGCAATTGCTACTGCTCTTGTTACTGAAATTCAACTGTTGATTTCTGCAAATTTTGTTTTGTTTTGTAGCTACCACTAATTTTGTTGCTTGTGTTGCCGCTGATGCTTAGCTGTTCCCCTTTTTTTTCCTGTAGTGGAACGCGGACGCGCTCTTGTACGAGGTTCACTTCCAACTAGGTGACCACTTCGTACAGGGAAAGACAGTCATTGCGGAGGAAGAGGACGGGGGGTAAGGGAACACGAACATTACCTATATAAAAAAAACCCTGATTTTTTTTTAACGGTAAATAACAAATCTGCATAACCTCAGGCGATTGAGATCCGACGCTGCCGCCGTGAAAATGAACGTCACCTTGACGAATCTGACGGCAGGAGAAGAATATACGGTCAGTGCAGAACAAGTATTGCCACTTTAGTATCAATTCTAGCATTGTGGCACCGCCTCCTTTTCCTCAGGTGTGGGTGGTGGCCAGAACTTCTCACCCGTCTCCCTCCAGGTCCCCCGAGGTGACGGTGAGGACCTTCGACCTGCCGTCCCTCCCGCAGGTGTTGGAGGCGCGACCGAGGTCGGCGGAGGTGGAATGGACGGCGCCGCGGGAACCGCAAGCAGAGGTCCATTACCTGCAGTACTTTAAAAGGTCAGGACTATTTTTTTTTCTAATTAGCTTACTGCTAATTCCCATTCTTCCTAGCACTTTGTACACGTATGGGTTTCCCATACTGGAATAGTATACTACTACTACTTCAGAAGGTCTGGATTTTTTTTATTGCCTCCTGCTAATTTCGAACAGTTCCCTCCCATTTACACCATCAAGTACGTAGAATTGTGGGTTTCCCATACTGGTAGTACGAGTATTTTTATTTCCTTTATTGTTTGCTGTAGGGGTAGTAACAAGAGGCTTTTTAGGGCTCTCACGTACGTTGTAGCACTAGATAGTTGTAAAAGATGATACAAGAAAGAAAATAGCGCAAAAAATGCAATTAATGCAACTTCAAGCTTGATGCTTTTTATTGTCATAACTTGTAAATGTGCGTAAGAGAGCAAAGAGCACGGCGATAAATCCAACTTCTATAATGCGGTCTGGATGGATTATCAGCGTCTTTTTGACATTACTACCTACATAATTGCATGTTCACTTTTACATTAAATTATTATGTAATTGGGCAAAAGGCAAAAAAAACCTCTGTTGGCGTCGTGCGTATAACTGCAAAAATACCCTCTAAATATCTAAACCGAGTCGGAAAGACAAACGCACACCAGGCTGGAACGATGATATGTGTGGTACTAGTACTACAAGTTCGAGGTTGCAGCCTCGTAGCTCGGCGGAGGCGGTTTGAGCTCATACGGAAGCTCGGTCCCTACGTCGGTCGGACCCTGCGGCGGTGGCGGCGGCGCCGACGGCTCCGTGCCCGGCTTGGAAGGCAGCTCATAACCCGGTGGCTGCTCAGCGGCGGCGGGAGGAAGACCCTGGGCTGTCCCCGCCCACGGAGAGGGCGATGGACGAGGATGCGGAGGGTGCATGGCACCCGTCGCTCCGAACTGCCCTACTACGTCCAACTGTCTCCTGACGCACTGGAGGCAGAGGTCGTAGTCGCAGACGAAGCAGTTGAAGCGGTTGGTGCCAGTGTTGTCAATGGCGCCGACTTGGGTGCAGCCACTGCCCTCGCAATAGAACTGCACGAGATGGTAAAGCACTACGGTATTAGCACGAGTGTTTGTTACTTCGTAACTTCAAGCTGTAATAGGTATAACTGACCTCTGGTCCCCTTGCTGGCCATTGCTTCAGGACTTTGCCACATTTGGGGCACAGAACACGGTACGGCTCTGAAAAGCTCTCCAGCAGGTTCGCATTTCTGTTTGCACAAGTCCTCCTGTGACTGCGGTCGTTCCAAGGCTCATCCGGAATTTTGGCCAAGCAAAGGTAGCATGGAGTTCTTGGGCCTGTAGCGGGAAAAAAAATAAAACTTAACCCTGACATTGTCCACGAAAGACACCATCTTTCACGTGCGCACCGCTGTATCCCTTGTACTCGTCCTTAGCCTCCTGCTCCGACGCGGCGGAGATGCAGACTGCGCAGCAGCAGATCAACATGAAGATGCTAAAGATGATTAGGATGATGGTGAGGAAGTCGCCGCCTCCTCCTCCACCGCCGCCACCAAAGAAAAAGAAACCGCCACCACCACCTGTTAAGGCAAATTGACGCAAAATTGAGAACTTCCTCCCGTACTACCACCCTACTAGTAGTAACTACATGATACAGATACTACTACAGTTATTCGTAGATACGCAACAGATTTCGAACAGTACACCCTTCCGCCTTCTTACCCCTTCCTCCACCTCCTCCTCTGCCTCCTCCCCCTCCTCTTCCGCCTCCCTTGCACTCGACGACGTCGGCAAGGACGGCTAAAAAGACCAAGGATGCCAAGATCGCCAGTTGTTTACGCACAGCCATTTTGGTGCACACTGAAGTGGGAGGAAAAGGCGTGGTTGCTCCCCCCCTTCGTCGCCCCCCTCCTCTCCTCCCACGACCAGTTCAGCTGTCACAACCGTTCGTCTTTAGAAAGTTAGGAGGGGGATTTCCCCAGTCTGCCAGTAGTGTACTGCTGGCCTTTCTCCTCTTCCTCTCCTATGTTTCCCTTCTGGCTGTGACGCAATGGGCCGTTTCACCACGGCTTTCTAGAACACTACCTTGCTGGTAGACCAATGGCCTGCGACGAGGCTAGTAATTTCCTCCCTTGACGTCGTAGCAGAACGAAATTGCCCCCAGTGCGTAGAGCTGAACATACAGGGATGCGGAATCGTGTCTTCCTTGTATGGACTACGTACGTACTACACTCAAGTCACGGCAATCGTCCTACAAGCACGCACAATGATCCACAATCTGTTTGGAACATCCGCCATTAACTTCACGTCATGCTCTGTAGTACAAGCTTAAAGTTGAAACTGTAATTATGAATACCTGTCGCGAAAGAAGTCTCAAAATAGGGGGAAAACATTTCTGGACTTAGGAGGTTTAAGGCGATTTGACTCTAGTTAAGGTCCAAAGTACACTATCGTGTAAATTGTCTGTGAAAGCCATCATAAAAAGGAGGCGCAAGAACTGCATGTTGTACATGTCATAAGGGATTCCCCCTCCACTTGACATGATAGCACTAAATTTGGCAATTTGGCGATTTGGAAACTTTGGATTAAATGATTAGAAGTAGCTTTCTTGTCAAAACAACCAGTACAGCGTGTTGCACCGCCGCCCACATCAGATTGTCCTGCGCGACATTTTACGGGATCTTTGTTTCGGCCTCGTAGGTTGGGGGAGGCGGAGGATTATCTGCCCTGTAAAAGGGATTCTCTGGAGGAGGGGCCGAAGGCGCGCTGGTTTCCAAACTGGATTTGGCCGTTATATTGAGCACTGTGTGAGGATACGGCGGCGGGGCTGCACCTGCGGCACCTGCCCACGCATTGGCCGGAGCAGCTGAGGCTCCTGGCGGTGCAGGTGGGGTGGCGAACGGGTTCAGGTTGGTCGAACTCGCTTCTCTCTTGACGCACTGGACGCACAAGTCGTAGTCGCAGAGGAAGCAGTTAAACCTGTTGAAGCCGAGACGAGTCGACAATGACATTGTCGTCCTTCAAGTGGTTCAGTGGGGCAGAATTTATAGCAAAATACGTCACTTTCTTGTAGTAGGGAGTGTATTTTGAGCTCGTGGTGGATGCTGCTTTCTCTTTTTCTAAGGTTTTTCTCCCACCATTTCTTTGCCACGCCCAGAGCAGCCACCCAATCTTGGCTCATTCTCTTGGCGGAAAAAAATCTCCCTTTCTAGCTTGCCCATTTTCATTCTTAGATTCCATGGGGCTGCTTTCTCATTACGTAAGAGATTCCAAGCTCCACTGTTGACTGGTCTTCATAGCCCAGTTGAGAAAAAAAACAGCTTTTTTTTCGCAGGACGGTTGCGTCCAACCCTCAAACTACCGTAGGTATTGTGCTACGTACTACACTATTGAAAGGCAGTAAAAACTCCTTTATGCATCTTGAACAAACGTACAGCAATGCGAACATGGAAGATCTGTCGACAAAAAAAGAAAAAAAATTAAACGTAGGATTGCCCGACTGCGTTCTCGTAACTTGGAGGAGGATTGTTCGCGTCATCAAAGAAGGGATTATTTTCCAGCGGAGGGGCTGACGGGGCTGGTGGACTGAACGGGTTGGTTGCCCTGCTCTCAACCTCTCTCTTGACGCACTGGATGCACTGGTCGTAGTTGCAGATGAAGCAGTTGAATCGGTTGAAGCCGGTGTTCTCAATGGCCCCGCTGTGTGTGCACCCGTTGACCTCACAGTAGAACTGAGGGGGAGTGATTGCTCCAACACTATTTAACAGAAAGACTCGCTGACTGACTGATGAACTAACCTTTCCTCCCTTCGCCGGCCACTGTTTCAGAGTGGAACCGCACTTTGGGCAGTGCACTGGGTAAGGCTCCGGAAAGCTTGCCAGCTCAGCAGCATTCTGGGCAGCGCAGTTCCTCCTGTGGCTGCGGTCGTTCCAGGGCTCTTCGGGAATATCGGCCAGGCACAGGTAGCACTGCGTCCTCGGCCCTGGAATCAGGACTAGTCTTTGATTGGCACTTGGAGTGTCGGGAGGGAATAGTAGCATTGTCCCCACCCGCGCATCCGGCGTACTCGTCCTTGTCTCCGTCCTCGGACCTGGACGAAGAAGCCATCGCGCAGCAGAAGAGGAGCAGGATGACGATGGCGATGACGATAACGTACGTTTCTCCTCCGCCGCCCAAGCCGCCAAGGAAGAAGAAGCCGCCGCCGCCTCCTCCACCACCTTTGCAAAGTACGTAGCATGGTGTGAAATGCGAACCAACATTGTCAAAATGAAAGTGCCGACTTGTCCTGCTGCACTTACGAGTTGAACCTTTTGCCCAACGCCCACCACCTACCTCTGGAGAGCCTTATGCCCCTTCCTCCTCTGCTCTCTGCCACCTGAGCAAGCGCCACCAAGACCACCACCGCTTCTACTGGCACTGTTTTAGAAAACGATGGTTCCATTTTTTTTTGGCACAGTATGTACTTAGTTCCTGTAGTAGTACGTATTTTGAAAGCTGTGCTTTCTGGCGGCAGTGCAAGACTTTTCCTTGGTGGGAGAGAGCAGCTGACGATGGAGGCCCTTCTTCTCCAATTCGATTTGTCCAGGCCCGCGACCAACCCTTCTTCCCAGTACACAAAATGGGGCCTTCTTTCTTCCGTTTCTTCCCCTCCTCGTTGGTAGCCGACAAGGCTTTCTCATTCCTCCGCCATAGGAGATCCAGTCTTTTGGCTTGGCCCTTCTTAGAAAAGAAGAAAGTGAAGCTCAGTTTAAAATTTATTGCTTAGCGGTACATGAACCGTTCCTGCTTCAGACAGTATTACCAGTGGTAATACTATCTGGTACGTATGTACGTAGGTACAAGATACGTCTTAACCTGCTTAAGGATCCATTACTAGGATATTTCAATATATTGTATGGACGTTTGTAAGGCTCTTTAATCGTTCCGCTGCGCTAGTCTCGCCCATAGAAACCATCGTTCTGATTCTTTTTCTTCTATACTACTGGTACAGTAGGTTATATCTCTCATGACTTTATTAAAGGCTTTCTACCCATAACGTTTTGACGATGGTTTCTCTGTTCCTGATTCCTGGTGACTCGTTATCTATGTTCTTTCACCCGTTTCCATCCCAAGTACCCCAAGAGTTTTTTTCTTTTCTCCAAATGTCGCTATGACCGCTAAAAAAAATGTTTATTGTACGTACGGCATGAGAGCACAGTCACGTCTGCGCAGGAGCAGCAACGCCTCCACCGCCCCCGACGTGGCGGAGACCGAGGCCACCCCGACCCAGCCCGGACAGCGGTACCTCCACGGCCTCACCGGTCTGACGCCGGGGTCGGAGTACGTCGTGCGGGTGGTGGTGGGGTACCGGGTACCGGTTGGCGAGAGGGCGGAGGCTGGGGAGACGACGACACCGGTTGTATTCCAGGAGACGGACTTTGTGTGGCCGGAGCACGACAAGTTTACCGTGAGTCGAGTTGTGACGACATGTCATGTGTGCCGAAAAACTGAACCTTTCCTTCTTCTTACGCAAGCATCAACTTATTTGAATAATTTTTGTCAATGTGAAATGATTTGAAATGAAATGTATTTTGAAGCGCTATTTTTGAACTATGTGCTCTTGTGCATTTCGCATTTCAAAAAAGTACTTATTTTACCATATCTTTATTAAGCACAGAAAGACAATATGAGAGACTAAATTTTTCAACGGACACGCGTCAACGTAGAGAGCTGGAAGGAAACGTCGAGTTCTCCCTTTTCCAGTTCTCTACTCCCCCCGCCCGTCCTCTGACTCCGGGTGCCCCCTACCTGCTGGAGGACCCTGACGGTGGCGACGCGGTCTACGTCGTATGGACGGAGGCGGAGGAGGACGGAGTGCAGTATTACCAGCTGCAGGCGATGGTAAGGGCGGGGGGTGGAGAGATAGAGTTGCAGTTGCGAGTAGTTTCATGCCTCTACCGTACTAGGTCACCCAACAAGTAGTACGCTACTTTGTTGTTGCTCGGACAAAGTTTAGCTAAGTTTTTTTTTCTGGCAGTACTCATGTTAATATTAATACTGTTGTAGTGTTGTTCCCTATAGATCAGCGTATTTCGATGAGTCGAGATTCGAGGAGACTGTTTCGTTTATGTGTACTCTGTACACGTAGGCACTGGACAATCGCACACATTCATCCAACAAAAGCAGCGATAGCATCGTCGGCTCCTGGTTTACGGTGAGTCGCGCTTCAATGTGCACGAAGGCACACTTTTGTTGTTTGGACACCCTTTAACTCTGTCGTCAAACAATGCCCAGGTTTATAGCGATCGGTCCAGCCGTTGGGCGGTCTCCGGGCTGGGTCCGCCCGGACGGAGGTTTCTCTTCCGGGTGCGGGCCAAGAACGGGTTCGGGTTCGGCGACTTCAGCCCCCCTGGTGGACCCGTTGACCCGGCCCGAGAGAGATTGGAGGGAGGGGGAGGAGGTACGTATTAGTAGGCATTAATCTCGCATGTGTAATGCATGCATGCATGCATGCATTTTTGAATTATTTATGTTTATATTTTTTGTGTACTAGTAGGTGTCTTCTTATCGGTTGCTTTGGGATCCTTTCTGCTACTGGTCATCATTCCCGGGGTTCTAATTGGACTTATCTTCTTGAGGACAAGAATCTGGAGCAAGAAGGGGAGGAAGAAAATGGCAGGTAAGAAAGAAAACATGCGATAAGCTATTTCCAGACCAATAATCGGAGGCAGGAGTGAGACATAACGTACATACATAGTGAGCACCGAGTCTGCTCCTGCTTGGGCAAGGCTGTTGTACATTCTTTGGTCTGTGGGGGAAAGACTGAGCGATTATCTAGGCTGGCTGGATTTTTGGGGGGTTTGGCAAGATGGGAAAATGAGCGAGGGCAAGAGAAAGATGAGTGAAGATGAGAGATGAACTTTTAGCCTGCGCTCGGGACCTTACCAAGCGAAGGCTGAGAAAGGCCACTATTGGTCGGGTTCTCGCCACGTGAAACTGCAACTTGCCCCCCTCCCCTTTTTTTCAGGAGGTCCCTCGTCCTCCTCCTCGTCGGATATGGAGTTGAGCAACCTCCGCTCGCTAACCAGGTCCGCCCATCCCACGCAGGGCAGGCTCAACATCCACAACCCCATGTACGAGTACGACGTGCAACTGCCCACGGACGAAGAGGACCTGACAAGTCTGCCGAAGATGAAGAGGGACCAGATCGATCTCATCCGATGGCTGGGTAAGAAAATATGGTCAATAGATTTAGTAAACTTGGTGGTTTTCGGGGAAAGTTTATAAAATTGGGACTGTTAATTGAACCGAAGATCTAGAAAATGCATGCTAAACAGTTAAATTCTGTAACGCTTACTAAATTGAGAGTTGACTGTGCGTAGTACTGCAAGGCGTACAATAATGGCTGTTACCGTCCCTGTCTTCGATTGCAGGGAGCGGCGCATTCGGTGAGGTCTATGAGGCGCGCGCCAGAGACGGCGGTGACGTCACGACGCCACAGCGTCGCCCCCACGACGTGGCGGCGCCAACGTCAGCGATGCCGGCGGAGGAGGTGTCGACCAAGAAGACGACGAAGGTTGCTGTGAAGACGCTGAGGAAGGGGGCGACCGGAGAGAACAGGGTGGAGTTTCTCCGGGAGGCGGCGCTCATGTTTTCCTTTCGGCACCCCAACATCGTCAGCCTGGTCGGTGTCTGCCTGGACAACGAGCCGCCCTTCCTGATCATGGAGCTGATGGAGGGAGGAGACCTGTCCACCTTCCTGAGGAACAGCCGCCGCCACCCGCCGCAGTCCAGACAGCGACTGACCATGGCGGACCTGGTTGCCATCTCCAGAGACGTGGCCAGCGGGTGCGCTTACATGGAGAAGAGGAGATTTGTACACAGGTGAGTGGAGAGAATACTTCTACGTACAATTACGTAAGAAAAACCTTCAGTCTTGTCTTTATTACCGGTAAACGAATTTTTCCTTATCATTGTAGGGATCTTGCTGCAAGAAATTGCCTGGTTTCTTCCTCCGACCCTGCGAAGAGAGTTGTAAGTAGTCTTTTTTGAGGAAAACGAGTGCTTCCATTAATCACTCTGCTTTGCTCTCCTCGTTTCAGGTCAAGATTGGAGACTTTGGTCTGGCCCGGGACATCTACAAGAACAATTACTACCGGAAGAACGGTGGCGAAGTTCCGATCCGCTGGATGGCCCCGGAGTGCCTGACCGACGGGGTGTACACCGCGCAGAGCGACGCCTGGGCTTTCGGGGTGGTGCTGTGGGAGGTAGCAACCCTGGGACAGCAGCCGTACCCGGGGAGGCCGGACAACATGGACGTGTTCAACTTCGTTCGCGCCGGTGGGCAGCTGGACGTCCCTCCCAGCGCCCCGTCGTCCCTGGCCTCCGTCATGCGCAGGTGCTGGTCGTACGAGCCGGACGCGAGGCCGACTTTCGCGGAAGCGCTGCAGGTGGTGGAGGAGGAACTGGCCGAGAACAAGGATGTCCTGTGTGCCATACCGGCCAGTGAAGAGCAACAGCAGCATGTCTCCGGACGCGCCGCCACCGGCGGTGGCAGAGACGGCACCGGCAAGGCCCAGATGGGCGAAAGCCCCTCCAAGGACTCGCTGAAGCAGGATGTTCAAACGTCCTCGTCTTACCTTCCCGACGGAGGAAACAGCCAGGTGAGAAGCAGAAAAAAGCAGTACATCCGCCCTCTTTTTCCTCACCTGCTTCAGTTATTTCGTTTAGGCCACCACTGTCGCCCTGGGGAGTGAGTACAGCAGCCTGAGGAACCAAGGAGGGAATGCCTCTGCCAACACCAGGTGAGGATGCAAATTGTGCATGTGCAGTAGGGTTTGTTTGATCGAGTTTAATATTTTTAATGTGCAGGGACTCTGGCCTTGTTTCACCCGGATATCTTCAGCTGCTGCCTAGAACATCTGAAAGGAGGGCAGCTAATGTCAGCAACAATAGCAGCGGTGGCAAAGGGAATAGCAGCAGCACCAAGTTTGTGCCCGCCTCCACCTCGCCCCGTCCTCCGTCAGCCTCTTCCTCTTTCTACGATGTTCCTCCAACGGCAACGGCCAGGACCGTCAGATGCAAAACCAACGGCAGCCTCAACTCAGGCAAAGAATTCAGTGACAACAACACCGGAGGGGTCGAACAAGGCCGCCACATGTCTGATCTTCCAGGTGTCGGTGGCCAGTATCGACAGTCTAGTCTTCCTCCCCGCTACGACTCTCCGCCGCCGTCGCTGCTCACCACCTTCAGCGTCGGAGGCGCCGTCTCCGTGGCGAAGCGGCCCTCGCCTCCTGGGTTGGACGCCGGCGATAGCGCCAGGCTGTCAACGGCGTCGGCGCCGCCATCCCTGTTACCGGGGACGGCGGCAGTGGCGACGGCGGCGGCGGCGGCGGCGGAGACGGCCCAGGCGGCCCAGGCGCAACCTTACGACCGCCCTGTGCTCGGTACTTTCAGACGTCAGCAACGACAGCAGCAGCAACAGCCCCAGGTCGACTACCAGCTTCCCGGTTCGCCTGCTCCCCCTGCAGACTGTGGTTGCCCGGCCTCCTATCAGAACATCCGCCTGCACCCGCACGAATGCAGGATCGGACAAGGGGAACAAATATTTAGGGAATCGCATGTGTGATAAGTATTTGTCAAAGGCGTTTAAAGTTCTTTGATGGGGACCAAACGAGTTAGTTATATGACAGAAATCTGCCTTTTTTTCCGGAGGGACACGCGACTACAGGGTCAACATGACATACTTACAAACCGTATCATTTAAAGTGGGTCAGTCGTAGTACGTACTAGGTACTAGTAAAGGTGTACCGTATGTACTCGTACATGCTTGCAACGTTGTCGATGTGCAAAATTTATACATTGTAGGTGTGTACTGTACTGTATACATGCCGGTAAAAATTGTGATCTCTAGTACGAGTACCAGGGTGGGTGCGGTAAGCATGGCCTTTAAAATAAACCCAGTTTAGTAAACAGTGTACTTTAATTTCTGCAACAGCCTCCTGACAAGACGGTGAAAACCTTCAGTCTAGTCTAAAGTGTTCCGTTGTAGTTTAATCAGTCTTCAAATTGTCAGAGCATCTCTTGCACTTCCATGCAAAAGAGACGAGCTGCCTCTCTCCTCCTCGTCCTCCGTCGGCATCCGTCCCCCCTTCTTCCGCCACCCTCATGACAGCCTGGCGGTCATCTTCGCCCAGGCAGTCTACGTGTTGCCATCGGCCGCAGCCGCCGCCGTCGTCGTCGCAGCGGATGCTGAAGCTGTCTGCGGCCACGTGCTTGTTGCAGATGCCGCAGGGGACAAACCTGGCCGAGTCATCTCTGTCCGGGGGCGGCACGGGCACGTGGGTGCCGGTCTCGCGAGACTTCTTCTTGGCCAAGTTGTAGATGAACTCCTCGGATCTGGGAAAAAGCTTAATTTGTAATGTGATACAACCGGCAAGGGTTGGATTTCGTTGTCCATCCGTCCACCTGTTCTCCTCTGTTCTGAGGTGTCGAAAGTACAGTTCTCTGTACCATTCCGGCGCCAAATGGAGGCTGTAATTGTAGCTCACCAACACTTCCTCTCCTCGCTCGATGGCCCTGGTGAGAAAGAAAGGCAGATAAAAGTTAAGAGAAAGCACACCCTTGTTTTCTTTCTCCTGTCACAGCACCTGAGGGCAGTTATGGCCATGATGTGTCCGAATCTCGGATGGTACAGATCCGAGAACTGGGAGTTGGGTACGAAGGAGTGGCAGGCCTTATGGGCCAGGGTGGCGCAGTAGTGCTCCAGGATGGCTTCCGACGGAGGGATGTCCAGGCAGATCTGGAGGAGGACGAACGGAAGGTAAAAGAGGGGTGTGGGAGGGTTGTCGATCTTTAATCTCTCTTCCTTCTCACCTCACTGTTCAAGCCAATCTTGTATGCCGAGAATGGCGCCGACGAATCCTCCGTCTGCTGCGTCGTCTTCGTCCTGAATATCCCTGGGTTGTCCCTGAGGCGCACCCCGTTGAAGAGCGCCACCAGAGCTCCCTCGGGGATGCGGCGCTTGGCGAAGAGACCCTGGCCGGCCAAAGGGATTCCGGACAGGGACACGTAAACCTGGCGGCAGACAAGGAATGTCGGGGTAGCTGCAGCCATGGAAGAAGCCAATGTGTTGGGAGGATTTATTCGTCTTGCCTGTAAATGCTCGTAGGGATCCCTGAGTTTGGGAGTCCTGGAAATGCAGACCATGGTGGAGGCGTCGTAGACGTACGCCTCGTCGCTCAGAGTGCTCACCTGAGGTAGAGTCTCTTTTTTATACGTACTTGAACCAAGACTAGTACAATAATAGTAATCAACTCACATCAAGATCTGGCATACCATCTTGTGACCAATGAATCGCCTTGATCACACCGAAGTGTCCCTTGATTAATTTGGAGCCCTATTTTGCATTTAATAAAGTGTTGTACCTACTGCACTATACGTAGGTATGTGCCTAATACTCCAGTATACACCATTTATCTCTTTTTTTTTTACCTACCTTGAACGTCCCTTTAATAACATGCAGCAAGTCTGGATAGAGGTAGATCTGTGTCTGCTCATCTTTCGAGTCCGCCTCATTGACGTCTTCCTGGTGTGGAGTCATCATAAACGTGCTTCCTTGCCTCCTCGTCCATTTCGGACCAGTGCAGATGCCATTTCGCCACAACTCCAAAGACAACAGCCTATTTTACCATATTACAGGCATAAAAAAGAGATTTTATCTTTCTGTAGTTAGACGTTTTCTACGTATGTACCCTATGTAGTACATTTTAGCGGTACCTTCCTGACGCATCCGTCGTCCTGGAATATCCGTGTTTCACTCCGGCGCACCAGTAAACCTCAGTCTTCTCCCGGGTGAACCCTTCCACGGCCTCGGTGACTCCCTCGGCCAAGTCGCTCTTCTTCTTCCGCCTCGTCTTCCGCCCCCCCTTGCAGAAGGACTCTCGAGAGTGGAAGGCCGCGTTCATTTCCTAAGCACAAGACAGGAAATATCATTATTGATAAAAGCTAACGGCTTTGGAAAAAAAATCATGACTTAGTGCTGTTACTTTGAATAAATCTCCTGATGTCAGCCTGTCCAGCCATTGTTGCAGCTCTTCTCCGGTGTCCAGATTCTCGTATGAGTTTTGGGCAGGCACCTGCAAGAATGAAGATTCCGTCAGTATTACGGTAGATACTCTGTCTGAAAAAAAAAGAGATTAAGAAATTGTAGCACGTACGTACGTCCCAAACTGACCTGACTGAGTGGAGAATATTCGTCGATCCCTCCTCCCTCCTCCTCGTACTCCTCTGAGTCGGAGTCACTGTCCCAGATGGTGTAGTCCCACCTGGTTAGGAGCGAGGCCGGAATCCCGAAGCTGGTCAGGTTGGCAACTTTTTTCTTGGTCACAGGGGGCAACTTCTTTTTCTCCTCCTCCTCCTCCTCCTCCTCGCTGTCGTCGTAATATTCCCAGCAGTCAGAATCTTCCTCGTCCTTCTGCTTTTCCTCTTCCTCCTTGTAGCTGTCAGTTCTTTTCTCGTTGTTGTTGGCGTCGGAGGCCAAAGAGGAGGCGAAGGAGGTGGAGGAGGAGGCGCCCTTGTAGCCAGAGTCCTGGCTGAGTCTACGCCCGCCGCTCTCCAGGGGAAAAGTGCAGCCGCCGTCATCTCTGCCCTGAACCAAACCCTCCTCCAGACAAGGACCGGTGCTGTCGGACGACGACACCCGCCTCTCCTCTGAAAACGCCACGTCAAGATACGTCAGGACCAAGACGGCCGAGGTCGGTCCAGCCAGGGTAAGAACTTCTCCTCCATTCATTGTCCCTTTCATCCCGCCTCCCTCGTGCTCGGTCGACTTGACCCGAGTGCCGCTTCCTCCTCCTCCTCCTGTTGTCCGTCCCCTCTGACAGTCACGCCTCGGCGAACTTGAATCGAATTTCGTTTTACCCTTTATTTGCGCCCTCCCCTCCCTTCCTCCCTCCGCCCATATCTCTTCGCAGGCGACGACCTGGGTGCAGACGACCGAGCAGTTGACCGCGGCCACCACCGCCCGCGCTCTGCCCTCCACCGTGCCCCTGCCCGCCGCCACCGTCAACATCGTCATCCACCTCATCTCGTGCCGGCGGTCGACGAAGCCTCCGCTCCCCAGCCTGCACACGTCTGCCCGACGCGTCAGGGCGGGCGGGAGTGCGTAATTCCCTACCCTTCTTTCTCCTCGGACAAATTTGCTTTCTTCGTTTCGCCCATCGGTTTCCGAGATAAGGAGGCACCCTCCCTTCGTCGCCGCCGCCGTCGCCGCCGTCGCCGCCTTCGCCGCCGCCGCCGCTGGCGTCGTGCCGCCGCTGCTGCTGTTGCACGTTGGTGTTGCTGTTGTTCTTCTTGCCTTCCTCCTCGCGGGGCGCTGGGATAGATTGGATCCAATCGTCCTCTTCCCATTTGTCTGCCAGATCTCGTCCGCCGTCGTCGTGCGGATATCTGTCGTCGTCCCTGTCCTCCTTCCCCCTAATCTCGTGCTCAGGACGGAGATCGCCTCCTCCCGCCTCTTCTCCGGTTTCTGAAATCGAGGATAATTAGCAAAAATTGAAAAATAACATATTTTTGTGTGCCATTTTGAATCTCCCAATTTCCCTGCTCCGCAAATATTTCCTTTCTCTTCCTCACCCACCCATTTTTCCTCCGCCGGTCCCGAAAGTGCTTTCAGAGTCATCAGCGAGTCGTCTCTGCTTCCTCCACCTCCCCTTAATTTCCTCGCGGACAAGTTTGACGTGCCATCCTTCTTCTGCTCCACCGTTCTTTGCCCCCCTCCTCCTCCCTCTCCTCCTCTCCTTTCCCCCCTGACAAGTTTGCACTCATGACGCCGCTCCAACAGCCTCCGCCATCCGAGGTCTCCATTTCCTTCTGTCCCTGCGGGGGAATTAACGGCATCAATGTAACTGAATGTCAGTGAAGGTTGCTCTCCCGCCAGTCGAGAAGAGTGCTTATCATGCAATGCAATGCATTGTTATGTTAAAAAACCATCCAACTGCACTCCACTAACCCGCAGGTATTCCAATCCCTCCAATGATGGAGGCTGGCCTGGCCCTCTTCCGTTCGCCGGAAGGTCTGAGCCTATCCCTGGCCCCCTTCAGTCCCCCCTGGCCCTGTGGGTGCTGCTGTGGCAGAGGCAATGGGGGCGATAGGATGGTACGGCTGATGCCGAAGGGATCGTCCGCAGATGACTTGAAGACGGACGGCACCACGAAGGACAGGCTGGTGCTGTACAGGGGAGAGGACGTCGTGCAAAGGGGCATCTTAGCGATTTTCCTCCGCTTCGGTCACTCAGTGGCTGCAAAATGAAAATCATAAGAGATACCTTTAGATGTGCCTGCACAGATTTGTCTGCAATAAAACCTTGTTTGGTATGTTTTGCTGCAGGCTTATGCAGAGGTACGTATCTCGTGCTTTTATTTATAAATATTTATCACGATTCACGATTCATCACGATTCTCTATTCTTAAATCCATTCTCTTTTATCTGTGCACTGTTGTACAGTGTACACGGTAGTGCAAGTTCCTCAATAGAAGCGCGGTCTAACTAAGCTAATTTTTTTTCTTCCTACTTTCTTTTCTAGCGTTAGCTTCAAAATTCTTCCACCTATGTACTACATGTGTACTCGTACCTAGTAGAAAGCAGGAAGAACTGCAGCCTAGGCTTGCGAAGACAGAGCGAGAGATGGAGGCTGCTAATCGGAGCTCCGCACAGATGTTTACAAAATAGAGAGGCTTGAGGGGGGGGGAAGAGAAAGAGGGGTCGGGCCTGACTGAAACGAACATGAAGGAAAAATAAAGCGAAAATTGGAGGCCAAACTTTTTTTTTTCGGTGAAGTTGCACGCAGCTAGCTAGGGAGGATTTTGTTAGTCGTGCCCATCAGTTGCGTGTCTTCCTTGCAAATTAACATTCCTTCATCTCTTTGAATCGCTGGTCCCCGGGAGAAGGGGAAAAAATAACTGCAACATAAAGGAGGAGAAAGAGGAGGACTCCGGAGGCCGAAAAAAAAGTGTTTCTTTCCGCGGTCTGCCTCACCCTTGTGCTTTTATGTACGTAGTTACACGTACTCATTCCGTCCTTTTTCTTCCTGCTCGTAAAAAAAGAGTCGGAAAATCTTGAGTGAGTACACGTTGCGGACGGCTCACCATGTTTCTTCTGCGAAACCCGACCCATACTCATTGTCAGAGTGCGAAAGAGCTTCCCTCCCCCCCCCCCTTCCTCTTTCTAATGGGAGGAAGGGGGCAAAGGGAAAGCCCGGGTTGAGCGGGACCTCATTTAAGAAGGAGGGAAAATTCAGAGGAAAATCGAGAAGCCGAGGCGAAACTCGGCAGAGTGCAATTTGAGGAGAGGAATTTTTGAGATGCCTCATTTGCTCCAAACCGACTCAAGCCGGCCCAGAATTCCCCCTGCTCTGCGAGAGACTTGACATCCGGAGCTGATGAGCAATTCTCATTTTCAATCGCCTCCTCCCCTTCTCCTCCCGTTCGGGGAGCACGCCTTCAGCCCGTGCCACCGCGGTGATATTTCGGGGAGGAGAAACTGCCTCTGGCCTTGAGTGGCCGGCCACACAAAGAAGTTCTTGCAGCAGCAAGTCTCCTGTCGTCCATATTCCCCCCCCCCCCTTTTTTTAAGCCTGTCGATAATTAAGTTTCTGGCGTCGATGAGGCAGGAAAAAAAGCGATGCAACAAAGGACAAAGAGATGGAGGAGGAAGAGGAGGGAGGGCGAAGACGTCTTTCCTAAAGACATGAAAGAGCGTCGTCGTCCCGTTTGCTGCCGAGGAAAGCCAGATGGGGAAGGTCAGCGTAACCTGACATACTCACAGGTCATTAAGTCTTGGAAGGAAAAAAACTTGAATGAAAGAAGAAGAAAAACATGCCCTCTATCCTGGCAAAGGTCAGGCAATACTTTCTCACCTAAGAGAGGAAATTCTTTGAATGTTGTAAACGATAAGCAACACTACCAATTGGTCGGGAATTTACGAAACATGCGGAAAGGTCAGTACGTACTGTAGAATTCAGTTTCTACATATTAACACACATAATTTTATGCATATTTTTAGTTAGCAAAATACCAAGCAAAAAAAAATAAAGAGAGGTAATTGTTGCTTCAAGGTCTGCGAATACGCATATTTAAGGTCTGGACGGAAGCAGATAACTTCCCACATTTTTGTTTAAAAAGCAAAATGTCTTTATATCTCATTATCTCCGCCCGTGTCTTCCGGCGCAAAGAAATCGTACGAAATTGTGTCTCTTCGTTAGGATTCGACCTGCCTCCTTTATCATCGCACTCCTTCCATCGGGCCTGAGGTTTGACGACGATTGCCCAGCACTTTTTGCGTTTATCGACAGCGCGAGCGTGCCCTTGCGCCCTCCAACGAAAGGGAAACAATTTTTTCTTCCTTATTTCTTTTCTTGGCCTTTCGCCAGATGCCTCCTTCCTTCCTTCCCTCCGTCCCTCTTCCCCCGCCTTCCCTAAGAACTTCTTAGACAATTGCGTCCATTGTGCCTCCCTCCCATTCTGTCTTCGCATTTCGTCGCCGGTCAACCGAGAAAGCAAGTGGCACAACTTGCCCAATCAGAGACGATAGCAAAGAGAAAGTATCTTTTTTTTTACCCTTAAATCTGCCACATCATGGAAATTCGCATTTATGATGGTCGCTTGCATGCTTTTTATGACCTTCGCTTCCATATCCTTGGACAAACTGTTGCATTTTGTGCTCTTTAGCGAAACGTCCATGATCTGCTGCTAGGAGCATTATCTTCAGCCCATTTATCCCACCTCCCGCCCGTATTTGTCTCTCGGCTCTCAAGAGGTCAGGTCGTCGGGCAGAAAATTGGCAAGAAGATTCAGAATGTGCCAACGTGTGTGCGTAAAGTAGAAAATGATGACTGGCAGAAAGAGAGAGAAAGAGAGACGTTCAGTCTCTTGAAAGCCGTTTGCTCCTTCCTTCGACCTCTCGCGTCAATGTGGAGGAGATAGGCGGAGGAGGAGGAGGAGGAAGAAGAGAGAAATGTGTTGGAAAGAGAGGGAAGCGATGACAGAAACACCGGAATGAAGGAGGAGGGAGGAAGGAAGGAATGGACTTTTCTGATTATGTAAAAAGGGAGCAGGGGTGACCGACTCACCACGCCGGGCGCGATCACTAAGGACGATTACGGTAACTGTTCTTCTTTTGCGTTTTTGTCAACCACTTTTTTACTTTTTTCTACGTAGAGGTGTGAGGTCTAAATAAACTTTCGGGCAGACTTGCGATTTTTGTGAGACGTGTACTATGTGTAGTACATCAGCAATAGCCAATTAGCGCCTCGTGTCTGTTTGAGGTCGAGGGAAGTAAAGGCTGCAAGCAGTTGTGAAGCAAAAAAGTTGTGCACCCCTGACCTCAAACATGAGAGAGTGCATTGGACAAAAGGAAAGGAGGGGAAAAGGCAAAACGCCACAAAGCTGCTCCTGTGTAAGCGTTTAATTGACGTGTCCGTCTCTCTCTTTCTCCTTTTTGGGGATGACGAGGATGAAGAAATGAGGGAGAGGGTGTCAGTCAGTCAGGCCTCCTCCCTCCGCTCCCTCCTTATCTGCACGTCCGTCCAGTCTCTCTGTCGCACACACATTCCTGAAGTGTAGAAAGGTGCCTTCCTTTCTTCCTCCTCCTCCTTACTTGACATTGAAAGTCTGTCGCAAAGTCAGTCTGACAGAAAGAGGGAGAGAGAAAGGAATTTTCCCCCCTGTTTCCACAAAAGAGAAGACATTAATTTTTTTTTCTGGACTTTCGCGGGGTTTTTTTGCGCTACCCTGAGATTTGCATCTAGCATTACTCGAGATGGACAGTGTCCACCACCCGCGGGGAGAGGGGCTGAGATGAGCCGAGTTCTTCCGTTTAGCCTCTCCCGGCATTCATGATACCGTGTAGTACTACGTGAAGCGGAAAGGAGGAGAAAAGGAGTTACCAAAAGCAGAGAATGAGACTGGGCCCCCCAAAATGCTGGCCTTTTACTCAGAAGAGACGGGGTTGGGCGGTGGGTTAGTTAGATGATATCTTATCAGTCCACTTTTGATCTTGTACCTTTTTGTGCCCTTCCTCCTTGCCTTCTTCTTGAGAGGATGTTTGTTTCTTGTCACTCACTCTGTGGACCGATCCCGCCTGATTGAGAAGCGAGATATTGTGCAACGGGTAGTATTGCAATTAAAATCAAGAGACCGTGGTGGTAGGTACTTTCAAGCAACAGAAGACATGTAGTACTGACACAAACGGTGGTTGTGCTCATTGCTTTGTCAAGAAAAAGTTTAGTAGAGGCTCAGAATTCTGTTAAATGAGTTTTACACCGGGATTCTTATTGAATACTTTTAACAGACTCGTTATTCTACCACGTTCAGACTGATCTCACATCAAATGATTCTTCCTCCTGTCAACCGATGAAGAAGAAGCACTCTCTCTCTCTCTCTCTCCTTTTCTCTCACTCTCTCACTCACCACTTCTGCTTAGTTCGGAGCTCAGGCGTGGAATGAGAGAGCGGAGAAAGGAACGAAGAAGTTCTCCGTCTCGCCCCTCCCTCTGTCTCTCCGTTAACGCGTTTACGCTCTAGGTAGGCCCAACGAAAGAGAAAGAACTTCTCCTTTCTTCTTACGCTGAGGGGCCAGGCGCCGCAAATTCATGAAACATTGTACGAACGGACAAATTTGCTGCACCTCTTCCAGTGCGCTGCTTTCAAGCAAATAAACTACAGTAAGAGTGGCTTTGGCTGTGCCGCATTCATTTATGCCGGTGGTATTTACTACAGAACAGTACAAGGAGAGCAGGAGAAGTACATACGTAGTATACTCAAAACTCTCTTTTTTTACTACTTGTATGTACGGAGAATTTTTTTTCTTAAACTCTGATGCACGTGTCCATTTTCTCGATGTCGATTGGCACATGTGGCACCCGCTTACAAAGAGTTCATCTTCCCTACGTTGATATGCGCTGTAACATGCAGACATGGGTGGTGGGAACATGGAAATAAAAAATCGTTTTAATTAGGTATATGCGCCGAAATAATTTGGGGAAATGCCTCTTAGTAGTACTGTACTTGGCACAAACATTCAGGAGTGAATTTTCGACAAAGACCATGCATGCGTGTGTGTCTAATTGGAAATAGAAAGAAAATGCGTAGAGAGAACTCTGCACCAACGCACTGTACGTACAACTACCTAGTACATAGCAAATGAGGATGCAAACTTTTTTTAACACTACTACCACCTGAAAAGAATGGTACATTGCTACGAATTTTTCCAATTAGACGGGGAATGGGACTGGGGGAGGGGGGAAATCATATTATTCAGAGTACAATGAGTGTTGAGGCAAATCTCCTCTTCTGAGTGGTCATCACTCATGGGACGTCGGCATTGTGGACGTTCTTGATTTCCACCTTCTCGAGCGCCTCCTCCCTCATCCGGTCGATCTCTTCTCTGGAGAAGGGGCTGATGCAGAAGTAGATGTAGAAGAAGAGAGCGATGGAGAAGATGACGGCCAGGTTGACGTAGAGGATGTTTCTCTGCGTGCGGGTCTGCTCCAGGGAGGTGATGGCGTCCAGGTGCTGCTCCAGCTGCCGGTGGTGTCTCTCCCCTTTCTCCCCCTCTTCCCAGCCGCAGAACCAGCGGACGAAGCGCAGGTGCACGGGGATGGGGGAGCGGCCGCTGTTGCTGCCGTGGCTGACGCTGTCGCCGACCACGTTGCGCACGATCACGCTGCCCACTGCAACAACAAATGTACATACAATTCAGACAGTGCCTTCCAACGGCTTCCTCGTTCTGCCCTACCTCCATCAACAGTCCTCTTTCCTCCGTCACTGCCGTCATTCAGCGCCTGCATCTCCACTTCCTCATCCTCCCTCTTTTTCCTGGCCTCCTGCTCCTCTTCCGCCTTCTTCCTCCTCTCCTCCTCCGCCGCCCCCTCCACCTCCTTTCTCTCCTTTTCCTCGTCCGGGCGAATCTCTCTGCTTCGCTTCGTCTGCACCGTCGTGCGAATTGTCTACCATAGATTGAAATACGCATATGTCGCAACTCTGTTGCTGCTTTATAAAATTCCATCTTTACCCTGTATTCTTCGTCCGGCTGCGTCAGGAGACTGGTGGCTACGGCAACCAACCCCGTCAACCAGAACGAGAAGGCCGCAAAGTACATGTAGTGGATCTGCCCGATCCAGAAGGGCCTGTGGTCCTCTTCCATGCAGAGCGGGCCCTTGTGGGTAAAGTCGATGACCATGCGCGCGAAACCCACCACGAGACCGATCATGAGGCCCCAGAAAGCTCCCTTCTCGTTCATCCTCCTCCAGCAGATGGACATGCAGAAGGTCATTGCGATGGGAGGAGACAGGTACGCCGAGAAGGCTTGGATGTACACAAAGAGCTGGCCGCCTTGCATCTGCTGGATCAGGGGGATCCACAGAATGCTGATCACCACCAAGACAAGAATGCAGCTCCTAAGAAGACGTTATTAATTGTCATGATACGATGATGTACCGGTACGTAGTTGACGAAACAGTGGCAGTAACAACTTCATTATAATTTATACCTACTAAGTTAACTATATGCTACATACCGGGTATCAGTAGCAACAGCAATTCAACAAGAGCAACAAGTACCTTCCAACAAGCAGCAGTTCTCTGTTCCCCGCTCTGGGCCTGAACTTCCTGTAGATGTCCATGGTGAAGAGCGTGGAGGAGGAGTTGAAGATGGAGGTGAGGTCTGACATGAGCGCGGCGAGCATGACGGAGATCATGATGCCGCGGAGGCCCTCTGGCATGATGCCAAGAACCAGGCGAGGGTAGGCGATGTTGAAGCAGCTCACCGGGTTGCCGCACACCTTCGAGCAGATCTCAGGATCCACGCAGGCAACCTGGCGAAAGAGAGTCGCAGGTTGTTTCGCGCGCATAGCAGTACGTGCGTCTCCAACAGACTGTTGTCATTGTCCGTGCCTCGTCCGGATAAAGAACCCTGCTGATCATGCCCGGAATGACAATGAGGAACATGGGCAGGATCTTGATCCACCCGGTCAGGATCGTGGCTCCCTGTGCGTCCGAGAGAGAGCGGGCAGACAGAGCCTTCTGCACCATCATCTGGAATGCGGGTGGGGGAAACGGACCACAATTAGACCTTCGAGGGTCGATGCGGCGCGTCACCCGGCCATGACCTGACCTGGTCGGCACACCAGTACCAGATCGAGGCGGGGGTCTGGCCGAAGAGAAACCCCGGCCAGGGCATGTCCGACCCCATGGGGGCGCGCAGGATCTGCCAGGAGTCGTAGCCAGGCACGCCGCAGGTGGAGTTGTCGTTCGGGTTGAGGAAGGTCGTCTTCGGCATGGCTGTCATGAAGCTTCGGGTGAAGAGGATAGAACAGGAGGCTGCTTTAGCTGAGAGAATAGATAGAAATCTGGCGTGCCGCTTTGTTACCCCTTTTGCAAGCCTTCCCAGCCTCCAACCTCGTGAAGTCCCTTGAAGAGTAATACCGAGGACCCCAGCACCATAATGAGGACCTGGACTACGTCGATGTAGATGACTGCCGCCAGACCGCCCCCTGCAAGTGATTGGTAGACAAGGTTGTGTGCCTACAGTACTACTGTACCTACATGTGTCGGGGTAATTGGTTTGTACAGTATTACTTTTCCAACTTGAAAGCAAAGCAATTCAAAAAAAAAAAAAAATAGGTCCTTATGGTCTTGCAATGTAGTAGATTTTTTAAATAAAAAATTGGGAATTAGCATCACTTTTAGTCTGTCCTGCCAGACATTCCAAAATTGCGTACATATTCTGTTCTCGTGTCGCTTACTTTTCTACTGCATAGCGTTTTTTAAAGCAAAATTTTATTAACTCTTTTAAAAAAAAAGTAAAGCTCTTATGGTCAATTTGTCACATTCTGGATTCGGTGTTTGATTAAGACCGGTACCACGAACAAGCTCACCGATTGTGCAGATACTTGTCAGAGTCAACAGGGCAAAGATGCTTAGGTAGATGTTCCATCGCAGAGCTTGTTGAATGAAGATGGCTCCAGAAAACAGATTTACCTAGGTATGCACACACAGAGAGAGGAAACTTTGTGGTGGTCGAGCCACAACTATGTAATTTGCTATAGGCGGGATTTCGCTCACCGAAATTTTTGTGAAGACGTACAGGATCATGGAGAGGACCGCCAGGTACATTCGAATCCTCTGGCCACCGAATCTCTTCATCATGTACTCCGGCAGTGTCGACACCTGCGTAAAGTCGCGATTGCAAGCAGCTTGTACAAAGGCTTGTCACCTGGTGCCTGCCCACCTTGCTGGCGATGTAGACCGGGAGGAAGACGAATCCCAGCAGTTGAAGGAGAACCAGGGCCTGCAATTAGTACGTAGGGCGTCTGTCAGCCAGCATCAAGTGGCCTCACTCGCTTTACTTGCCGCTCGCACACTGGAGGCGGCAACTTTCTTTTCTTTTTAGTAGTAGGAGAGGAAGGAGAAGGAGGAGAAGATGCGGAGATTGCCATGCGCCGCTGCCCAAAAAGAGCTCTCCGAGAAGGCCCCTTCAGGCCCTTTTAGCAAAGTAAGAGACATCTCTTATCCACAACCACACGGAGAAATCTTGGGAAGCACAAGAACGGGTTAGAAGAGTTCGAGACGGGCAGTAGCACAGCGGAAAGACAATATAGTGGTATGGGTGGGCACACTAAAAAAGAAAGAAAGAAAGAAAAGCAACAAGAAAGGATAAGTCACGTGAAGAAATTGGATCATCAAACCGACGAGGTAGGTTAATTAGCGCAGGCAACGCTCGACCTACTTACGTTGAATTCAAATGCTCCGACGCCGATCCCGCTGGCCGCTCCGGTGCCCGACAGACCGATGAAGTGCTCGCTGCCGATGTTGCTGGCGAACAGGGAAGCTCCAACCTAGTACGTACAGGTAGTAATAGAGGCGAGAGGAGGGAGGGGGGAAAGAGTCGATTCTCTTTCACTCACTGGAAGCCAAAACATGTATCTCCCGGCTAGGAAGAAGCCGCTGACGGTGTCCCTGTTGGGTCTGAACATCGACTGAGGGAGGGAAGGGGTGAAGAGCTCCAAGAAAATGTCAGTGCTGCAGCTCTTCCCAGTCTCGAACTTACGAAGAGTCCGACGGAGAGGACGATGAGTATGTAGGCGATGACTGCGAAGATGTCCCAGCTGCCCAGTCGAATCGCCTCCCGACTTTCCAAGGTGGCCGCCTCCACCTCCACCTCGGACACGGCCCGCTCGCCCCCCGCCACCGTAGTTGTAGACATGTTTCCTGGAAATGCAGGTGAGGTATAGTTCCACGTACAGCAGTGGTGGTGCACGATCTAGAATGTTTTTGGGGAGGGGGTGTACAGTACATATTTCTTTTCTTATTCCCGAATCGCGCAGGCCTTCTTCCTTGGTACGCGAGCGAGAAATTACCTTACACGTCAGCCATGGTCAAGTGCGCCAAACGTGCGCTGGGGCTGCGGAGAAATGTGCTCGGTCAGAAACAAGAACGGGATTTGCTCATACACTCTGGTGAGGAAGGAGAGTGGCGGTGGCGGGAAGGTGACACCGGTCACACATGGTGATGCCCATATTTTTTTTTTCTTTCTGGGACGCGTGCAGGAGGCGTTTCGTTAAACGCTCCGGAGAGCACTGAGAGAGGAGACAAGACTTTGCTTTCTATGGAACGCTCTAGAAGAGGGCTTTTCTTCTCTCGCATGGGCGCGGAGCGAAAATAATCAAGGGCGTAGTAGTAGTTAACTATAAGCATGAGAGAGGAGAAGGAGGCTACTGGAGAGTACCGCCTGGAAGAGAAGAAGAACCCGACGGGACTTTTAAACTTACAAGCGTAACAAATTCAGCTTTAAGCATGTAATTGAGCATGTCATTAGAATGGCACATAAAAGACACAATTTTCTTCGTCAATTCGTTACGCTTGTAAGTTTAAAAGTCCCGTCGGGAAGAAGGTACAACTACAGAGAAGGAGGGAGAGGTGCACTGACAGCGGATGAGAGTGGCGCATGCCTGCCTTTCCCGGCACTACGTACTGTACACTCGTGTCAAGCGACAGCCGCGCACCAAAAAAAGCTCTGCAGGGCTTTCCCTTTCAAGTTGGAGAGGCAGGTCCGCCCCACTAGACCGTCTCTCTCTCTACACCGAAGCAAAGCCTTGAGGAGAAGCCACATGTTGCAGCAGGAGGAAGAAAGAGAGAGAGAGAGAGAGACGAGGATACTACAACTTCTTATAGCAGGAGCCATGGAGAAGGGCTGGACTGGAGAGAGGGAGTGGAAGGAAGGCAGCACCCTGCATTCGTATCAAGTCTGTTTAACTAGTCTTCAAACGATTGTAACACGATACGCGAAAAAAAAAACCCATAACACTCGCCACCGCCGCGGGTTCCCAACCAGACAGCAATCATGATTGCAAGGAATTTTTTTTACCGTTTTGACCTTGTTAAGCTACTATGTACGTGTAGTAATACCTAAACTAATTATAAGCCTATCTTGACTGCCTCTAGGATACAAGATTGTTTTCTGACTGTGATTTCTTTCTTACTTCAAGTAC